>Ga0307375_10001903_pt1 | contig 21997 bp, 21 predicted proteins | sample TR1MG_FD_202531 | JGI IMG/M metagenome (GOLD analysis project Ga0307375, IMG submission 202531) | Soil microbial communities from Risofladan, Vaasa, Finland - TR-1 | ecosystem: Environmental > Terrestrial > Soil > Coastal area > Acid sulfate soil | place: Finland: Risofladan, Vaasa | collected...
TTTCGTCGACCAGGCTTTCATAATCCTTTGCGCCGTTACTCTTAGCATCATAGCTGAATATATCTTTCCCACGAACCGGAGCTTCCGCTAATGCGACATTATCCCGGATCATTGTTTTAAATATTTTTCCGTTGAACTGTTTGTTGACGGATTCGGCGATATCCCTGTTTAAGATCTTTCTGTTATCGTATTGTGTTATAAAAACTCCACCAATTGAAAGTCCTGAATTTAGGTTTTCTTTCACCATTGAAATAATATCAGTTAGCTTATCAAGTCCATGTAGCGCAAGAAACTGTGCTTGTAGAGGTATAAAGACTTCGTCAGCTGCAGTAAGCGCATTTACCGTGATGAGCCCCAGGGACGGAGGACAGTCTATTAGTACATATTCATAGTTATCCTTTACTTTATCCACAAGTTTCTTTAAAACCAACTCCCGGGCAAACTTTGACGCTAGTTCAAGCTCGATACTTGCCAGGTCCAAAGTAGAAGGTACCACATCAAGATTCTCATTAATTTTAATGATTGGCAGATCGTGATCGCCCCGCAAGGCTCCATAGATGCTATTTTCAACATCGGTAATTCCTAAGCATTGTGTCAGGTTGGATTGTGGATCGATATCTATCAAAAGAACTTTTATCCCTTTCAGGGCGATCCCTGCACCAATGTTTAGTGTGGATGTTGTTTTTCCAACACCGCCTTTGTGGTTACTAATTGCAATTACTTTCTTCATATTCTGAATGTTATTAGTGTTACTCGTGTTATTAGTGTTACAAATATTACAAATGTTACTCATAAGTTTTAATGGATGCCGTTGTATTTATACAGAACTTATAAACATATGTTTGTTTGGGGGTCTATCCCCTGCAGCTGCAGGAAGGGGTAGTAAAATCAAAAATTGAGGGCATAGGAAGCGATTTGCGTCACTTAAAACATTTTTTCGAGAACTTATTCCTGCAGATAGTCTTCCTCGATGATATAGCGGGCAAAAGCAGCATAGCTACCCGCTGTTTCCTTTTCCTGCATTCTTACAAGCCTATCATAAAGCTTCGGCAGCTGATCCGGATTTTTCTGCAGATGCTTAATCACTTTGTCAATCCATGCCTTGTTTTTAGGTTTGTTTGCTGCGTTTAGCCAGGTCGTTAACCATGTTCTGATGTAATAAACCAGGTCATCAATTTTTAAAGGTTCCGGCTGTCTTTCCTTGGATATTATGACGATTTTCAACCCGTTCACCGTCCTTCCGCTTTTATCTTCGGAATAGTTGAAATACAGATCACAATTACCGGTCTCATACAAGGATTTGAGTTCCTTGTGTGCAACATCAATAACATACATTTTAAGTTGAGCATAACGAGAGTATTTTTCCTCAAGTATCATTTTTTTTCTTAGGTCGCTTATTGAAACGTATAGAAACCCCGTGGATTTAAACTGTGAGCAGTATTCATAGAAACGTTGGCTATACTTGGCTTTTAAAGATATTGCAACAGTCAGGCTGTAGGTTGTAAACTGTTCAGCCAGCTCTACCAGGAAGGGAAGAATTTTATGAGACACCTGTACTTCCAGATTTGGTTCTCTCTTTAAATGCTCAAAGTAATTGATGTAGCCGACCTCTAAAACCCTTTCCTCGTCCTCAATCCAGATGGATTTACGTCTAAGATTTTTCAGCGACAAATAGACCTCTCTTAGCTCGGTTCCAATATCTGGTCCCTGTAGGTCCGCTGTTTTTATCTTTATCACAAGATCATTGAAGAGATCTCTTTGCCCACCAGGGGCCTCAATAAACTGCCTTCTAACCTCTTTGATAATATAATAAACTGCCCGTTTCTCCACTACTGTGAAGTTGTATCTTGCCTGAGTTAAGACATTAGCCTGCGCTAATTTAATTTCGTTTTTACTCATGAATTAAATTTTTTCTTCAAATGTATGTAATATAATTTAACCTAACAAACGTATACTAACAAGAGTTGTAAAAAACTAACATTCGGCCCATTTTGAGTTGTAAAAAACTAACATTGAGTTGTAAAAAACTAACATTGACCCTTGTAATACACTATAATACAATTAGTTCCAAAGTCATAAAAAGAGGCAAAAAATATACCTTAAAAATGCCTTTACAAAGAATGAAGAAGTTTTTAAGATTAAAAGTCAACCAACTGACAGAATGACAGAGAGTTGAATGAAAATAACAGGGAAAACGAAGAAAAGGAAAAAGAAGGCAAAAAATCAAAAAAAGATTCCGGCGGCGGCCGATTTCATAACAACCTGATATATAGGCATATAAAAATTTTACTACTAATATCTAGCCTGGGATCCACGGCAGGGATAAGAGAAGAACTGCGAAGTATTTTATATCATACTTGTTATCTTATTGGTATTTTAGAAACACTTAATTTTGTTCTATAGAGTTCACACGATTCCATAAAACTCTTAAGCTCCTTCTTGTTTTGATAACACTTAGGTCCTAATACAACTTCAGGAACCAAAGTATCACTCCAAATTGCTCCTAAATTAAGAGCATAATAACTTCTTATTCCATCTTTAAAAACGCCATGTCTTATATCTTTCCTTAATACGTTTAATTTTGACGCTAATTCAATTATGTGATTACTTATATTCTTAAATAGTTCTCTATCATTAGAAGCAGGCGAATTCATCATATCTTTAATATGTCTAGCTGTAGCTTCTGCTTCGCCATCTTTCAAATAAATTCTATTTTCCTTTTCACTAGCAAAACCTATATGCTTAAAAAGTGGTTTTAGTGTTGCCAAAGTTGAATAATAAATTGTTGAATAGATATGTTCTATTTTTCTAAAATCATCAGCTTCTTGAGTTAATCTTTTAATTTTAGTCATTACAGAAGATTTGGCATATTTTATTTGTTCTTCATAAGAATATGCTATTGGGGCAGCTTGTAACCAATCTGATACAATGTCAGGTAGCGCATATACCATAAATAAATTCTCAATTAAGGCAATATTTAAGCCGATACACACACCCCCTGCATTATTTGCATAACGTTCCCAGTGAGTTAAACTATCTTTATCTTCAACAAGTGACAACCCATAATACTTATATCGTGGTTTATATTTCTTATATCCTTTATCTTTTGGAGCTAATTCTATTTGTTCTAATATTTTAATATCCTCCCTACTAGGAAAATCAATCTTCAGCTCTTTTATAGCTTCCATAATTATCTTTTCAGCTAATCTAAGTTCCATAGAGTCATTTGATGATTCTAAAAAAGTTAGCCAAAAGGATTTATTAGAAAAAATGCTATACATTGCTTCAATGCTGCAATAATAATATACAACGTTATCTATAAATCCCAATGATTCTCTTAACTCTTTTTCAGTCATTTAATCCTTCTTATTAGATCTTATTCCAGGTGTCGAATTATATTTCGCATGTTGGCAGCAGTATTTCTTTTATTTTACATTCGAAGCTGATATTTTTCTACTTGCATCGATTATAATAATATTCGACTTATTATCTAACTTCAACTCTTTCAGTGTTTTTAATACTTTTCTTAGTTCGCTATTGTCAAAATACAAAATTACTTTAATTGATTTCTGTGTGTTATTTGCTTTCTCATAGATTTCAACCTGTTTTGCTAAATTTTGTTTCAATTTAGAGTTTGAAGCAAGTTTAAATTCAATTAGTGTTTTGTCTTTTGAACCTTTTGAAATTGAATAGTCAACTGGACCTCTGCCATTATTTGGTTCTCGATTCACGTCAAAATCAGAAGCGAACCAAGTAAGACGATAGATAATTTGCAAGTCTTCTTCTCTCTTGATTGGCTTTTTGTCAACATAAAAAAGTCTGTATCCATCGTTGTTCTCAATAACATCTTTTAGAAAGGCTATTCGCTGTAATGCTTCATCAAATGAACTATCTGAATCTATTTTATAGAATTCTGTTTTCTGAAGTAGCGTTTCTACAAGCTTACTAATTTGCTGGACAAATAGAGTTTCTACTTCAGTAACTCTTTGTTGGGATATATTTTTCGCCCCCTCTTTATTCTCTTCCTGTCTTTTTATATACCATTTAATGATTTCAGGAAATTGCCTTATGGTTTCTTGAATAGCATGTGTTATTTCTTTCTGTGTGTTTTTCTTGTTACGAGGGGGCTTTGGAAGTCTTTTTCGGAAGTAGTTAAAAACTTCGTGTCTTAGTTGGTCATTGGGGATGCTATTACAAATCCTAGTAAAATCTCCCCTTAAATCGTTACTGTTAATCCAGTTATCATCTTTAGTTAATATGTCCCTAGGTGTTAGAATAATAAAGTCATTAAAAATGAACGGGAGGACAAATTCTTTTGGCATCCATCGTTCCAACTCATAATCGAAATATACTTTTTCGACTTTAATTCTTTTTAGCAGCTTAGGATCAATACTTTGTGTCGCAAATGTTTCAGTGTAAGTTAGGAGAAATTCTTTGGTTAAGTTTGTTGAAAAGTCACTTATATTGTCTTTTCCAACTCCGATTTCAAAAAGTCCTGCTTTCTCTAGGTGAGAGGATTGTGTGATTATTTCCTTTCCTAAATCATCAAACACAATATGCATTGATGAAGACATTGATCTTCCAAATTTTTCACCTAAACCACTACCGCCATTACCAACTTTGCTATAACCAAACCAATTTTGTTTAACTTCTGGGAATAAATACCATGATTTAATTTGAGACAACTCGGTAATTCCTAATTCTGATTTTGATTTAAGAAATGTAAGATAATTCAGGATGCTTTTATGCAGTTCCTGGTATTCATTTTTTTTGCTTCCAAATAATAAAAATGGATCAATGAATAAGGGAAGGTCGTTTATGAGAGAAACATTAAATGCGCCATATTCTTCCAATTTGCCAGAAGAAACATTGAAAAAATCTGTAAAATATACTTTCATATTAGAATTATTTTCATTAGGTTATCTCGCACAAATATTGCTGCCAAAGGACAACAGTATGCCACGGAGAACCTGTCTGGAGCCTGCGGCAGAACCTATGTAGTATACTGTATGTTAGCAGCTGGCATTATTTTAATTTTTCTCGATCTTTTCTTGTTCCATTTTGAAAATAAAAAATGTCATAACTACCAGCCCTTTCTTTTGTTCCAAATACAATTGCAACCCCAAACTTAAAATTATAGTGATTTCCTATATAATCAATTGTCATATGTTCCAGCTTCAATAAATCAAATTCTTTTAACTTATTTGATGAAGTGTCTTTTTTTACTTCAATAACAACTAAATTGTCTTCATTAATGTTTCTAGTGTGAATTATTATGTCTGGTGTCAGTTTATAGTTATTTTTATCGTTTGGCTCTATTCCAATTTCAATCATTCTTGATTTTGCAATATCAATAGCTTTTCTATCATTCTCCTTTAGTTTGTCTCCATTGTATTCAGGGTCAACTGTATAATTTAGGAATAGAGGAGTTAAATATTTGGTTAGATGACCATTTAAATTCAGTTCGTGAAGCCCCCTTTGCAGAATGTCAAACTCCTTTTCAAGCAAGGTATTTATCGCTCTATCTAGTTTATCCAAAATCTCTTGTATTTCCATTTTATTTTTTTATTGTCGTATTTTATTTTGCTTGCCGCTAACTCCTTTGTGCCCCTGTAAAAAGTCAGTTTCATTTCAAAGTTTTAATCTGCCTGTTTCAACGATATTTGATTTTTGAACAAAATATATTCAAATATACAGCTTTTAACTTTTATCCCTGGCGAGCTCCACCGGCCCAAAAAATTAATGAGAAGAAAAATCAAACAGCAAACAGCAAGACCCCCCCAACAATTATAGACCCTCAAACTACCCTATAAGCTTTTCTGGGTGTGCTGGCTGGCCGAGTTATTTCCCGTCCTTCCTTTGGGGTTTTTAAGGACCCCCGTCAGGACAGGAATAACTCTACTCACTCGTTTGTCTTGCTGTTTTTTCGCCCCCGCTTTATGCTTTCATCTTTTTCCCTTTTGCTCCTTCCGGAGCGTTTCGGATGGGCTACCCTGCAGAAAGCCGCAGGGTAGCTTTTGCCCGAAACGAAGTGGAGGGAAAAAGATAGCAAGCGGGAACCTCACTTCGTGAGATTCTGCTTGCCCTCTACGAGGGGGAAACAGGGCTAAAGCCCTGTTTAAGAAGATAATAAAATATTTTTGTTTTATGCTAAAAACAACTATATTTGTTTAATAAATAACTTTATTAAACGTAATTATCAGATAATCAAATCAAAATATAGTTACTATGGCAACTATTAATGTGGACGAAGCCACCAGAGAGGACCTCAAGACGTACTGCAAAAAACAGGGAATCACCCAGGGCGATTTTGTAAAATATACCCTGGCATATTTTCGAAAATCCGGGATCAACCCGGCGGATCCGCCAGAGAGTGTAAAAGAAGAAATTGCAAAAGTTGAAAAAAGAGTAAGTCAGCTCATAGGTTTTCAAAAGACCTTCGAGCGGGATAACTTACTTCCACTGCTCGAGGCGTTGACCAAAACCGAAGGAAAGATAGATCAGCATTTTTCAACCCTTCCCGAAATGCTTGGCAATACGCTTAAAGAAGTTACTACCATAAGTAAGTTGATAGCTAAACTCGAACAGTCGATTAACAGCACTTTACGAAATCTATTCGACCAGTTTGGCCAGACACAAGAGAAAACATTTAGGCAGTACAAGGATCTGACGGAAAAGGTTGATATTATCATGGAGCATGGCGCAGCTGTCGGGATAACAGGCAACAGCATTATTGACCGTCACAGGAAACAAAAAAAATAGATTAATCCATGTTTATTAAGTTTGATAAACCGAAAACAGATAGCAAGGGCAAGCTCGCCAGCTCAGGGAGCTCGTCAGCCTTCGTTAACTACCTGGGGAAAGAGGACGCAGTACATCTTGAACAGGGAGAACAACCTGAGCACTGGTTTAGTAATGGCCGGGATGAATGTCACCCTGCAGAAGTTCGGGCAGCCATCGACAGCGATCGCCAGGGCATTGGCAGGAATGAAGGCAAGTTTGCCACCGGAAGCATCAATCCTACTGAGCAGGAGTGGAAAGCCCTGGGAGATACCGAGGCACAGCGATTGGAGAACTTTAAGTCATGGATACAGAAAGATTTTAACCAGGAGTTTGCGGGGAACTTCAAGAAGCTTGACAAAGCGGGGAAGGAGGTAAAAATAGAACCCCAAAACGTAAAAATGTACTACAAGGTTGAACATGACCGCTACTATACCGGACGTGATGAGCAAGTAAGGCAAGGATTAAAAATACAGCATGAAGCCAAGGAGGGTTTTAACGTACATTGTCATTTTGTTGTAGGGCGTAAAACGGCAGATGGGAGAAACCGAATCAGTCCGACCACCAACAACCGCAAGGAGTTTGACAGAGACAGGTTAACCCTGATAACAGAGCAGAGCTTCGACCAGAAAACAGGCTACGACCGGCCGCTTAAAGAGTCCTACCAGTACATGAATACCATGAAGAACGGTACCGGATTGCAAAAATCGGAAATGTTGCAGAAAGCCGTAAAAGAAGAGCTTCATTCTGGTGTTCTGTTAAAAAGCAAAGACCTGGACAAATTAATTAGTCCGGAGAAGATCCTGGAGAAGGTTAAATTAATCCCGCCTAAACTATCAAGGGGCCTGAGCATCTAAATGCGTTAAAACAGGATTTATGATACAATTAATTATATTCTTTTTAAATGCTACAGGGAAGTTTCTTGGCAAGCTTGTTAGCAATAGGGGGTGTCTTGTTTCTTTCATCGTTATATGTGTTGTGGTCTTTTTTATTCTCGGCAGTGGAGCCCAGGTACACAGACAGGAACTACAAAAAGCACATCCGGAACTTTTCAAAAATGATATACAGGATAATTCCTCTCCTGGTTCTGGGCAACATATTGCCGTAATACTATTTTGGGGTTCTATTATCGTCCTGATCGCCCTGTCCTTCAGGAGTAAATTTAAAAAGAAAGACCTGGCGAAGGGCATCGGTAAGCCCCTCCCATCGAAAATAAGCAAAGATTTAGCCAACCCGTACACTCTTAAGCTTCAAACACAAGGTGAGGATCTGATGATAAATAACCCCTTTCGGGGTATTCTCTGCATCGGCAGCGCAGGGAGCGGAAAGAGTGAGTCTATTCTAAGACAGCTCATGAAATCGGCTATTGATAACGAATTTTGCGGCATTATCTACGACTTTAAATCTCCAACCCTTACCAATGAGCTAGAAGGCTTTCTAAGCCAAAAAACGTCAAGGTTTAAACACTACAATATAAACTTTAACGACCTGCAGCGATCTAACCGGGTGAACCCCCTGGATCCCCGCTATATAATTAATGCAAGTTATGCCAGGGAATTTTCAACTGCGATCATCAACAACCTGTTACCCGAAAGCCTTGAGAAGAAAGACTTTTGGGTTAGAAGCTGTACGGATGTTCTGGCTGCAATAATTTTCTACTTATCGAGGGAATTACCAGAGTACAGCACCCTACCCCATGCCGTGGCCCTTGTTTTGACAGATGAAAGAAAAATTATAAACCTACTATCAAATAACCTTCAATGCTCTGGAATGGTAAAGAGCTTGGAAACAGCGCTAAACAACGATTCCCGGGAGCAGCTAAGCGGTGTTATCAGTACGCTTCAAAGTGCAATGAGTGTTTTAAACACCCCGGAGATTTTCTATCCGCTAAGTGGAAATGATTTTTCATTAGAAGTTAATAACCCGGCTGATCCGATATGGCTGAGCCTGGGGAACTCTCCAATAATACCTGAAACCTACTCCCCGGTGCTGAGTCTGATTATTACAGTAGCCCTAAAGCAGATGAACCAGGCAGGTAAGCACCATAGCGCAGTATTACTGGATGAAGCTCCAACGCTTTACATTCCTAAGCTGGAGATAATCCCGGCAACCGCACGCAGTAACAAAGTTAGTATATCATTCTTTGCCCAGGACTTTTCACAAATAGTGTCACAATACGGACAGAGAAATGCTGATGTAATAATCAGCCTTCTGAATAATCAATTTTTTGGCAGGGTTAGCAGCCAAAAGACCGCAGAATATGTAAGTAAGCTATTTGGTAAAACAGATCAATACTTTGAGAGTCATTCGCAGTCACGGGGCAGATCCAGCACAATTACTACCAACAGCAAAAGCGAAGGAACTTCAAAGAATTTTTCCATTCAGGAACGTGAAAGGATTAAGCCACAAGACATACTGCAGTTTGATGTAGGTCATTTTTGCGGGATCCTTGTGGAAGGCAATAACAAGGAATTTAATACCCGGTTTAAAAACATTTCTTGTGAGCCGGTAAGCATGCCAGAGAGGAACTTTTTATTTGATGTAGAGAGTAATTTTAGGGCTATCCATGCACAAATTAAAGAGCTTGTTCAGTAAAAATCATCCCGATGGTTTACATTACGCTAGTACACTGGCTTTCCACTATCCTACAACCGGACGGATTTTATACCTTTATAAACGAGTTATAGGCTATTTAGGCTACTAAAAGTATTCTATCTTTAGAAAAAATTCAATAAATAAATGGAAACAATTGGGATTACAAGTATTGACCCTTGGTTTACACTGGATGACGATCCATTAGTTAAAGACTTGTTTTATTTTGACAAGCTTGTTTACACTATTGGAAAGAGAGAAATTCTTGAAAAATTCTGCTCTACTCTTCCCGGTGGTAAAGAAAAATTCACAAATAAGATTCAAGAAATTGAAAAGCTTGAGACCGCAGGATTAATTTCGGAATACACGGACGAATTATTTGAAATAGATAAAAAAAAGTACGGAGATAAAGAGACCATGTTGTTTGATTTTCTTGCTACTGACCTCTCAAATAAATTTTCTACCAAGGACAAACCTTTCAATGAAATTTTCATTGATTTTCTAGAAAGATTCAGAGAAGTAGGACAGCTTCGTTCTAGAGTTTTCTCGACAATTCTTAATAAAAAGGAACAACATGCTTTTACTCCAATTATTAGAAACAATTTTCATAATTTCACAACAAGTAAATTCTCCTCAGGTAGCCCTGTACTGGCTGTAGTACTTAAAAAATTTCCTATTCCTTCAAAAGACTTTAAAATTGAACGTTTTATTGATTTTAAGAATGATCCTGACACTAAACTAAAACTATCCAGATTGAAAAATTGGGTAATAGAATTAGGTAAATCTAATTATTCAGAAAAAGAAATTGAACAAAAAGTTGATTATTTACTACAAGAATACTCAAATCAATTGAACCTTTACAGATTAAAGCATGACCTTGGATTTGTGGAAACATTTATAACAACATCTTTAGAAGTGCTGGAGAATTTAGCTAAACTCAAATTCAGTCAAGTTTCTAAAACGATATTCGATCTAAATAAGCAAGGTTTAAATTTACTAGAAGCAGAACAAAAAATGGAAGGAAGGGAACTCGCCCTGATTCATAAATTTAAAGAAAACAGCCTATAACACGGACCCTGCTATCTTTGGTCAGTAAAATTCGCCTGCCGCAATCACTTGTCATTTTATATAGCAAGGGTACGTATGCTATGGGTTGTAATTATTAAGTTACCAAGGGCATTCCCCGGGTGATGGTATTCTCTACGCTCATTTAATTACTTCCGGGTCGCTATGTTCCGGGCTCCGCTCCGCTTCGGAAGCCTCGAAGCTAAAAAAGCTTCTTCGTGTTCTAAACCCTTCACAGCGCTAATGCGATGATTTGAGCGGTACAATGGTACACGCTAAAATCATAATACAGAAGTGGTGTTCGCCCCGGGCTCACTCTATAAACAAGTTTTTTCCAAAGTTAGCCATAAGTCCTAAAAACGTTGGCCGGGCGCTCAAAAGGCCGACCCACGCAAAAGACTACGGCATAAAGCCGCTGCGCTATTTATTCCGTTTCCTTTTGCACTTATTTAGTCCTTCTGGCTGAGAGCTGCGCAGTAAAAACTTTGTTTAACTTAAATCTATCGCATTATGAAAAACATTACTAACGCTCAGCAATTAATTGATTTCCTTCATGTAGCAGAAGTTAAAATTACCTACGTGACTAAAGTTAAACCGTCGGAACGCCTGGCAGTTAAATGTTCCGGGGATGCACACAAGATCTTCTTCGACTCCTGGAATCAAAACACAATTGAACATAAGGAAACTTTTAAAATGCTCTTGCTTAACAGGGCAAACAAAGTCCTTGGAATTACCACGATCTCTGAAGGAGGACTATCCGGCACTGTAACGGATGTTCGGCTAATTTTCCAGTATGCCATCAAGGGTAACGCTTCAGGAATTATCGTCGCTCATAACCACCCTTCAGGAAATCAAAATCCAAGTGAGAGCGATCTAAAGATAACCCAGAAAATAAAAGAGGCAGGTAATCTTCTTGACATTCAGCTCCTCGATCACATTATCATCACTCCTGAAAGAGATCTCTACAGAAGCTTCGCAGATGAAGGCCAACTTTAAAATTAATACCCTTCGGGGTATTTTTTTTCGGTTTACAGTGGTTTGAAAGACTTGCCTTGCCCTCGCACGGTTTTGCCCGGAAAGAGTTCGCCTATTTTTCCGCTTCGTTTCGCTCCCGGCCGGCCTTGTTTCGCTTCGCAGAAACAAAACCGGCCTTCGCTACACTCCGCTTCAAAAAGGCTAACACTTTCCCTTTGCGCTCCCCCCATTTTATCCCTTACTGCAGAGAAGTATAGCGTTTTCTGGTATGGTGTCGTGCGGGACCTGCCTACCGGCAGACAGGTTACGAAGCGATTTCTTATCAGTTTACACCGACTTTTTTTACGAGTCGCAAACCGCTGAAACCCGCATGCACTATACCATGTGTAGCGGTAGTTATTTTTTCTTTATAAGAGGATGATTAAATCCACCTACCTCGTGTTTAATAACATCGTATTCTTTCAGGCTAGAAAAAAGTTGAGATAAATTTTTGAATCCATATGTACGGGCATCAAAACTAGGGTCAATCTTTCTTAAATTACCTCCTATAATAGCAATAAGAGTCTCATCCTCTTCATTTGTCGACATATCATATGCTTTATTAATTAAGTTAATGTCTACAGGAGGATATTTATTTTCATTTATCACTTTATCTTGCTCAACCTCTGTAGTAACATTTTTTACTTTGGGGGCTGGCGTCGTTTTTGATTCCTGAGGAGTTTTATTAGTTTGTCCTTGTACAGGTATCTCTTCCGCAATGTTTTCACAGTAAGTAAATACTTCACATGATTGAACAAAAGCATTTGGAGTTGTCGCCACTCCAATCCCCATTACAAAAACCCCATCTTCTCTAATTCTTTTTGCTAACCCTGTGTAATCACTATCACTAGATACAATACAAAAACCATCAACAATTTTATCATGAAGAATATCCATTGCATCAATAATCAATGAACTATCCGTTGAGTTCTTCCCTGTAGTATATGAAAACTTCTGAATTGGATTAAATGATAAATCATTCAATTTGTCTTTCCAACTATTCATCTGGGGTATTGTCCAATCACCATAAATTCTACGAATAGTGACTTTCCCGTATTTAGAAACTTCTTCAAGAATAGGTTTTAATAATTTCGCTTTTGCATTATCTCCGTCTACTAAAATTGCAATTTTGTTTGTTCTGCTTTCCATGATTTTTATTTTAATGAGACTCACAATTTATAGCTGTGTGCTATAATTACCACCAACGATTGTGTAAGCTATATAGTGGCGTTTATTTCTGACTTGGGGGTGGTTCTTTGCTTTCATGTAGTAAATTTATAACTATTTGGGAATCATAACTATATTTAATCAAAAATCTAAGGGATTAAGCAGACTTTCTATCTGATCGAAACCCTTGATGGTTACATGTGTATAAATGGCTGACCCCTAGAAGGAAGAAGTATAAAAAAAGATGCAAAGCGGAATGATTATTTACCCAGCTCAAGTATTCTCACAAAGTTAGCCAACGGTCTGAAACGCTGGCCATCCCTCAAAGACCCCGCCCACGCAAAAGACTACGCCATAAAGCCGCTGCGCTATTTATTGCGTTTCCTTTTGCGCTCATTCAGCCCTTATGGCTGGTTCCCGTTCAAAGCTTGAAGCAATTCCGCTATCTGGCATAGAAAGGTGAGCCACACCGTAATAATTGTACTATCTTATGAAACCTAACTTTTTTATTAATTGTACTTCGATAGAGGACGTTAAACAGCTCTACAAGAAGCTTGCCATGCTGCATCACCCCGATAAAGGAGGCGACACGCTGACCATGCAGCAAATTAACGCCGAGTACCAACAGATCCTTAAGGATAAGAGTTTCTCCTTTGATAACGAGGAGCAGGAGAAAGATTTCATCATTTACCCTGAAGTAATCAGCAAGCTTATTGTCCTGGACCAGGTTCTTATAGAGCTTATCGGCAGCTGGATTTGGGTAAGCGGAAACACCTATAAGCATAGAGAAACCCTAAAGAAAGCAGGGTTATTCTTTGCCCCCAAAAAAGTGATGTGGTACTATCGCCCCAGTGAAGAAAAATGTTTAAACACCAAGCCCAAGGATATAGATGAAATCCGAAAAAAGTACGGCAGCGAAAAGATAGATGGCCACTGTCCAAAAAACTTTAGCCTGACTGCCGGGTAAACGACATTAAAGAAGCCCCTGAGAATCGTTTTTCAGGGGTTTCTTTTAATCTATTGCTACTTCCGGATGCGCTTCCCTTTCGGGGGTGTTGCCTGTGGCCAGGGGTGATCAGGACTGCTGTTTTTCCAGTAGATGCCTGGGATGGGGGAAAATGTAGTTTACAAATTTCATTTTTGCCCGGGAGCAAAAATGTATAATCAATCATTCCGGATTGGACTTTTGCGCCGGAATGGTAGTGACTAACACCACTTTTGACCTGGAAAAATTCTTCATCTATGTTTTTCCCCTTAAAAACTTCTTGAATTCTTTATTAAAATTTCCCCAGGCACGTATCGTCCAGATCGAGAAAGGAACATTGGATTATCGGATCGATATTCTGTTAGTTATCCTGGATCATTTTAACCGTAAAATTAATTTTTAAATAAAATACTAATTTCAGACCTGAAAAAGCTTTTTTTAGGTATTTATTTATGTATAGGGTGTCGCCAACATTTACTACAAAAACCACGTTAAGGGATTAATTAGCTAATTTTTCCCCTTAAAGACTTCTTGAATTCTTTATTAAAAATTTCTCCGGCCAAAGTTTTTAGCCAACACTCGAAAAAAACACCGACAAAACATTGCAGAACAAATAGTAATAGCTAATTTTATCAATTACTGACAAGTTTAAATTTACAAGTCAATGAAAGCAATGTTTGGAGAATATATTAGACAACTGAGGACAGACAAGGGGTTGACCTTGACCCAGCTTGCGGCACAACTAGAACTTGACTCCGCGAACCTTAGCAAAATCGAAAACGGAAAACGGGAATTTGACGAAAAACGATTAGGTAAATTGGCAACAGCTTTTGACCTCGACATTGAAAAACTAAAAGTCGAATATTTTGGCGATCGGTTTGCAAAAAAAATGTACGAATACAACTGTTCTCCTGAAACACTAATTGTTGCCGGAGAAAAAGTAAATTATCTGAAAATTAAAAACGTAAAACAGACCGAAATAAAATTCTAAACTATGAACAAACCATTGACATACATCAGTTTATTTAGCAGTGCGGGAGTTGGTTGTTTTGGGTTTAAACAAAATGGATTCGAATGTATTGCAACTAATGAAATTCTAACTAAGCGCCTGATAATTCAACGGTACAATCAAAAATGTAAATACGAAACAGGCTATTTAGACGGAGATATTTCAACCAAGAAAATTAAAAATAAACTGTTTGATGAAATACTAAAATGGCAAACAGAACATAAAATTTCCGAACCTGACGTAATCATTGCAACACCTCCCTGCCAAGGAATGTCTGTAGCTAATCACAAAAAAAACAAGGAACTTGTAAGAAATTCTTTGGTGGTTGAATCTATAAAAATTACAAAAGAAGTAAATCCAAAATTTTTCATTTTTGAAAACGTAAGAGCATTTTTAAACACACGTTGTACAGATATTGACGGTGTAGAAAAAAGTATAGAAGAAGCTATAAAGATAAATTTAGGCGGACATTACAATATACTTTTCAGGGTTGTAAACTTTAAAGATTTTGGATCTCACTCAAGCAGAACCAGGACTTTAGTAATCGGCACAAGAAAAAATTTACAAGACACAAGTCCTTATGATATTTTTCCTGAAAAACATAAACCAAAAACACTAAGAAAACTTTTTTCAGGTTTAGAACAACTCAATGAAATGGGAAAAATATCCGAAACGGATTTTTATCATTCATTCAGAGAATATGATTTAAAAATGCTTCCCTGGATAGAGAATTTAAAGGAAGGGGAATCTGCATTCCAAAACAAAGAAAAAGAAAGAATACCACACCAAATTAAAAACGGAGAAATTGTTTTCAACGAAAGCAAAAACGGAGATAAATATGCTCGTTGGTATTGGGATAGAGAAGGTCCTTGTGTGCATACAAGAAACGATATTTTGTCAAGTCAAAACACAGTACATCCTTCTGAAAACAGAGTTTTTAGCATAAGAGAACTTATGCTTATGATGAGTATTCCTGAAAATTTTCAATGGTCAAATCAAACCAACGAGAATCTTAACAAATTGAGTAATCTTGAAAAAAAATTGTTCTTAAAAAAAGAAGAACTCAACATTAGGCATTGTCTTGGAGAAGCTGTTCCGACAGGAGTTTTTAATAATATTGCAAAAAAAATAAAAGCCGTTTTAAACCAAAAATTACTTTCAACAACAGAACTAAATAATATCATCAAGAAGGATGAACTGCATAAAACAGAAAATTTAATTTCTTTCATCAATTCTAATTTTAAGAAATTGGGGCTTGAAAACATATTCCAAATTGCCGAATATGCAAATTCAAGTCGGCAAGAAAATTCTGCATTTTTTACACGAAAAGATATTGCTTTTACTGTAGTTAAAGACTTACCTGAATTAAAAGGGAAAAAGAAAATCCGTATTTTAGAACCTTCTGTAGGCATAGGCAATTTCATTCCTCCACTTATTGAAAAATACAGTGATAAAGACGAAGTAATTTTTGACCTTGTTGATATTGACAACACCTCTTTCGTAGTTCTCAAAAACATTTTGGGCAAGCTAAAATATTCTAAAAAGTTTAAGTTTAATTTTATCAATGCCGATTTTCTTATTTACCAGTTTATTAACAAATATGATATAGTTGTTGGAAATCCACCCTACAAAAAACTAACTAACAATCAGAAATTATTATCACTGTATAAATTCAATGTAAGAAATATTGAAACAAATAACTTGTTTTCATTTTTTATTGAAAAGGCAATATCATTAGGAAACTTTATTTCCTTAATCGTTCCTAAAAGCCTGATAAATTCACCAGAATTTAATATCACCAGAGAAATTTTGAAAGAGCAAAATCTTTTAAAAATTTGTGATTATGGTGAAAAGGGTTTTAAGGGTGTGAAAATTGAAACCATTAGTTTTTTACTTGACACTTCATCTAAAAAACAGGCGGAAAATATTTTTATAGAAAGCTACATAACTCAATCAATAGAAGAAAAAAGAAAAGATTATCTTTTTTCTGAAAAATTCCCTTATTGGCTTATATATAGGAACGTAGAGTTTGACCAAATTGCTGAGAAACTTAATTTTGACATTTTCCAAAGTTTTAGGGACAGACAAATAACAAAACGAATAACTAAAGACAACGGTAAATACAGAGTTTTAAAATCTCGTAATATTGGCACTAATGAAGTTTTGAAGTTGGATAACTACGACTGCTATATTGACGATATGGAAAATCTGGCTGTCGCCAAATTTCTTAATCGTGAAGACGTAGTAATGATTCCAAACTTAACTTATTACCCAAGAGCAAGTTTCTTACCCAAAAAAACGATTGTTGATGGTTCGGTTGCTTTATTAACATTAAAAAACGGTAGTAGATTACCAAAGGAAAAAGATTTAGAATACTACGGCTCTAAAGAGTTTGAAAAATTTTATAGAGTTGCTCGTAATTACGGTACTCGTTCTTTGAATATTGATAACAATTCCGTTTTTTTCTTCGGACTTTTAAAAAATATTAAATGATAACACAGATAAACGAGTTTTTTGCACAGTTTGATTTTGATGTAAGGAAATCAAGGGATGCAAGATTTATGGACCAAAAAGTAACACCTGATGTATTGTGTATAATGGCCGATTGCGTTTTAAATTTTGTTGCAGACAGAGATATTGAATTTACTAAAGATGATATTTGGAATGATGACTATTTTAATACTAACGTAAAAGCTATTTTCAACAAACCTGACGCAGGAAATGATACAACACGACAAGAATATGACAAGTTTACTTCTCAACCTTTAAGAACTTTAGCATATTCAGGTGTTTTGACATTGAGAAAAGAAGGGAATAAGAATCTTTATCATATTAATAACCAGATGATTCTCGAATTTATAGCAATGAAAGAGAGAAATGCTTATATTTTCCTTTTTCATTATCTTGTAAAAATATTATATGATAGCGGCCAATTAAGACACTTTGAAGAGTTTAAAATAAAATGCCAAAATGGTAATGCTACAAATAATGATTTCTCAGATTTAAAGGAACGTTTTCAAAGATTCATTATTGGGAATACTGCAATAAATGGAACTGTTGAAGTAAATAGAATTTTTCCTAAAATCTTGAATGTTTATGCTTGTGAGAATAATATTCAAGGCACAATAAAAGGAAGATTATCAGACCGTCAAATTTATTATACAGATTTGATGTATAATCGACCGAATTGGCGTGATGTTAATAAAAACAAAGGTATTTCAAGAAATGAAGCAATTGAAGAACACGAATCATTGATGATTGAACAAAATGAAGCATATTCTGACTATTTGGTTCAAAAAGCTATGAAGATAATCCGTAAATTGTATAAGGAAAGTGAAATAAATGACCAATGGGCAAATGGAGAAGCAACTCAAGTTCATCATATTTTTTCCAAATCCGAATTTCCGCAATTAGCTCACTATCTTGAAAACTTAATTAAGTTAACTCCTACTCAGCACTATACCAAGGCACATCCAAGCAATAAAACAGATGCGATAAACAAAGACTATCAATTGGTTTGCTTACTTGCAAAGTCTGATAATATAGAAACTTCATTAAATAGAAGCGAGTTTATTTACAGAAAAGAATCGTTTATATACGTAATCAATACGGGTTTATCCGAAGAGTTAGATTATAATTTAGATTTTCGAACAATAAAAAGAGAATTGACAAGAATTTATAATGCGGCTTAAAACTTTAAAATATGTATAAACAATACTTTGGGAAACGAAATAAAATGAGATTTGATTCTCCTGAAGAATACTATGAAACATTAGGTTTCCTTGCAAAATCTGACGGTTCAATTTCATTGGTTTGGGAGCATAATGAAAATCAAGGTGCTTGGGGTAGTGAAGGGCGTATTCATTGCCACACAAACATAAATAACTTCACACCACCACTTACAAGAAAACATACAGCTGGTAGAGCTAGAAATGTTATTTATAGAATTAATTGCAATGAATTTGTAAAGGATATTGTGACAAATCACAGTTTTGATATGGGAAGCAATCAAAATGCAGTAGCAATTCGAAATACAATTCCTGCACAATATTTAGCTGACTTTGACCGTGGTTTAAATATATAGCCACCAGCCCAACAAACAGCGACAGACAAAGCCAAACGAAACGCTAACACTGTCGGCATGTCATCACCAGGACAAAACAATAAGTTTTATTTAACGACCGTATGATGAAACTTTCTAAAATCATAAAAAAACAGAACAATAAAGTTCGATTAACGCTTTTTATTAATCTAAGTTCTATTTATCTTTGTTGTTGCATATAATAGAACTATTATGATTTTTGGCTACGCAAGAGTTTCCACCAAGGAACAGAATTTGAATTTACAGACCGATGCGCTTAAAAAAGCCGGTTGTGAAAGGATCTTCCAGGAGAAAGTTTCCGGGAGATCTCCCAACCGGCCAGAGCTTATAAAACTGCTGGAACAGATTCGACCCGGTGACACATTAATAGCTTTTAGCGTGGACCGCCTGGGGAGAACCACCAGAGAGCTGATAATCCTTTTAAATGATTTTAAGGAAAAGGGGATCGCATTTAAAAGTTTGACTGAGGGGATATTTGACACATCAAGCCCGATGGGAGAGGCTATCTTTCAAATTATTGCCATACTGAAGGCGATGGAAGTAAATGTTCTCCGGGAGAGAACGATAAAAGGACTTGAAGCAGCCAGGGCCAGAGGATTAAACGGAGGAAGGCCGGAAGGATCTTACAACAAGAAGAAAGCTTCTGCAGTTGTTACGCTCTATAAGCAAAAAAATACAATTAATTTTATTGAGGAAACGCAGAACATAAGCAGGTCAACTATTTACCGGTATCTTAGAAAAGAGGGAGTAACGGTTAAAGGTTTTACAAAAAGGAAGAAATAACAGACAAATGGAAGATAATTTAATGACGGCAGTATTGATGAAGGACCTGGCCGGCCGGTCTCTGATCAGCAGCTGCCGGCAGTACTTTATGACGGCACATATCACATCGAGAAGCGGATCCGGAAGATCTCCAGGAATGCTTTTTGACGGCATTATTTGTCTGCAGCTGCAGATCCGGAAGATCCTCGATACTTAATTATGACGGCAATGGAAGATAGAAAAAAATTCACATATCGCTATGACGATGAGACCGAGAAGCTACTCACGGAAGGGTTGAAGAAATTCAATCTCTCTTCCTTGAATAAGCTTATTGATAAACTTATTGTTGATGCCCTGGTCCGGTTTCCGGAAGAACAAAAAACAATGAAACAAGAAATAAAGGACCTTCAGGAGAGTTTAAAAAAATGCCAGGGAGAAAAAGAACAGATCGAGATCCATTTAAACAGATTGAAAGCAGCTCTGAAAAGAGATATTGAAAATAGAGAGACAATAATTAAATTAATCCAGGAGCCATGATAAAATCTAAGTTATCAGCTGAAGAAGCAGAACAGAAAAAAAAGGGAAATACAAAAAAACCGAAACCGTACCCGGTTCCGGAGGAAGATAGTTTTATCCCCCCTGATGATGATTCAGCTGAAATTAAGTATATGGCAAAAGAAAAGCTTGCAAAAACGAGTAAGCCAGGTGCCTGACGGCAGCGGGCATGTGAAGAAAACATTTTGTATATGCACACATTTTAGGCAAAGTTATTTGTCTTAAATTCAATATTTTGAATATATTCATCAAGTTTCAGCTCCTTTTGCACTTTACTCATAGCAAAACTTATCTTCACAGTCGCACTTGCAGATTTTTCATTTTCATAATCAATAACTTCAACTTGAACATGAGTAAATTTATCCCTTGTATATTCGTCATTATTCACGGCACGAGATAAATGTTCTAAAAATTGAGAAGCGTGAATAATTGAATCTTTAAGATCAAAATTGATTTTTTTCTTTAGTTGTAAAATGAAAGTCGTATCCTTCTCGATTGTAGATACAAATTGAAATCCCACTATTTGAATATTATTGATTAAGTGCATTAAAACTGATTCAAATCTCAATTTCATCTTGCCAGTTCCTCCCAAGGCAACAACAACCTCTTTAGTAAAGTTTAAATTAATGAAAACTTCTGCAAATCTAATTACTTGGTATATGTCTTGTGTCCAATCAAGAATCAATTTTAACTGTTCAAAACTTATACTCAATGTTTTAATATTCTTCTTCCCATATTCAATACTAATCGAATCCTTATTAATTGCAAAGGTTTTATGTGCAGAAATGTTTCTCCATTGATTCGTAGTAATCGAAAAATATGGGTCTTTTAAATATAGAGTTGCTGGAACACTTTCCAAATCTGGAAAGTTTTGTATTATTTGACCAAAATCTATCTTTGAATTGTCGTAATAAGTTCCTTTAGTATAATAATTTATAAATTTATCAAACAATCTAAATCTTGGTTTAAACACACCTTCTAGTATCTCATCAATTACTTTGAAATAATAACTTATTTTATCTCTTTCCGAGAAATCAGTAGGATTCGGTTGAATAATAGCATTGGTCATCCATCTTAAATCCGTGTCAGAAATTTCATAAAATGAATCCGAAAGTTGTTTAATAGCAAGATTTTCATCACGTTCAAAACACTCCTTAAAGATTAAAAAAGTCCAATCAAAAAGTGTTAATAGGTCAGGTTTTTCTGAGAACTTGATGTAATTTATTATTTCGGTTCTCAATACCTCCTTATTAGAATTAAAGATCTTGTTGCTTCGAAAATATGGTCTGAATTTTATGCTTATTAAATCATTCCAATCATCAACTGAAAACTCGTTGGTAAACTCTAAATGTTTATATAGCTCATCAGATTTCATTAGTTTTCTCAATTTGTAAAGGAAAGAGCCCGAATTTATATCCTCTTTATCTTATTGCTACGTAGTTTTTCTGCCTCCTTAATGTGTTCTGGTCTTGAGGGGATTTTGCCTGTTTTTTTAAATAGCAATTCAAAGGCTTCCTGTAAAGCATCCTTTTGAGTAAACATTGAATCTCCCTGTTGTCTTTTCAGATGAACATAATCCCTGATCTTCTCCAGGTGATCAGATTTAATGATGAATGTTTGCCGAATTTCCTCCGGGTATTTGTCGGTGAGAACGCTATTTTTTTCTTCCTTCACCTCAGGACCGGTGAATAAACTACTTATTCCTTTTTTAGCTGAAATGTTCGTTTTATCTATAGAATCTAGAAAGTTTTTCTTTGCCATATGTCATATAATTAGAATGTTATTAATGTTATTGGTGTTATTAGTGTTACTTGTATTACCTGTGTTACTAGTTTAGTATTTCGTCGACCAGGCTTTCATAATCCTTTGCGCCGTTACTCTTAGCATCATAGCTGAATATATCTTTCCCACGAACCGGAGCTTCCGCTAATGCGACATTATCCCGGATCATTGTTTTAAATATTTT
>Ga0307375_10001904_pt1 | contig 21996 bp, 16 predicted proteins | sample TR1MG_FD_202531 | JGI IMG/M metagenome (GOLD analysis project Ga0307375, IMG submission 202531) | Soil microbial communities from Risofladan, Vaasa, Finland - TR-1 | ecosystem: Environmental > Terrestrial > Soil > Coastal area > Acid sulfate soil | place: Finland: Risofladan, Vaasa | collected...
CCAAACTACTAGCACATAATGGCTCCACCCAAGCAGCCATATGTGACCTGTTACCTAAGAAAGCGGAAAGGCCAAGTGCTAAAGCTTATAGTTGTACGCAAATGTAATACAGCTTCATTAAACCCCTTCGAGAGTGAAAGGGAGATAGTGTTTGTATCGAAGTCTTAGTTGTACATGTTACAAGAATGAAATGGAGTCAGAGAGAGATTGAGAGAGAGAAGGAGGGGCGACTCCGCGGTTGGACCGGCTCATCCTCTGGTGACACGAGCAGGTTTGAAGGACTTGTCGGCAAGTTGCGTCTTGTCGTCAGATGAGGAAGATCGGCAGATCTTGCAAGTGAGATCCTTTCCTTCTCCACCGCCGCCTGCTCCGACTACGCTGGAGGCTAGTTTCCGGGCGTTTGAGTCCATCGACGCGCCTAGGTCCCCAAGGGCTGTGCGTGCAGCGAGGCAGTGCGAGTGGTACACATGCCCACAAAAGAAGATGACGATCTCAGCCTTCACCTTTGGGTCAAAGACGGTCATGGAGCACATGTTGCACTTGCCGGTTTGCCCGCGATTGACTCTCACGGCGTGTCTCATGCCCTTGGTCAGGCGTTCGCTCAACAGGACGCAATCGTTGTCAAGGATGGTCTTACAGCCTTCTTGAAGTGACATCTGCAAGTTGTAGTCGTTGATGATCTTGACGAGTGACTTCTGCAGTCTTGGAATGGCGAGCCCGAGTGGGATCTGTTCGATCACCTTGAGAGGGTTGATGTGGGCTCCAACCCTTTCCAATAGCTCAGAGACGAAAGCCGGTTTGTGGATGCTTTTGGAGATGAGTTCGTCCCAGAGTTCAGATTCTCCCTTTTCGCTCTTCTTGGTGACGAATTCGATCGCCTGAGTCACGTCGCCCACCTTGTCGATGAGTAGCGTCAGGGCCTCTTGAGTGTTACCGATACGATCGTACAATACGGCCATCTCCTGGTAAAGTCCCTTGGAACGGCAAATCTCGAGGGCCAAGTTGTAGTTGTAGGCTTGCGATTTGGTCAAGAACTTCTTGAGGTTCGGGAAGCCCTCGGAGTCGAATTCCGCGTAGAGTTGCAGTTGAAGGTCATAAAACTCATTACCTTCGTCCCTATTGTTCTTCTCGGAGAGTTTGTGGAGGTAGAGCCAGGTGAGGCGACGACCTTCGGAGCGTCGTGCGGCCTCAGCAGCTGCGTTGAGTTGAGCTTGTTGAAGTTGTGTCATGCCGGGTGTGATGATGGCGGTGGTGGCTGTGGCGGCGGGGGTAGTATTAGCAGAGGAGGTGGCAGCAGCAGTAGTGGTAGTAGCAGTAGCGTTGGACGCGAGTGCGGGAGGGACGTAGGAGAGGAGCTTCTGAACTACAAAGTCCACACGAATGAGGTGCGTATTGGCCACGAAGAGGTCAATTGCCTTCTCTGGGTTGGGCCCGACGATAGTCAAGATCTGATCTCCGATGTGCTTGAAGTTCTGCAGTCCGTGGGTTTGGATGAAGTCGACGACGTCCATGTCGAGACGAGCGCAGAGATCGAGCGCCTCGTCGAATTGCTTGTTCTCAATGTACAGCTTAGTCAGCGCCTTGCACAACGTGACCTGTTCTTGCCTAGATTGCGAAGTCTTTAGCTTATCCTTAATACCAGTGATAATAGCAACGAGGCGATAGATGGAAGAGGGCCACGCATTCAACGTTTGAAGAAGACCGTCTGGATCATTCTGCAGGAAGTCATTCAAGATCATTTCATAGTAGACGAAGTCTAGGACCGGATCAGAAGTAGGCACGCGAGAAGCGATAGTACGGAGCTTGCGGACGCGCTCGAACTTGACAATCCAGCCCTGCCACAACTCCTTGCTCTTACCCAAGATGTGAGGACATTCAGCAGCCGCCAAATCGATATCATTGTTTCTAAGAAGGTGCTCCAAGTACATCTCACCAATACGGGCGATAGTGTGCTCAGGGCGACGAGCACGTCCAGGTTTAAGTTTGATCTCTTCAAGTGCCTTGTCGTGATGATTTCTGGCGATGAGCCATGCCAAATGGTCGTCTAGATCACGTGTTTGGGCACTTACAACGTCCCTCGGTGATACAACGTAGGATAGCCAGTCGATAGCATCGGGATTCTTGGCAAGAACGAGAGGATCTACAAGGAGGTTCAGATTAGCAAGTTTGAAGTCAGATGCTCTCCATTCCTCGAATTCTCTCAATGGGATGGCATCTGAAGATAGTTCCTCGCCTTTTCTATCCATAATGTAGAGAGCAGGGGGTTCAGGATCGGGATTGGCAGCAGTAGGCTCAGTGTAACCGAGGACGGCGAGGTCTTGTCTGAATGGAGCGATTCCAGACACGAAGAACTCTTGAAGGCGGAATTGATGGGTGATGACGAGATAGCGAGACGAGAGAGAGGAAGAATCGCCTCGAGGACGCTCGCGAACTTCTGCGATCTTCACAAAGTTGGCCCAACCGATGATCAGAGTTCGATCGTTCTCCCACACCAACTGACACGAGTACAAGTCCGGCCTCACCGATCCAGGCGGCCTATCGATGAACGTAATCACTTGCTTCGTCGATGTATCATACACTCGCACTCCCAACGCATCGGCCCACGCAATCAGCGTTCCCTTCCATCGGATCGCATAAATCGTGCCCTGCTTCTCTCCAAGCACCACATCTTTTGTTGACAAACCAAACCAACCCTTCGTAATCAAGATCAGCTTCTCATCCTTACCTCCAATCACCACTTCGCGCTTCTCACTCTTAGAATAGTCCGGCTCAATCGAAATCGCCATCAAGGGGCGAGAATACTCGTGGTGCACCATCTCATCCGAAAACACACCTCGAATCGTAACACTACCATCACTAGAACACGAAGCTACATACTCGCCAGCCAAATCAATCGATATGTCGGTCACTGTAGCTTGATGATTCGACCATTGTCTGATTGTCGTACTACTGTAATCCATTACCGCCACAGTACCCAAATGAGTGCCGATTACCTAAGAAGAGAACACGAAGAATAGAGAAACGAGGGAAAGTCGTCAGTAGACGACTAAGATAGAGCAGACAACGGGTTGCGGAGAGCGAATCGCCATTCCAAACTTACTCGCAGTGAAAAGACGGGAGAACCGTAGCAATAGCAGAGAAAGGGCGATGGTGAAGGGGAAAATGAGGAGGAAAGGTCGTACGATGAACTTCTCGTGGGCAACCAGGCAGCTTACCGTGTCCCTCTGCAACAACTCCTCGACACCGCGACCAACACGCTCATACTTCAACTTAGGCTCCTCCTCTTCCTCCTCTTCATCTTGCAGATGGTGATTGTCGGCCATAGGACACTGGAAACGGAAGATCTTCGCAGTTGGACTGTTCAGAAAGTTGGCGTCTCCGACCGAGCGAGGTTCGAGTCTGAAGGAATCTCCAGACAGTTTCTCAATCAGTCCCTTCCGTAGAGGTGCTCCTTAGAGTATGACACAACTTATAGCTTGTACAGCAGGAAATATGTGCAGAAAGCAGACAGAGAAGGGAACCAGAAGATCATGGTGGTGCGGAATTCAGGCTTGAATCACGAAAAGCCAAAGTTCGCATAGCTGCGCTCCCTTGATGTATGAGGAGCATTATGGTCCGAAATCATGTCATACACTGTTTGAACAACGCATAGAAGTGGATTGAGGGCAAAAGAGTGCTGATGAATTGAGGAATTTGAGGGGAACTATGGGTGCTAGATTAGGTGAGCTTTATGTACAGTGGAAGAGGATTGATGCGCTGGATGTGTGGCGTGGCAGAATGTTGGTAAGTGATGAGGAGGATGCACATCATGAGGATGCAGTATTGGGTCATGGAGCGGGAGAATGGTGAAGAGTTCAATGCTTTTCCTTCTTGTCCTTCTTGTCCTTCTTGTCCTCGTCCTTCTTGTCCTTTTTGCCGTCCTTGTCCTTCTCCTTGTCCTTCTTCTTCTCAGGCTTTGAGGATTCGGCAACGGGGTCCTCCTTCTTGGCTGCAGCCTTCTCGGCGAGCATGGTACGATCAGCGGCTGACGGTGCGCTGATGGATCGCTTCGTTTTACCTCCTACAATGACTCCACTTCGACCTTCCACAGGCATAGGCTTCTTAGGACCCTTTTTCTTCTCAGCGTCGTGTTCTAGACCATCAGCAGCCTCGATGTGAATATGTCCTTCTGACTTGTGGTGACCATCCTCGCCAGACTTCCTCAAAATGCCCTTCGACGGCTTCGCATTCGGATCATAATGGACTTCAATCGATTCTCCTTCAATTGGCGCCGCGGTTTCCTCACCATGTCCATTCTCAGGAGCGGAATCCACCTTCTCCTTCTTCGACTTGGATTTCGATTTCACGTCCTTTGCAACGGTATCTTCAGAATCCGCCATGTCAAACTATGGTTCGTACGAATTGCGCTCTACGAGAATTCCAACCTGTGCCAACTATACAAGGGGAACCAGAGCTTCAGAGTGCGAGAATCAAGCTCGGCCGCCTGACCGAGCGAGACCCGCAACTCCCCGAAAGTTTCAACACTTCGCCGTTGGCCAGAAAAGGAAGGTGTTGCGAAACTCCCAACACTTGGTCCCTGGCTCTCTGTATCCCTCAGTCTTTGTTGAAACATGGTATCATCGAAATGACATTGAGATTTCAAGTACTATCGTTGTACAAGCAGCTCATTAGAGTGGCACAAGATGCCAAAGCCCCGACAGGACAGCAGAGTTACACCGAGCAAATCAAGGCCGAGTTTCGTCGTCATCTACTCGAAACCAGCGAAGAAGTCATAAATGGTCTCATCGCTAAAGGTAAATCGAAATTAGGCTTCTTACAGGTCATTGCTCCTCGAAGGAACGTCACTATTGCGTCCGGCAAGCAACACTTCGTGTACCGTCCAGGGGAGGGTCTCATTCAGACGGACATTGTGAAGGGAAGAAAGACCTCCTTCCGAGATGATCGAATAGACCCTGATGATTTGGCTAGACACAAGAGACTGCTCGAGTACGCGCCTTCTCCCTCTCCTGCGCCATTCTACCCGTTTCTGGTACTATTTCGATCTAATTTGAGCTCTTGTGACTGATAATTCGTTTTATGATTGAAATTCTAGCCGACAGCGATTCGTAGGCCGTGACAAACCCCTGCGATGGGGAGAAACAGGAAGATAACGATAGCCGCAATCCCTCCAGATGCTCTGATAGTGTCTTTTGTTGGTGATACCGATTAGAAATACATTGAGTCCGTCGTGTGTACAATATACAGTAATGAAACGAAGAGTTGGAGGATCCGCAAATGAAACAGGGAGAGGTGAAGTTGGGGGATTTGCCAGGTCTACTGTGGGGCACCTTGAGGGGAAGAGGACTGTAGTCTCGTCATTGAAATAGCAGGGTCAGATGAGTCTCCAAGCAAGGATTTGGAGGGCAGGATGAGGGAAGCGGAGGTGGCAGAGTTGGTTCTCTTCTTGATGATGGCCTTCTGCTTCACTTGGTCCCATTTGATTGCCCATTCGTTGTTGCGCCTTTCAGCGGCAGTCAATTGTTCGCGTAGTTTCTTGATTTCAGCTTCGAGTTCAGTGCGAGAGAGGTGAACGTCGGAACCGGCGAGGTAGTTCTCCCGGAGACTTTGCTTCAGGTGCGCTTCTCGTGCGATGGCAGTAGAGGGCATAGAGGGGCTTTGGGGTTTACGTGTGGAAGATTTGATGGGTTGTTGTTGCTGTTGCTGTTCCTGGATGGCCTTGTCGAGGAGGAGTTGGATTTTAGAGAACTCATGCTGGACGCGGTTCAACTCCTCTTGTAGGTGCTTTTCTCGTTCTGATACTTCGGTGGTGGTGGGTTCGGGGGATATCATGAAGAAGGACTCGCCAAGGGAAGAGGGTTTGTTGGAGTTGGAGCTCTTGGGGCTGGCAGAGATGGAGGTTGGGGTGGGAGACGTCGAGGGCTTCACTCCAAGTACGAGGTCTCTCACAGTTTGGAATCCAAGGGCAAGGGCTTGCAGAGGAGAGTGAGACATGCGCTTTTCGAGTTGTGCGGCATACTGATACTCTTCGAGAGAGGGGGGTTTCGAGGAGAAGGTCTCAGAACGACGTTTCACCACGTCCAGAGAAGGGGTTTGCTTGCGCAACACGAGCGGGGAATCGCTCGTACCCACCGTGCCAGAGCTCGTATCCTCACTATCGCTATCTTCAGACGTGCCAAGGTTGCCATACTCGTACAACACGTCGCCCTTTTGATTGATGTAATCCTCCGCTTCTTGTGCTTTTCGGGCGTAGTATTGACTGAAACCCTCTAGTTGAAGACGATTCTAAACAAGATTAGGGGCACAGCAGAGGAAACACGTTAGAGGACGGGAAGACGGAGGGGAGAAGCCAAAGATGGGGAATCGCCCCGACAAATTGGACTGTGCTAACGCGAGATCGGCACATTACGAAACGCTACGCACTGATGTGGTAGATGCCATGTTGGCTGCAGATTGGAAATGGGTAGCAGCGACCTGGAATCTGGAGAGAGGGAGAGAAGAACAGGTCAGCTCAACGAATCGAATCGAGCAACGCAAGATTGTTTCGACCTTTTCGCACGTACTTCTCTGCCACCACGATGAAATTAGATTGAACCATGGCATTCTCGGCTTCTTGACAACATAATTGGGCCTGGACAGGATGAGCACGAGCGCAATGGGCAGAGAGGAGGGGGTCAAACGGCCGAACGTCACGGTTGCCCAGACGGGTTGTGTTCGCAGACAGGAATGCGGACGTGGTGAGGCTGTCAGAATCGAGAATGGGCAATTACCAGCATATAGACATAGAAAATAGCATAGCAAAGGAGTTCATGACGGAAATTGGCAGAATGACAAGAGCTGGAACCAACAGCGGGTGCAATTCGAAGCTTGCGCACCTTGATCAACGTGTCTTCCAACTCCAGTCGAACTCTGACATCACCATTCCCGGTCAGATCCGGTGTATTTCTACCGACGCTCGTGGAATACGAGAACGGTTCAGGAGTGCTCCGTTGAGACATACAGAGAGGAGTGAGGTAATCCAAGAAGGCGCGCCCTTGGCGCGGCCGAACAGTTTGTGCATGTCACTTCGTCGAGAAGTCCAACAAGAACGCAACCATCCTCGAATGAGCATGTCGAAAGAGAACGATAATGCAGAGTTCCACCGTGCCGTCCTGCTGATGCAGTTGTATGAGCTACTGCACAGGTGGGCAACAGGAGTTGCGCAGAAACCGTGGGGACCGAAAATGGCTGTGGGTCCAGCATGGAATTCTCATTTGAAAGGCGATAGAATGCCCTTGTTAGAGTCTGTGGAAGGAATTGGAGTCCAGTTGGCCCCTACAGACGCCGGTTGTTGTGAGGATCAAGCTTGCATTCTGAGCGTTCCTGGGGCACGGCACGTACGATCCTTCATAGTTGTATACCCCTGACGTCGTCCGAGTAGGTCGAAATATGAATGATATGAGCCTTCACCCCAGATACAGATGGAAGGGGGAACAAGTGTGTGTGTTTGAGGTGTGAAGACCCTTCATCTCCGCGCGATCACAAGAGATGTTCGGGGACGGTCCTGACAGGTTTATTGTTTCCAATTCTAAGTACACTTAGTTCTTGTTCTTCTTGATGTACTCGAGGACGAAGTGGAGAGCCTCAGACTCCTCACCGTACGAGGTGACGGCAACGACGGAGGAAGATATGGCCTTCTTGACCTCTCCGCTCTTCTTGACGCGGGTGAGTCCAGCCCAATCTCCAAGAGCAGCACGCTCGGGAACGTGGACGAGGGGGGTTCCAGTGGAGGCAGCAAGGGCCTCAATGAGACGCTGGTAATCCTCCTTGTCGCAGTCCTCGGCAAGGACGACCAAACGAGCCTTGCGGCGCTCCAAAGCCTTAACGGCCTCGCGGATACCACGAGCAAGACCATCGTTGGCCAAAGCCTTCTTCAGGACAATCTGCAAAGAGCCCAAAATGTCGAGCTCCTGCTTCTCCTCCTCAACAACGGGGGCAGCAACTTCTCTAGAGTGACGAACAGCAAGTAATCATCATGTTAGATGGGGTTCCAATTGAGAGTCTCAGCCGAAATCGCAGGTGGTGGGGAGGGAAGAAGAGAGGAAACTTCGAGAAGCCACAGACTGACACACAGCATCGCCAAATGAGCCAGCTCAACACCTGATGGGACCGCCGATGAGATAAACAGATGAGAGGTACAAACAGCGACATTCATCTATCTGAAGCGGGCTCTGCGGCATGAGCACAAGGGAAGAGGAGGGGGTGATGAAGTGCGTACTCTCCGTCAGCCATTGTGAACTGTAGTCAACTTCCTAACTGCAAACACACGGAGCAAAGGATTACGGTTAATATAGACGACGAAGAACGAGAGTTGAAGGAGGACGAAGGGATGTGTGCAGGACGTACAAGGTTGCGGAACTGATTGGGCAGAGAGGCAGAGCCAGGGGAAGAGGTCACAAAAGAGGCGCTCGAGCTTCGCAATCGGCGCACGGACTTGCTCGCCCGCCACAGCAAGCAGACCAGTTTCCTCTGAGGTCCATGTCCAAGCGCTCCTGGAGTGGTGGTGGTGCCATTCCTGCTCCCAAGCGGCCCAAGCTCAACTCGAGTCTCCAACCGAGCGATGGAGGCGCCTACTTTGATGTAGGCGATTCTGTACGTGATCCTTCCGCAGCGCGAACCCTCTCTCAACTGTCCCTCCTCTAACACGTTTGTTTCTGCTCCATTCTGCCAATTAGCACCTCGACGACATTGAAACCAAGTCTATGGACAAGATCCCCTCTGAAGAAGACGATGTGGACCCTCTAGATGCGTACATGTCTGGTTTGGAAACTGTAGTACCTCAGCCATCCTCTCTTTCTGGTTTTTCGAAGTACGACGTTGAAGATGATCACGATACACACTTGGAAACGTTTGCTAAGGAAAGGGCGAAGAAGAATGCATTATCGTTTAAGCAAAGTGAGACGCTGGAAGAGCTGGAATACGACTCAGACGATATGCCGACGCTCAAGAAGAGAGTCATCGAATCCTTGGCGCCATTGGATCATCACTCGCTCTCATACGAATCATTCAACAAAGTGCTCTACAAAGAATCAATATCCGATAGCAAAATGACTGAAGCCGAAGTGGCAGCCGCGAGAAAGGCTCTGAAGATCTCCGTCACTGGTTCCTCCCTTCCTCGGCTTATTTCTACCTTCACTGGCTTCCATTTCCCCGAGACTTTGCTTGCAGCCATCTCTTCTGAAGGATTCGAGAGGCCTACGCCCATTCAAATGCAAGCTGTGCCTGTGGCAATGTGTGGTCGAGACGTGCTCGGTATTGCGGCTACTGGCAGTGGAAAGACGTTGAGTTTCGTGTGGCCGATGTTGGTGCATGTGTATGATCAGCGAACATTGAGGAGTAGTGAATCAGGTCCGATTGGAATCATCGTTGCGCCGACGCGCGAATTGGCGAATCAGATCTACGATGAGACCAAGAAGTTTGCCAAGTGCTTTCAGCGTTTGAGAGGCGATAAATGGGAGAAGGCTATTCGAGTGGCGCCATTGATGGGAGGCCTGGGCAGAGGTGATACGAGGCAGATGTTGAAGTCGTCTCCGCATGAGATTGTCGTGGCTACGCCTGGACGGTTGATTGACATGATCAAGACGAAGTTGATATCTACGTTTCGGACGACGATGTTGGTGTTAGATGAGGCAGATAAGATGTTTGACATGGGCTTTGAGCCGCAGATCCGTTCCATCGTTGGTCAAATTCGTCCCGATCGCCAGACCCTCCTCTTCTCGGCTACCTTCAAACCCTCCGTTGAGAACTTGGCGCGCGACATCCTCACCAACCCCGTCAAAATCACGGTCGGCGGCACTGTGGGAGGCGCAAATCAGGACGTGACTCAGGTCGTGGAAATCCTCCGAGACGATGATGCAAAGTGGCTCTGGCTCGCTGCGCGACTGCAGGACTTCACATTGGACGGTTCTGTACTCATCTTCGCCGGGTCAAAGATCGCCGTAGAAGATCTCGCCAAGAGGCTGAGAGAGCAGTTTCCCGCACTCCGCGTCGCTGCCCTGCATGGAGACAAATCGGCTGACGAACGCACCCAAATCATGCAAGACTTCAAAAACGAGAAATTCCAGATCATGGTGGCGACAGACCTCGCAGCAAGAGGATTGGACGTGAAGTCCATACGAACCGTCGTCAACTACCAAAGCGCCAAGGATATCGACTCGCACACACACAGAATCGGTCGTACTGGACGCGCAGGAGACAAGTTCGGCTTCGCCTACACTCTCCTCGCCCCTAGCGAGAGCTCCTTTGCCTCAATGCTCGTGAAGAACCTGGAGAATGCAAAACAGGACGTTCCGCACGAACTCTTGGCAGTCGCCCAACGCAACCCAAAGTTCAGACTGCAAGCAGTAGCTCCACCGTCGTTTTCGTCTTCCACGAGCGCGTTGGCACACACAGCACCGTACGTGTTGGACTCTCCTCAACATCAGCAATGGATGCGTAACGTGAATCCCATCGCTCCTCTTCCTTCGCCATCATCATCATCGTCTTCGTCCTGCCACTCTTCAACTTCTTCCGATCACTCTCCAAAGCTTTCGCCAGCTGACACACCAGATTCAGCGAGCACGCTTCAGTTCGTCAAGAGCGCCCAACCGCTTCAGACCGTCGTAGAAGCCAAACAGCCTGCGTCTGCTTCCGAGCGCTACGATCCCTTTGCTGCCCTGTGACGGCGCCATCATTGCATCTCTCTCCACGCCACACACTTCATTCGAACCTCCTCCCTCTTCTTCGTCAATTGGCGCTCCAAATCCAAAGTCAGAGGGGTGCAGAAATCGACCAGGACGTCCGAATCTTTTCGGGCGAGTCAACGGGCACAGATGCGCTGTCGGACGGGCATTGCCCCCTTTCAAGTGCCAAACACTGTACAGAATCTGTTTTCAATGTAATCTAATGTACTCCGAAGAGAAGAGAGGTCAAAATGAGACCACATGAAGGAGAAATATGATGACGAAGGCAGGATGCCGCTTTTGGAGCTGGTCATCGCGACTACCGCGACACAAGTCAGTGCGGGAGCTCCCCGGCAGCTTTCGTCACCCAATCTTCCATTCCTCGCTGCACTCCTCTGTCTTCCGGACCGGTATCTGCCTAGTCCTCTATTTGGAGTTCATTGCGATTGCATCGGTTTCGAATTGCTGCGTTTGAAGCCTAGAGTCTGCACTATTCGTACGACCAGTCCACCTTTTCCGCCTCATCCCTGAATTGGCCCTTCTTACCCATGTCTCGCGTTGTATTGGCCATTACCTTGTTGTGCCTCATTGGCGCTGCCGTATCTATCGATGTGCACTTCACTTCAAACAACTTGACCATTGGAGGAGTCGTTGTGACATCGGCCACCATCTCTGACGCCGGTCTTGGCTTCCGTATCGCCACCAACACTTATCTTGGCAGTGGTGTCGTGTCTTACTCAGATGGCATCTCTATCAGCACTTCTGGAGCCATTTTCGACACTGAGATCGACGCATCGTACATCACGACGGCCGGACCTGTCACCGTCAACACCCGCTATGGTGCCACTGCTGCCACGTTCCTCACCCCCACCCTCACCTTCGATGCCTCGTCTTCTTCGAACTACATTGCCTCCTTCCCCTACGCGATCGTTGAGGTCGATTCGAACGATGTTGACGTTTTGGTCCACAAGATCTCCGATTTCACGTGGGCTACGACTACCGATCTCACTGTCGCTGTTGCCAACGCTGCTTTGATTGGTGCCCAAGCGTTTGCTGGTGTGAAGGTCGTTGGAACGAACTCTGTCACGGTCAAATTCTACGCGCAAACGAGCGCTCAAGTCGGAGTCTCGTCCTACCTCAGCCAAGACCTCGTTCCCAAGACCTGGGCCTTCGCCATCGACATCTCTGGATACGTTCTCGCTAATGCCACCAACAGCTTGAGAATCGTATACGCAGTGGCCACTGGAAGCGCGGATACTTCGCGCTCCGCCTCGCTCACCGTGCCCGGCACCAACACCAACTTGCAAGTCTACGTCGACCTCGCAGCCTCCGCCACTTCCGCTGGAAACACCATCTCCACGAATGTCACGGACTTCGCCACTGCCTCTGTGCCCGTCAGCTCTCTCTTCCCTGACATTCAGACCCAACTCACCGGAAGGTACAGCGCCAACGCACAGGTCTACACCTCCAACGTCACCTTCGCCGCTGGTGTGAGTGCCATCACCTACGCTGGACGCTCTGGTTCTGGCCAGCGTATCTCGGACTTGCGCACCCAGACCGCCGACGCTGCCTCTCTCCATCCCGTTACCTCCCTCTTCATCGCCGGTCTTTCTCTCCTTGGCTTCGTGCTCTTCTAAGCTTGCACTCATTGCTTTAAGCTCCAAACTCTGCCATTAGAGGGAGAAAGAGTCGCCAATCATGGACTGATCCTAACTGCAGTCCATTCCCACGATTTCCACCTACGATGCCTACTCTCTGATGCCCAACCTCATATGGATCCAAATGTACACTTCAACGCTTATTCGTATCACACATTGAGTCCCGTATTCTTTTTGCAAAGGCAAGGATATCCACGGGCCGGAGAAGCGAGATGGGTGGCGGATGAAATCGCGTGTCTGACAATAGCATGCTCTCTTACACATGGCAGATATACATTGATACAATCTGAAGATTATTCACCACATTCTTGGTGCCCGAATTGAACACCATTCGGAGATGGCATCTTCCATCTCGAAGGACAGGGCCTGCTGGAAAGTTCCAAGTTGCGCGAGAGTCCTTGGTAGGAGGACACATCCTGTGATGGTGAGCTTCAGTCTTGCCTCATCGATAGATACGATTCTACTGGGCAGTTGCGGCACGTCCTCGTCGTGTATCACGAGTCCAGGGATACACAGTTTGGTGAGAGAATCAGGCAGGCGAGAGAGCACAGCGTGAGTGTCCCAGTTCGAAGCTCTCTCCGTTTGGACACTTAGAAGTGAGTTTGGCAGAGGGAAGAGCTTGTGTCCACGTATTCCAATCGTTCTCAGATGTTGAAGAGCAGGTGGCCAGTGTATGATGTCCTCGTTAGCGGTTTGCACATTCTCGTTCGTTCTCGCTCTTCTCTGCATATAGCCGTCTTCGTCGTCGTCGTCGTAGTTGTCGTCTCCATCATCGCGATACAGAATGTTCAAGGTCGTCTCTACTAAGATGTTCAAGTTGATGAGAGTTTGAGGCAGTGAGGAGAAGAAGGAGGCGTCGAGTTGTCGGACGGAGGTGTGCAATTTGGTGAGTGTTCTCGGCCATTGTGAGCCTCCAGTGTTGTTGATATCTAACTTCAGAACGTGAGGCATGCAGTAGATGGCGCGAAGGCGCGAGTTGGAGGGGAGTTCGAAGTGGAGAGGCTGCTGCTGCTGATGTTGGTGGGTGGAACGCGAGACGTCGATCCTGGCGAGTCGCTCCGGTATATGTAGGGTTCCTATGTCGCCTTTGGAGGTGCACGAGAGATATTTGAGAGATGGGGGCAAGTGGTGCAAGTGCGAGGCGGGAAGAGAGAGATGCTGAAGTTCGAGGTTGGTGAGCGAGCTCGGGAGGCGCAGCGATTCGGGCAGCGCTCCAGCCTCCGCGTGGTGTCGCAACTTGAGTGTGAGTAGTGCCGTTGGCATGGACGAAAAGAGCTCTGCGTACTGTTCTTTTACATCGCTGTTGGGAAACGAGGAGTTGGAGTAGTTTGCAATGGAGAGATGCCGAAGGTTGGGAGGAAAGTTGATTCGGCCGTGTGCCACGAGTTCGTCCACCTCCAGCTCCGTGATGCCCTCTGGTAACTTTGGGAAAAGCCAATACGACGCCTTGCGCCAATGTACGTGCAAGAGTTTCAGATTGGGTGGGAATACACAGTCCAGATAGGGGTAATTGGCCGTTGAGTTGACGACTTGGTCGTCGTCATCGTTGTGATCGTCGATTTCCGGCTTGTCGAGGTGTGGATTGGGGTGGATCTCATGTATTCCTAACAGACGAAGGAGGCTTATGCTTGTGAGGGTCGCGGGGAGCCGAGTGAGGTCAAAGGCGTGGAGGTAGAGGGGCATGTCGATCTTGGTCAAACGCTCGCCAAACGCCCAATCCTCAAAGTGAATCGAAAAGGACTTCAACGTAAATGTCTCGCATTCTGCACCAAACTGGAATACCGAAGAGAACGGAGCTCTCATACCATCCAAACAGATATGATGCAGATGGGGAAGGGAACGAAAGATGGTCGACAAATGGTCATTCGCCTGCGCATAACACAACGAGACTTCGGTAAGACTTGATGGCAACGAACAATCGCCCTTCATCTCCAACGGCATATGGCCATAGTATCTAGGCATCGAGATCGCCAACGTCAGCAAACCAGTCAAACGCGAGACCAAAGTCGGCCACACTGCCTTATCGGGCCTTTGCGGGACGTATTCAAATCGTGTCACCAAGGATTGGGAATAGAAACGCGCCATAATGAAGCGACTGCCAGAAAAGAGCAGTTTACCAAGCTCGTGCGCAGTAAGCAAGGACAAAATAGGGGTAAGAATGTCGGAGGGGAGGGTGGCGAGGTTCATCGACATGTTGGGGTCATGGGGGGCACGATTCGCAGTATTGAGGAACAGATAGTATTGAAGAGCAACAGAGGAGTCGCGTGAACGAGTATAGAGGATGAGGTGGTATGGATGAGAGGCGTGAGAGGAGTGACAAGGGGGGGTGTTGCGAAGGCTCGCGTTCCAGGTTGCAGAGAGAGATCGACCTTGATCGAGTTCACGTTCGCAATTCCAGCGCGCTGTATCGCGTGCTGACCCCCCTTGACGACCTCTCCCGCCAATCTTTGGAAAGTAATGGCGGTGAATCGAACTGTCTTTCATTTACCGTAGTGCTGTATTCTGCGAAGCAATGCAGGGACCGCACCATCGAAGAGCGCAGAGAAGTATCGCATCGTTCACGTTCTCAAGTGTCTTACATCGGTCATGCTTCAACGCCGACTTCGCAGTTGCTCGATGGAGATGATTGATGGAGCGAGTGAGGAATGGACTTGCGTGGAGAACTCAATCTGAAGGTTGGGCGTGTGGAGGTAGCGAAGCGATTTCGGGAGGTCTTCGAGTGCGTCTGTCGTTGGACTCAATACTGATGCCACCAAAGCTAGCAAATGTGGTGGTAGATCCTGTAAGTACTCGCTGTGGATGGGTGTCTTGAGTTGGAGCCAAGCTAAGCGTCTCGGAAGCATGGCGACGAATTCTCCATGGTATTGCGTGTCTCCCAAATAGAGACATCGAAGAGACTGAGGAAACGTGTGGAAGAACTCCAAGGGGGCGCGATGAGCTTGGAAAAGAGCTAATTCGATGAGCTTGGGTGGCCAACGAAGCGATTGAATGGGACACATTTGGACTCCTAGAAACGTGTATGGACACGACAGAACAGTGAGAGTTCTCGGTAGTATGTTTAAAATGATGCTGTTTAGATGATTCTCAACTGATAACGATGAGGGGGAAGGAGATGATGATGATGATGATGAAGATGACGATGAGTGGGCATAGGAGAGGCTTGAACGAGAAATCGTGAGAGAAGTGAGATGGGAACCCCAACGGAGCACGACATCAGAGTGAATGGGCTGCATGGAGGACGTTGTCAACGAAGTCAACCCCTTTGGTATGTCGGAAGACCAACCAGTGCTATTCCACACGCTTGGCAATGTTGCTCTTGTCAATTTGGGAGGTAATTTAGGAGGGAGCTCCTCCGTCGATGGACGTGAAGACGGGACCAAATTGCGATGCAGATTCAGCGATTTCAAGCCCCGAGGGAGGACGTCTAAGATCTCTATAGGCACATCCTTCGAAGCGTGCACATCCAACTCCAATAGTGACCTTGGGAGACTCCCCAGGAGGGGTTTCGAGACGGAGAAGGCAGCGTTCAAGTGTAACGACGTCAGTTCTCTTGGGAAAGCATCCATCAGCGCTTCTATGGGCAATACATCTCCTAATTCCCCATATAAGTGCAGCGTCTTCAGAGAAGGGGGTAAGAATCGGAGGTGATTCGGACCGAACGGAGTGTGAAAGTTGCGAGCGCGGAGATGCTGAAGAGTCGGTGGTAGATGGAACAATAGCAGCGATCCATATTCTTCGAATTCCATGTGCAGCGTTTGAAGGTGTGGAGGGTACGAGATGAGTGTTTCCAGCAGTGGGTGGGGATGAGAGGGTTTAGACATCCAATCGAACAAAACGTCCCATATCGCCTTTCAACACAAGATCTCGGTTAGGAATTCAGAAGACAAGATGGAGAACAGACATGTAGAGAATGAACGCACTCTATAAAACACCTCTGTAGTGGCTTCCAAGTGCTGTAGTTTGCTCACAAAGCGATCGGACGAACGTTGCTGAACGGTCTCGAAAATGGCATCGAATTCTACTTCCCAGCCCATAGAATGGTCCATGACTACGAGTCCTTTCAAAGAAGTGAGGGATTTTGGCATGACATTGAAGGCAGTGAAGGATTTGATGATGAGGCCAGTTTCCAATTCAAAGTCCTCCAGCGTATCTGGTAGAAGTCCAAGGAAGGCCTGCTCCCAGTGAGAGGTCTTAAACTTAGTAAGATGTTCGCCAATGATAGAGAAGCTCAAATAGACAGAGACGAGGTTTGTATCGGGCAGAAATTTGTGCGGCACTCGTTTGGCCACTGAATGAGCCGTAGATCGTGTAGAGAGAAGAAGATGTTTGAGATTTGGCAACGAAGACTTGACGGGTGCATGCTGTTGAGTTGGAATGCCATGTTCGTGGCATATTTCGTGAGATCGGATGAAGTTCTCGGTCTCCTCGAAGAAGTCGTTCGCATTCGAACAACATAGTGCGAGCCGGATCAGCGATGTCGGAAGCAGCGATAAGTCAAGCTGCTCTATCTTATACAAGTCAGCGTAGTAGTCTCCAAAGCTAATCGAGAGCGTGGTGAGACATTCGAATAGGCGAACCACAGATGGCAGTTTCCCATCGCTCTTCTTGACATAGACGGCGAGATCAGTCACAAGTCGTCTCGTAAGCCTATCGTTGAGGGATTTCTGACCGCAGAAGTATAGAACGAGAATGTCGGGACTGTCTAACCAGGGAATGAGTTGGAGAAGTGCCGAGTCATCCAGAGAATCGAGTGCAGCACGCTTCCTAAGCATGTCGACAGTAGTCACTTGGTAGGAGAGAAGATGCGTCTGTACGTGTGCAGGGTGTTCTGACTATCGAGCCAAACGAATCCGAGAGATGGAGACCGCGGTTAGCGGTATGTCGAAGCCCAAACCAGGAGCGAGGCGCCTCTCCCTGCGAATGGCCATTTTCGGGGATTGAAAAGCCCTCGGCATAAACACATGTGTCAGAGAAACCATAGAGAGCTACATGAGGAGCGAACTTTTAGATGCAAAGAGGACAAGAGTGGGCCATCCAATGACGAAAAGTGGTGAGGAAGGAGATTCCGAGCTCAGATGCGCTCTTGGCGATTCCATTCCATTCTGTACACCACTGGATCTCGCTTTGTCCTCTCCTCAAGGCCTCAGCGCTTCCGCTGATTGTACTGGCTGCTATTCTCTGGGCGACTGCGCGTCTGCAACTGTTCCAAGTCCACTATGAGCGATCCTGGAGCTTGCTTCCTGTGTGCTGTACGTTCACCCCCTCCTGTCACCCCTTCAGCCCCTTTTTGGACTTTAATTCGCTACTACTTGACTCGCTGCATCCGATTTTCGTTTCCAGCCTTGGTATCGACCCCGTTGATGGCCACATTCGCCTTGTGACGATTGAGCAAATTGAAAACCCCTCTTCTGACCCCCAACCTTTGCTAACTGTACCATTCTCTGTGCGGTTTGGATGTAAATGTGTAGAAAGATGGCAGAGTATGCGACAAGGGTCGTCCATGTGGCAATTGTAGAGCCAGAGGCACGCCGCAAATGTGCGTCGGCTCCGAACTCGCTGGTCGCTCATTTCCCTCGACTAGCACCCCCACCACAACTGGCACCAAGCTGCGAAATACGAAATCTACGGTCACCGCTAGCGGCAAGCCGCCATTGAAGCAAATCACAGGGCCTGAATCCTCGCACCCTCTCCCTTTGACTCCGGCGGCCTCCTCTGCATACCTTTCCAATGCAAAGGTGTCTCCATCTAGTGCCGTGAGCACGCCGCACGCCATCACTGGGACACCCACCTCCACTCAATCGGAAGCCGTTGGAATTGGTGATCACGGAAGTCCTCATCCCTCGATGACCCCCATCACGCCGTACATTGGCGATCTCTCCTCTCAAATGGACGGTGTGACATTGGCACATGGTTCCGATCATATGGACGTTACTGAGGGCGATGATGTTCAACACGCGGTGGTTTTCCCAAGTTCCAGTCCCCCACCCGAAACTTATATGGATATTCCCCCCAAGCGCTCTCGAAAGAAGAGAGATCGTTATCCTGAGGCGCGACACGGAGCGGGAGTGGCAGGCGCTACTGTGTCGAGCGGCAAGTCGGGCGCACAGCAATGGCAAGAACATGACTTGGCTCCTGCTCGTATTTCTGGTTCCCATCCCACTCGTATTGAAATGATGCGTGAGATTCAACAATTGCGACATGAATTGGACAATGCGAAGAGGCAGAACGACATGTTGAACATGAAGATGATGAGGATGGCTGAGAGCGCTCATGTGCTCAACCAACTACAGCAGTACATGTCGCATCTCAAAATTGCATTGCCCGATGCTGCGAGTCAAACGAAGGATGTTGTGGTAGGAGCACCCAATGCGCAGAGTACAAGCAAAACGCTCACTAACGCCGAGCTGAAGAACTTGAGTCCTTATGCTGCCTTCCGCGATGCATGTGTGCGCTATCCTGGCATGCCCATTGTGCTTTTCGATCTGTCCACACACATCCCAGTCGCCATTCTGGCCAATGAAGCCTTCAATAGCCTGTTTTCGACCGACGCTGGCAACAAGCCCTGGGTGACGTTCATCGCGCCTACGTATCTGCAACGGACCAAATTGCTTCTCAACACGGCGTCGCAGCATTGCGCAGCAATGAGATTCGTACAGGTGTACAAGGATGCGAATCAGAACGAATTCGTAGCGCTGGACATTCATCGCTTCTTTGCTACCACCTCCTCGACCACTGGCTCCCGAACCTTCATGGACCTCGTCTTCCTCATCCACGTGTCTCAATTGCCATACCCGACGCCAGAGGACCTCACATACACGCCAGTAGCGGTGATCGACGGCCAAATCGACTTATCGCAACTCTTCTCTTCCTCTTCCTCGTCGACTTCCTACGCACCCACATCCTCAGGCCACCTCTCATCGTCTTTTCCGAAACCTTCGTCGCTTGGCTCGTCGGGAGGCATTGCATTCCACCCGTCGGAGAGCGGAGGCCTCTACGACCCGGACCTGAATCTGCCCTACGAATTCGGAGACCCCTTCGCCTTCGTGCCATCATCGTCATCGCCATCAGCATCTATTTCCTCTCGCATCGATGACATCTCCTCTCCCTCGGTCGTTGAAGTCACAACACCGCCACAAGACCTTCCGCTCGGATCGCCATCATCTCATCCCTTCGACAATCTTCAACAGGAACATGAACACACCCACGTCATCATTAGTGGTAACAATAGCTGTAGCAGTAGCCCCATTATGATAGGAGGAGGAGGAGGAGGAGGAGGAGGATCAGCAGGATCAGCAGCAGGAGGAGTAGTAGTAGGAGGATCAGTCTCGCATCTCGACGATCATCAGCACCACCACTCGTGGCTTCCCTACAGCGGCGAACCTTGGTCCCACGACACCATTGGCAACGCCGCCATCTGGGATCCGACGCTCACGTGGAATCCTCTGACTGGATCTGGCGGCATCGTCGGCACCAGCATCCCTCCTGCAACTTCCAGCAGCGCCATGATCGAGGAACTCGCCTCTCCCACCACCCCCGAACAATCTCCCAATCGCAAATTGAGTCCAAAGAGCGTCATTTCTCCTCATGGAAGCAATGGAGGCAGTAGCAGTAGAATGAACAGCCCCCATGGATCCGGCGGAGGTCCCACAGCCGACCACAACAACCATCACACCTCTCCAGACCTCAACCTCCTCTCCTCTCACCACTCTCCGCTCTCGTCGCCCGCACACTTGCCACCAAAGGGCACCCCGCCCTCATCATCTCACTCTCCACTCCTCCTCCTCCTGCCCCGTCAGTCCTCACCTTCCTCTCTTCTTCCAAGCATGCACATGTCCACGGACGGAATCCTCCCTCCGGACTCAGATCCGTTGGATGAACTAGTTCATCTGTGATATCCCCGCGCCTCGCAAGCGACTTACTGGCCGCCTCTTCAACTCTTCCCTTGTACATACGACCCACATATTCTTCTCGACCAAGAAACCTGAATCTCCCCAAGCTGTGGATATGGAAAATAACATCTATGGCTCGCAACTTTGTACATTTTGTGTGAATACAATAGATACCGCTCTGAAACGCATCACTAGTCCTCTCATGTTCGTTCTAGAGCTGATGGATGATTCGGACGTTCTTGTGTGCCTCTTCCTGATTCAGGTTGGTGATTGATATGTGTCCAGTGACCATTATGATGAAGAGGCCGCTTCTGCCTGTTTCGAATGGGCCTTCTTGGGAGTTGAGGAGGATAGAATCTCGCGAAGCAGTCGGACGAAACCAAGGTCCAGTGACGACAGCACATCCTCCGCAGTGACGAAGGGGTAGTTGTACCATTCGAATAGAATCGTTTTGAAAGGGTGAGAGACCTCTTGAAGGGTGTTGGCAAACGTCTTGCGGTCCTTTTCGTGGAAATAGAGGCTCCTCTTCTCGTTCAACAGTTGGCACATCGCGTCACGTTCCTTTGCAATCTCCTCTGTCTCTCTCGTCCAAGACGTAAACGTTGCTGAGAATTCTCTCCGGAATCCAAAGATACAGACATCCAGAAGTGATTCAGACTCGAAATGATCAGCCGCGACGTTGAAGGCGAGGACTCGATTTTGATGACCAACTGACGCCTTGACACTCCAATAAGATCGGCAGGCAAGTTTTGCAAACGAACGTCCGCCATTGGCGCGGATTTCAAAGCCAGCCTGCTCGAAAGGGTTCATGTATTCGACCTCATCCAACAAACGCTTCAATCGGCCTCTCCATCCTTTGATGCCATTCAGTTCCTCTGACAGTGCGGTGAATCGAGTAGCAGCACATATAGAAGAAGTTAACGCAGGGACAGGAGACAACTCAGAGGCAGTATCGGGCAAGGGGAAGGAGAAGGCGAAAACGATCCGTTCTGGTTTGTTTGCAGTGATTGACCTCGAAGAGTCAGACAGCATATCGAAAATGTACACAAAACCAGGGTCCAGAACTTTGAGGGCGTCCAGTGAAGGCTTCTTGGAGGAAGAGGCGGAGAATATGCGCAGAAACGTGTCGCTCACAGAAGACTTAGGGGGACCTCTTCCTTCAGTGGTCCTTGTAGCAATCTTCTCAATGGCATCGATAGAACCACCGACAGTTGAGATTTTCCACTCTCCATGATGACACAAGACGGCAACGCGGATTCCATCGTGCAACTCTAAAACGTCCAATTCATCGCTCTCCAGGACTCCGATCAACCGCTTCTCCAGTGAACCCAATTCTGCATCATGAGTAGGAGCGGTATCCAAATGGGGCTTGAGAAAGACAAGATCATTGAGGAAACCAACACGTTGCGAAGTGAGGACTCTCCAATTCGGCAATTCGATGATCATTCCATGAAGTTCGGACAAGTGAGGATTCTCGTATACAGGGGCATTGCAAGTAACAGATAAGCTGAGCAATCGGTTGCATTTGGAGAGCGAGGGAACGAGGTGAAGTTGCGCAACCGCCTTCTCCAGTGGTCTGTAGTCGCTGTTATTGGTCTCCCTTTCCGATGAAATCAACGTAAGTATGTCATTTGCCTTGGTTGACAGATGATGAGGCCATAGGGACGTCGTTGGTGGAGGTAGGCGTGGGATGAATTGAGTCTTGATCAAAGTGGCTCTCAGAGCTCCCCATGTGGACGCTATGGTCTCTCT
>Ga0307375_10001906_pt1 | contig 21982 bp, 41 predicted proteins | sample TR1MG_FD_202531 | JGI IMG/M metagenome (GOLD analysis project Ga0307375, IMG submission 202531) | Soil microbial communities from Risofladan, Vaasa, Finland - TR-1 | ecosystem: Environmental > Terrestrial > Soil > Coastal area > Acid sulfate soil | place: Finland: Risofladan, Vaasa | collected...
GAATAAGCTTCATGTCCTAATTTTCTAAATGCTTTACATACTTCTTGACTTTCTTCACATGCAACAAGAACTTTCATAATTCATTTACACCCTCATCATGCTTTCTTATCCTATCTCGAGCAGCCCGCAAGTTAAACATTTCATAATATCACGCACTCCTTTTTAATTAAACTACGTTCTAATTCTCGAATAAATGATTGTACTTTTTCATCTCCAGCATAAAAATCCTTAACAGACATAATATCAATATGTGCAGGATCAAAATTATCAATTATAATTTTCATTAAACCAACAACTTGCTTTTTATTTTCAGCAATAAAAGTCCAATTCGGACGATCACAACCTAAATTATCTTTTTTTGTCAATGATTCAAACATATAAGAAGAATAAACATGAATCACATATCCACTCGTAAATTTAAGATAAATTTTTTTGGCTTTTTTATCATCCATAACAATCACTCACTCCTTTTTTGAATACATCCCCATTGTTCTGCCATAGCTTGTGCAATTCCAGGAAACGTTTTACTTCTTAAAACACTACATCCCTTTCCAGTTTTAGCATGCCATAATTGTGAAGATTTTCCACTTAAATAAAACATTCTTTCACCTGGAGAAACAACACATGTACTTTTTCACTCATTTATATCACCTCAAGTTTTAATAGCATTTTTTTTAATTAAATCTGCAATGAATGTAGGGTCATTAAAATTATCATCATCAAATAATTTAGTAGGATACCCATTCTTTTCTAACTCATACAAAAAGTTCCTAATTAACGTTCCAATATTCCTTGATAATTCTTTAATTGTTTCTAGATTAATTTTTTCAAGTTCTGTAGTATGTATCATCTTTTGAAAAATAATTTCATCCATACATCTTTGCATATGAAAATATTCTATTCTCTTTCTTCTTTTATTTTCTTCATCTTCATTCTTAATTGTCATATTAAACCACCTCATTATTTTACTAATGCGCATGTAGTGAATCGAACACTACTTAAACCATTATGCGCCAATACTCATTCAATCACTCCTATTTTTTAGATAAAACTAATTTTCTAAATGCTTTACATACTTCTTGACTTTCTTCACATGCAACAAGAACTTTCATAATTCATTTACACCCTCATCATGCTTTCTTATCCTATCTCGAGCAGCCCGCAATATATAACCCTCTTTATTGCGCTTTCGCGTATCCTTTGAACCTTTAGGGCGCCCGAGTGTGTGACCTTGTGCTTTCTTACGTGCTAATCCCTCACGTGTTCTTTCGCTGATTAATCCGCGCTCAAATTCTGCGAACGCAGATAGCATATGGAATTGAAATTTCCCGGATGCTGTTGAAAGATCTATGTTATCTTGAAGTGAAATGAATTTTATTCCTTTTTTGTATAGTTCTGCTAACTCTATGACAAGTTCGGACATGGAACGCCCCCACCTATCGAGTTTTAATACACAAACTGCATCAAACTCTTTCATTCTGAGTCGTTGGAATAGCTTATATTTGATTGGTCTTGTTTTTCTTGTACTTTCGACCTCATTGAATATAGTATAGTCCCACTTCATGTTTATTGCATGGTTTTCTAATATTACTTGTTGGTTGTCTGTGTTCTGTTGGTGTGTTGAAACTCTGCAGTATATGGCGACTTTCATTTAATCACTTTTGAAATTACTTTTATTTTTATTGAATCGTTGCGTTCTGCTTGTTTTTTCCAAAAGTTCTTTTTTTTCTCATTTTTTACGATAAATTTTGTTTTAATGTGTTGGGTTCCATCATTACCGCTAGTTAATGTTCTTACTTCTATGTTTCCAGTCATAATTTATCATCTCATTATTTTTTATCACTCAATTTGTCAAGCGTTGGGATAATGTATTCATTACATTGTTTGCATAATATGATGAATAATATCACCGGATAGGATGCATATGATGTCGCATAAGCTAATACTATCCAGTTGCTAATTGTAAGTCCCATAGATTGTTCTATAGTCCATAGTGATGTTGTAAATGAAAGCAAAGTCATTAGTGATATTGAAAATAATACAAACCCACACAATGCAAAATATGATATGTTTTTTAGGTCAGATCTGTCGAGATTTTTTAAATTCATTTTTTATCCCAGCTGAAAGTATAGTCAATCGCAATCGCAAACAAATATAACATTCCACATATTGCTAATATAGTTATATATAATAACTGTGTGCTTAATTCAACTCCAAGTAGTACTTTTTGCACCCATAGTGATGTTAACATTGAATATATTGTTGTAACTCCAAGACAGGACATACATATAATTTTTATTGCGGTTTTAGTTGCTCGAGTTAGTATTTGATTATAATCCTTTTTTATTTCTAGCCCTGCAGCATCAAGTAATGTTTTTGCTAATTTAGGATTCCATTCATTTAATGCTATAATACCATGTTTTAATGATCCGCTATCAATCAATCTTTTCAAGTCTTGTGCATCCTTTAATGTTACTCCGTCACACGTATCTTCTTTTTTCTTTACCATATTTAAACACCCCATTATTTAGCTCTTGAGATTCTCTCAAGTGCTGCTGCAATTCTTTCAAGTATTTTTGTTTGTTTGTCTATTGCATCTCGAATTATTATTATGTCACTCATTCAAAATCACTTCCATTTTCCGCCAGATTTTATGAACCCTACAATACTATCCACAAAAATAAAAAAACAAATACAAGTTACAGTTAATAAAAATATTATAATTGGTGGTTTCGCAGTTTCAAAATGATATCCTGATTCAAAACTAAATATTAATTGAGCTAATCCACTTAAAAAAATTAATATTCCAAATTTACTTTTTTCATTCATTAAATCAACTTCCCATGAGCAGTAAATCCACCCATTCTTATTTGTTTTTTTAATACTTCCTTGACTGGTCTGATGGAATAATTATTTAATGTTTTTTGTTCTCCGTTGTTGATTCTTTTTCTATGACAAAATTGCATAACTTTTTTTTCCATTAGATCAACCAATATAGTTTGGAACTTCTATGCTGGTTTCTTTTTTAGTTCCTTGTTGTGTTTCGTGCGTATATACTTTGAGTATTGCTGCAAGTCCTGCAGATATTTCAGTTATGTTTGTTGCGGTCTTTTGTTGCTCATCTAGTATGCGCCCAAGTAACTTTGATATGTCTGATGGCATCAATACATATTTTGAATCTCGAATGTCATTGAAATAGGCAGTTACGTTTTCTATGTCCGGCTTTGCTGTTTGAGGGTGTACTGCTTCGGCTTCATTCAAGTTAAAAGAATTATCAATTAAGAACCATAGCTTTCCGTCATCTCGAGTGTAGATCCTTATCTTTTCTGCATTTATGTTGCAGTCTTTCGCATATTCATTATCAATTTCTGAATAGTGAGCATTGCATATACGTATGTTGTTATTTCGATGTTTCATAATTATTATGCTTAAGTCATTTTCTAGTCTAGCCAGTAACCTTTGAATGTATGTTATTGACTTTGCGGTTGCCTTTTGTGCTGTCTCTGCGAAGAATGAATGCTTAATGTAAATCTCTAGTGAGTTCTTGTATAATCTGATTGTATCCTCACCGATAAAAAGCGTATTTGACTTTTTGAAATGTTTTGTGTATCTTTCATCTGAATATATCAAATTAACATTTAATTCTATGAAATGAAGTCTAATTTTTTTCTCTTTTTGTGAACCAAGTTCGCGAACTAATGGGGGGGTACTTCGAGAATAGTTCGCGCTATAAAATGTGTTCAAAAGTCCCGCATTTTTTAGTGTTTTTTTGTGTTTATAGAATGAAGTTTTTCCTATTTTTAGGGTTGTCCGAACTTGTTTATCAGATAATCTTTCAACAGTAATAAGATTTAGAACTTTCCTTTCAGTTTTTGAAAGATTTTCTAGTATATCACATGAAAGTTCACTTTTTGCGCGAACTAAGTTCGCGTTTTTCGCGAACTTTTTAGAAGTCATAATTATCTCTCACACATAGCTCAAAAGTATCATCATTAACTTTTTTGAAGTGTCTTGATTTAATGAGCATTTTTAGAATATGTTGCTTTGGAAATCCCATATAATTTGATGCTTCTTTTATTGTGGTGCTTCTCTTTCGAATTCTTAATAGGTGTTGTTTATATTGAACTAATCCGAACATTTTGCTCATTCAACATTCACCAAGCGTTTATTATTCGAGCACCACATAGTTTTATAACTTGTTTTGCTAGCATTCCATTGAGTGCCACTCATTATTTTTCTTTTAACTGCTAATTCATTCAGGTACAGTGCTGCAGTAGCCCAAGATATGTTGAATGTTTTTGATATTTCGTATGTGCTGGCAGGTGATTTATTAATTGCCCTACAGATGCTTGTTTTTATTATTTCCTTGTTGTCTTTTAATTTATTTTTCATTGAATCATTCACCCAATTTGTAAATTATATAACTATAAGTAAAACCACCTAGTAGGATTATAATTAAAGAACAAATAAAACTATATTTTGAATATATTATGCTTATTTTTCCAAGAACAAATATAGTTGAAATTATTATAGCATTAGCAAAAAGTATATTTATATTTTTCAATTAATCAACTCCTATTATTGCAGTTCTACACGCGGTTGTTTTATCTACTGAATATGTTCCATCCCACACCCCATTATCTATTAGGCAGAGATACATTTTACATCCTGATATTGTATCAAATCTTACTTCCGTTGTTCCTGAATAATCTATGCAAGTATTATATTTTACAACTTCAAAACTGTTCATGTATCTTTGCATTTGTAAATTAGATTCTGTTAGTTCACATGAATTTTCAATGTAAGTGTGTTCTATAAACGCACCTACACACATACCTATAAAAAATATAAATAATATTTTTAAAATTTCCTCATCATTCATAATTTTCTCACTTCCTTATTTTAATTGAATTAATTTTAATCACGCTTTAATTTACTCTCAATGTCTCAATGTAAATAATAAAGAATGAATCAGAATATAAATGTTTCGGTTGTGTTACTAAACTAAAAAAAAGTGTGAAATATTATAATGCTTAAGCTATTTCCTTTTCTTTTTGCGTCCACAAGTCAATATAAATACCCATAGCACTATTAAAATAAACCACGCTTTTTTTTTCGTTTTGAGTAAATCTTATTAGATCCTTTCTCAATTCCTTTAGATACCTTTGTTGCTGCTGAAAGTAATCTTCCAAGTTTAGATCTCTCGAACTCTTTTTTCTTCAATGATTTAATTTCAGATACGTATTTTTCTTCAACTTTGAATCTCTTTAATTTTTTTCTTGCATCTTCCGCTTGTCTTTTTAGTTTTTCATGTTCCAATGTCATATATACACCCCCATCACGCTGAATTCATTAATTTACCGATTGCCAATGCAATTATTATTCCGGCAAGGATATATACGATAGGTAATAAATTTATTGGAAATAGCCCTGCAGTTGTTATCAGATACAACATTGGAATTCCAACAATGATAATTCCCTGAGCTGTAAGTCCTAGATAAAATGCGAAAATCATTATGAATAGCAATAAAATAAGTCCGGTTAGTTCTGATGATCCTATTACGTAATTCATCCAGTTTTGTGTCGTGTTGGTTATGAGTGTTGATGTCATGATGTTGCACCCCTAATAAATTGCATAAACGCTGCAATTAGAATAATTCCTATTGTACCGAATAAAAGATATTGGATCTCTGTAGGTATTGGTAACGCATATAAAACTGTTATTGGTGCTAATAGAAATGTGAATAGGAATGATGAAATGAATAATCCAGGTATCACAAAATTTACAGAACTTGAGCCTGCAGCAAATGAATATGTTATGCTTCCAGCTACAGAAATTAAGAATGCAGTTAATAATGATGCGGTTAATGCTGCCATACCTGCAGAACTACCTATCCCATTTTCAAGTATAACGTCTAAAGCTGAATTGTATCCACCCAAGAATAACGCAAACGAGATTGAAAATACAACAACCAATATCAATGTAGTATAACCCATAAAATCATCTTGATATGTACCCCATACATAATGATACTACAACTACTAATAAATAAAGATTCCATGAAAACCAATTTATATATGACATTATTCCAAGCACTAGAAGTCCTGTGAATACACCACCAACTATTGAAAATTGGCTTATGGTTGCTATCGCTAATATTGTTATGAATATTGCAGCAATACCATAAAATAAACTTCCAGCATCCGCATCATCCGCATTTGCAGAATCAAATAAATCTTTCAACGTGAATCCTTGAGGATCTATCACCCAAATTGAATAGGTTATATTTATTGATGTTTCATTGTATCCTGTTTTTTTGAAATATGCGGTAAGTATTAAATTTCCTGATTTATCTGATAAATCAACACTTGTCGAGATTATAGTTCCTGCAGGGCTTGTTGTAACTTCATTTGCATATATTTGGGTTCCATTATATGTTAAATTCATACCTATATATTCAAGTGATGAATTTGTTGATATTATAGTAAATGAAAATGTTTGATTTGTTGTATTATCAAGTGCAATAGAAATTGGTTGAATTAAAAAGCTTATGTCATCATACATTGCGGTAAAATTTATCAATACGTTATCTGATAATCTAACCACATACTCTGAAAGTGAAGGGGTTATTGTTGTTGCAAGAGTTAAATAATTGGTTTTTGCGAATGTAAAATAATAGCTTTGTGTAGGTGATAAAAATATTTGTGAGGTTCCTGATCCATCGGTTTTCCCTTGAGCAACTTCAACATAAGTTCCTGAAATAGATTTATAGGCGGTTATTAATACGTTTTCAAGGATTGCATCTGAAAGTGATAGTGCTATGAAGTTTACGCTATGACCTACTGCTGTTTTAAGTAAATAAGCATCAAGAGATATTTTTGATGCTTCTGAAAGTGTTGCATAATAATTTCTAGGAGTGTATATATTATCTTCTAAGTCATCAATATTAATTGTAACAACTCCTTGCGGAACGTCTTGATATGTTAGTGAAAGTTCGTCTATTGCTGTGTAATTTGTAGGGTATATATCCCATACTTGTGGATAACCATATAATCCGGATCCTGCAAGAGATTGAAATTTAAATCTTATTTTTCCATTATAAATATTTTCTGTGTTATCTACTAAAAAAGTATCTAATGGTGCAGCAATTCCGGAATAATAATCTTTAGTATCGTATGAATCGGTTAATGTGTTATAAAATGCTACAGATATATTTCCACGTCCTACAATTACGTAGTCTGAGTTCCACTTTACAGAATAATTGATAATATTATTCCACATTGGAACATAACAATATACATAATCAGAGTTAAATTCATCAATTCTTACTCTGCCGGATGATGATAAATCCATATCACATATATATTCTGTAGGGTGTGTTTCAGCTCCATAAGTAATTGATTTTGAATCGAATTTAGAACCGATACCATATTTTTGTGATGTTGTTGAATTAAATATTGTGATTATTGAGGGTATTTTTAGATATGTTAATTCATCAAAAATATTGAGTGTTAATCCGGCAGTATCCATAAATATAGTTACGTTCAATATTGAATAATCATTTATTGATATTGTTGTTGTGTTTGTTGCGTATCCGCTTGATTGTGTTGTGAGTGTTACAGTTCCGGTAGGCATATCAGATAATTTTGCAATAATTACTCCGTCTGTAGTTGTTGCATAATATGATTTTGTTCCGTTATTGAATAATATTGAAAATGTATTAATTGAACTTCCGGAATCTATTGATTCTGCATAGAATATTTGATTATGATAAATTGTAAAATAATCTGTTGTGTTTGTAACTGTTGATTCTCCCTCATCATCTGTAGCGTTAATTAATAATCTATAGTTCCCTTCATTTATTGCTGCAGTATCAAAAGATATATTTATTTCTCCATTCCCTGTAAAACTAGAATTGATTGTTTGGTTAAATGATCCATCTGAATTAAGTAATGATAAGTTATGTGTTACAGTTCCTCCATCCGGATCTTGAGATGCTAATATTCCTATGCTGATTGTTCCCTCTACTTCTGATGTGTTCCATGAGTAATCTCCGTTTATGTGTGATACTTCTGCTGCAGTAGGTGGTGCAAAAGAATTTATTATATTTTTTGTTTGAACGTCTTGAACATATTTAGTTCCGTCTGTGTCGTAACATACCATGAAATATTTTAATTGGGTGTTTCCGTCTATTGCAGAAGTCCATACATCTGCAGTTCTGTTTAAAATAGTCCAATCAGTACCATCATTTATTGATGTTCTAAGTGTTTCAGTCTCTGAAAATGATATATTTGTGCTAGTTGTTGTGTTTACTGTTGCTATTTTATATGATTTTAATAAACTAGTTGCAGAACTAAATGCAAAATATGATGTGTTTGTAACGTCAATCCCGGCAATTTGATAATCAACAACATCTAAATTAATTTGAATGTAACTAGAATTTCTAGGTTCATATAAATAATTTCTTGTGTCTGTTGGTGTATATCCTCCATAGAAAACGCAATTAGATGAATCTTGCGGTCTTATTGATGCTGTTGGATCATAAGAACTATTACAATAATAAGCTAGTAGGTTTTTTGTGGGGGAATTTGAATAATTTGTATATGCAAAAAATGATAAAGACATATTAGGCAAATTAAAAATATTTGTTTTTTCAATTATTGCCGGGTTATTTTGATAAATATTAATGAATGTTTTTGTTGCATCTTCTTGCTCTGTTCGGTCAATATACCATGATGATGGGAACACCGAATCTTGAATAAGTCCATTAAATTGCATAGTTGCATTTGTTCCGGAGGGTGTCATGCTCATTCTAACATTAGTTTCATCTGTAATTGCATATTGCCATATATTTGAATTTGTTTCAGTTAGTGATTCAAACCATGAACTCTGATTTCTGTTGTCTGCTCTAAATATGTTTCCAAAATCAAATAGTGATTCTGCTTTTGTGTTGCTTGGTTCTCTTATGTTTTTAAGGTATTCTGAGTTGCTCGTATCGTAATTTGAACGAAATAATGCACATCTTGATTCGTTTACTCCTACTGATGAATTTATTTCTATTGTTAGTGATACGTTTCCGGTTGCATTTTGATATATTGTTGATGGTGTAAATTCTTTAATTGTGAAAGTCATGTTTTCTGAGGGTGCTGCTTCACTATCACTAATATTTAAATTTCCTGTTGTGTATGTTGTTGTTAAAGGAATAACATAATTTCCTGTAGCTGTAACTGTAACATTACATAAATTATCTGTGCATGAAATTGTAGGCATTGTTGCATAATATGGTCTTGCTCTTGCCCAATCAGAATACATTGTTTTTCCTGCTGTGTCTGATACTGCACGAAATGACATAGACAATTCTGAATCTCCGTCAGGAACATTTGTTGTGTAGCTATACATTTGTGTATCTCCTTGATATGAAATTGCGTGTCCAGAATACCAAAGAATTTTATAAATATATTCAGTTGTTACAGTTCCAAAAGAAGTTGCACTATCTTGAGTATAAGTTCCATTATTTTGAGAAAATAGATAAATATAATTATTGGAATATTCATGTGCATAAACTAATAATTCATCTGTTCCGTCTGAATTTTTTGCTCCTACGAATGTATTTAGTGATTTTAATGCAGAAGAATAACTACTTGCCTCAAAGATAGAACCTATTGGAGCTGTCTTTTTTGAACGCAAATAGGTTTCGGTCGTTCCTGATGCCATTTGCAAATATCCATCTGAAAGTGAATATCCCGTACCCGAAACTACATCCCATTTATCTGTATCAAGACTTGCATCATTGAAGTCATCAAATATTAAAAATACATCATCTGGGTTTTCTGCATAAGTTGATGTATTTAAAATTGTAAATTGTTTTGTTCCGGTACTATCAAATGATAAATTTGCATATATTGTTGTTGTGCTATTTCGTGAATAATCATAATCAGTTGCGTGTGTGATACTAGGCAATATGCAAAATATGCATAATGAAAATATAATTAATTTATTATAGTCCATGCGATCCCCATAATTAATAATATTGCTGTGAATGGTACTATTATTTTAATAATAAATTGAACTTCTGGAATAAAAGATGCAATAACTGATGAAAACATTCCGGACATAATTTTTGCCAAAAATCCAAATATGACAATTAGGATTAACCCTTGAATTGCATATCCTATTTTGCTCATCTTCGTTTCTTCTCTCTGAATATATTTCCTGATTTTATGAATGATTTTGAAAATTTAGCCCATTCAGGAAGTTTTTTCCTAAGTTTTTCTTTTGGAGTTTCCTTTTCTTCAATTACAAATCCTTTGAATTTTCTTGATCTTAATGATACTAATCCAGCAAAAGACATTGCTTCTCTTTTAGATCTAAATGGTTTATATATGCTAGGTATTGTTCGTCCATTAGTTAGAAAGTTTATTTTATATCCTTTTATAGTTCTAGGTGTGAATATACTTCGTTTTGAAGCTATATTAAGTGTTGGAAATGTGAATTTTGTTCTTCTCTGTGGTTTTGGAGTTGGTGGTTTTGGAGTTGGTGGTTTTGGAGTTGGTGGTCTAATTCTAGGTATTTTTATTTGTGGTTTTGGAGTTGGTGGTCTAATTGATGAAATAGTAAATGGCACTGGTGGTTTTGGCTTTGGTGGTTTGGGTTTTGTTTCAGATATTAATTCAGTTTGAAGTGACTGTTTTAATTCAAGTGATTGTGAAATTCCAGGTGATTGTTTTAATTCTAGTGATTTTGAAAGTCCTTGTGATTGCTCTAATGAAATTCCTTGTGATTGTTTTAACGCAAGTGCTTGTGAAAGTCCGAGTGATTGTTTTAATGAAAGTTCCTGTGAAAGTCCTTGTGATTGTTTTACTGCTAATGCTTGTGAAAGTCCTGATGACTCTTTTAATGCGGTTGCTTGTGAAAGTCCTTGTCTTAATTTAGGAATTTTTAATTTTATTGGATTATATGATCTTGTTATTCCTTGTAGTGATGGTTTTCCTTGTGATAATGACGTTACTGGTGGTTTGTATGTAGCTAAACCACTCACTCTTGAGAATTGTGACTCAGTAAATGAGGCATCATATAATCTAAAATCATATGGCTGTTTTCGAATATCATATTTATAATTTAAACTAACACCACTTTTTATTTTTTGAGTTTGTATTGGTCTTTTTTGTATTATTTTTGATGATGTTAATTTTGTTTTTGTTATAGGTTGTTTTGATTTTAATGCAACTAAAGTTTTTCCTGTTGTTGTTATTGGTGTTGTATCATATGGTTTAAATGGTTTTTGTTTAAATGTTTCCAGTATATCTTTAGTTCTTTGTATATCTGATTTTTTTTGAAATCCAATAGGTGATGTTTTTGAAGAAAATGGATCTTTACCTTGTAGAATTTTAGTAAGTTCTTGCGGTGCAATTCTTGATGGATCTGCACGCCATATTTCTTTAGCTTCAGCTCTTAATTTTTTTGTTAGTTGCCTTGATTCATGTAGTTTTTTAGCACGTCCAGCACGTCCAAGTTTTGCTGGCTTAATTGATTCCATTATAATTGAAGAACCTTTTTTAGAAGATGGTGGTATATAAGATTTAACTCTACTTTGTAATTCATTTTTTGAAAATATATCCTTAGCAAAAGTTATTTTACTGGTTGTGGGTTTTATAGATACTCCGCTAGTTTTTATTTTTGTAGGTTTAATATCTAAATTACTCATATATACAGTTGCAGGTTGTGCATATTGTGTTTGTTGAGGATATTTTTGTAATGATTGAGTAAATTTTCCTGCTTTTCTCATCTGTTTTTTTGTTGTTGGTTGTAATATTTGTTTATATGCTTCGGATTGTACTGATTGAGACTTTCTTTGAGATCTTGAAAGTCTAGCCATTCCTTTTCTACTTTGTAACTTAGGTGCTTTTGCTAATGTGCTCGGTTTAGGAGTAAATTTTGATGTTGTTGAAGTTCCGGAAGTTACTTTTGCTGTTGAATAATATGGTTTCACATTCATTCCACGAATAACTTTTCCAACTGTACCAAATGCAGCCATAGATCCAGTAGTATATGCAACAGTTCTTATAGGATCTTCTTTTGCTGATGTTACAACAGATCTTAATGCTTGAGCACCAATCCCTATAGTTGCTTTGGGCTCAGTAACTATAAATTTTGAAATATCAACTGCAGATTTAATTGTTTTTTTTCTTTCTTCTCGAATATCTTTTTTTAGTGGATTTCCTAGAATAAACTTACCTGCAGAATATACAGTTTCAACACTTTCACCAAATCCTAAAAGTGCCATTTTTGTAGCATATTTAATTTTATCTGTTTCTCTTTCTCTCGAAGTTATTTTTTCAGACGTAATTGATGACTCATAAGTTTTTGCATCTTTTTTTTCAGTAAATGCACTTTGATCTCTAAAATCTTTGAATGGTTTTGATTGTTCTTGAAGTGTTTTTGCTCGTTGTTCTTTGATGAATATGGGTGTTGTTGTTGTTTGTTTTTGTATTTTTTCTTGTAGTCTTTCTTTATCTGATTTCCAATCGCTAGATATTCTTCTAGGTATTTCTGACATCACATTTTGTATTTGTTCTTTTGGTGTTGGTTTAGGTTCTGATTTTTTTTGTTTTGGTGGTGTGTATGTAATAGGATATTTTTGTTGTAATTGCTTAGGTGTGTATGTAACATTACCGGATTCTGAAACTTCACCATATTTTCTTGAGCTAGTGCCCCAAAATTCTTTAGGAATAGATGATGCACTTCCTTTTGTTTTTGTTGGGTTACCACCAATTACTGCTTTATTATTTACTTCGGATCTGAAAGATTTTTTAATTCCTGGATCGTTTATGAACTTAGCCATATAATCATCACAAATAATACTATATGTATCTATATTTAGATAAGCCTATTAATAGGTTATCACATATGTATTTATTGTGAGGTGAAAAACATATGGGAATTATAGAAGTCATAATCGGATTGGTAACTCTTGTAGTTGGTCTTGTTATTGTTGATACTGTGATTGCTGCACAAACATGGAACAACTCACTATCTACAACAATTTCAGCATACATTGTTCCTATCGGATTATTGGGCGGTCTAGCTGCTGCAGCATTCATTGTTGCTAAGTAAGCCGATTGTCATTATGGGGGTTTATCCCCCATAAAAACAATAATATGGTTAATAAAATGAAAACAAAAAAAGGATTAATTGGAATGGCAGCAATTATGTTGCTAGTTAGTGGAATTATCGGATTCGTAATTGTTGATTCTGTTATTGGTGATAGCATTACTCCAGGATCTGTAACTAATGAAACTGTTGGAACAGCAAATGCAACAGGGTATCTTTCAGATACATTAGTAAATTTTCCAGTAGTTGCGGTTTCTACAGTGTATTGTAATGCCTCAACAACAACAAATTACACAATAACAACTGCAACAGGTGTAATAGTTGTTGATGGTGCAGACTGTATAAATGATGATGTTACGGCAACATATACATATGAAGATACTCAATATTTCACGAATTCACTATCAAGAACAATAGCAACATACATTGTTCCGCTAGGTCTATTAGGATTATTAGGATACATTGCAGTGGTGTTAATCTAATGGATATAACTATTTTCTTTTTATTTTTATTTTTTGCTTTGATAGCTGCAGCCATTAAAGTATATGATCAAAATTATGCTTTTGGTGCTACTGCAGGAATAATATTTCTTCTATTAGGAATTTATTTAATGGCACTATTACCACTAGAACTGAATACTTGTGAGCCAGTAATCACTAGCACAATGGTTAATGTGAATAATTATACGATATATGAATATGGAGTATTCTGTGACTCTTGCGAATATCCAATTAATAATTTATATCGAGAAGGTTTCGGAATATCTATAATCTGTTTAGGATTATATTTATGCCTAGATTGTTTTAATGATTACAAAAAAAATGAATTGAGGCAAGAATATGAGTGAGAATGAATATACCGAAGATGATTTTTCAAATGCAGCTGCAAGTTCTGCGGAAGAAATGGCATTTAAACAAATGCTTAATGGCGGGATAGATATAACTCAAGGTGAGTATAATAAACATCTTATAACTCCGGATAGATCAAGAACTATTGATAGTGATGGTGCTGCAACAAATACTGATGCAATTTCAAGAAAATGGTTTACGAAAGAATTGAAAATTTCTAATCTTAAGAGAGATGAAGAAGATTATATTGTTAATATTTCTGATGTTGGTTTGCAGCTAGATCGTATGCTATCAAGATGTAATGAATATGTTCCAAATAAAAAATACTTTTCAGATCATCTTTTGGACTTAAGAGACTTAATTTTATCATCATCATCATCTGTAGGTGCAAAAGAAAGAGAGCTACAAGTTACGTCAAGGAATATTGCAGAAATTAAAAAAGATGGTATCAGTAAAGGTTTATTTACTGGGAATAAGAATAGGTGATTAATTGAATTCTATAGTATTAACTTTAGGGCTGTTTCCGTTTGCAGCAATAGGAGTGTATGTATTATCAACATTCATAAAACGCAAGATTATGGTAAAGAAAGGATATTTTCTAGTAAAAAAACACCTAAAAAATGGCGGAGTAGATGTTCAATGGATAAAACCAACATCTGCAGGTATAGAATTTAAGGGGGCTGAATCAGATAATAAATCACCATTAGCTCTTGATGACAGTAAAGATTGTGTATATAATGAAAGTGGAATTCCAACAATAGAGTATAAGTCTGATGGAACACAAATATCATATAATTCTGAAAATAGGGGTGGATCAATAAATGCTGATGAATTGGGGAACCTATCTGCTAGAATGTATAATCTAGGTCAATTAGATCGCGGTAAGAAAAATAAGATTCTTTTGCTTGGGGCTTATGCAGCTATGGGTGCATTAGTTGTTGGTGTATTTACGTTATTAATTTTGTTTTCATACATTCAAAATAGCGGTGCTGTAGGTGTTATAATTGGGTAAAAAAAAGATTGGATTTTGGGGATCTCTATATCAAGGGAATAAAAAATTATTCGAGGTGCGTAGTGCATCTGAGGAAGAAACCTTGCGAGATTTGTTTTCTAAGTGTGAAAATAAATACGGAATTGATATAATGAGTAAAAGAAGTAGGTCTTTTAATGCCAACAAAAAATAATTATGTTGCTCCTGAGAAAAAATCAGAGTTTTCAATGGGTCAGTTCTTTTTTATACGATTTAATAGATTCCATGAAGCAATGGATGAATCAGGATACCTTGTTAGATGTGGTAGAATTCAAGAAGTTAATAGTTATTATGCTGCTCTCTATGGATATTATATAAATATACTCCCATTGTTATCTGAAAGTGAAGTTAAAACTGTTGAAACTTTAATTTTACAATATAAAGAATACTTCAAAAATAAAAAGGTTACTCTAGGCAAATTGAGTATTGATTCAAGAACATTAGACGTTCTTGAAGAATTGCATAAGTGTCTAATGGGGCTTACAAATAAATATGAACTAGGTATTGTAACATCTAAAAAAGTTACAAATGCGGATAAACTTAAAAATGTGTTTGGTGCTGTAGATGGCGAGACAAAAAAACATTAAAATTCTAACAGATCATATAAGAGATCACGTCCGGAATGATTGGGATATGATTGTTCTAATTACTGGAACTGAGGGAACTGGAAAGTCTGTTTTATCTCAAACTATAGGATTTGATATTGATGATAAATTCGATCAGATCAAAAATATATCTTATATCCCGGATTCTGATGAGATAATTAAGAAGTTTAATGCTCTTAATCAATACTCTTATTTTTCTATTGATGAGGGAACCGAAGTATTCTATAAAATGGATTTTATGAAGTCATTTCAAACAACACTGATAAAAATGTATAAACGAGAACGCAAACAAAATAAAATAACTGGCATATGTATTCCTAAAATAACTGATCTTACACGTGCAATGAGAGATGATCGAGTTAAATTATGGATTCATTGCGTTTCTCGCGGTCGTGGTGTTGTTATGGTTAAAAATCCATCTCCATTCTGCAAGGATCCTTGGGGAATTGAAAGCGAAGATAAGTCGTTTGAAAAGCAGTTTTCACGTAAAAATTATGCTGAAATAGATGGCGAGTCTTTAATTTTCTTCTTACGTAAAAGCAAAATGTTCTTAATGGAGATTACATGGGATGACTTAAGTGATGAAAGAAAGGAAATTTATAACCACCAAGTCAAAATAGAACGTGATGCATACTATAAGAAGATAGAAGATGAAACTGGGCTAGTAGATTCTAATAATAAGTGGCGTAATGCGTGGCAAGCATTAGCAATTCATTTACGTGCAAATGGTATGACTAAAAAGAAGATAAATGACCTTTCAGGCAAAAGTATCAGCTATGACTCAGTAAAGAAGTATATTGTTTGATTGTCGGATTGTTGGGTGTATGGTGAATGTATATGTTGGGAAAGAAAAATAAAAAAGTTGTTGTTGAAATAGTAAGAGACACTAAAACTGGTTATCTTATGGGATTAATTAGAATAAAAATAGAATCATTCTTGAGTAAGGATCGAACTAAAACTTTAGAAGATTCCTATAGTATTTCAAGTCGATTAAATGATACTGAAAACTTTAGGAAAGGTGGAGTAATTGAATTTTCATTTTTAGGTCGAGAAAGATGGGTTGAAAGTATGTGCTCATATACTTTGAAAAGTAAGGCGGCTTTATTTCCTTTGAGACCTGCAATAAAAATACACGTTGAGGAAATTATATAAACAATAGAATCAAAAATATTAATGTTAAGGGCATCACCTGTATTGTTGGATGGGTTCCACTTCTTTCTCATCCAACAATATCTTTATAAATTTTAATTCTTAATTATTGTTTGTTCAGAACTATGGCATTTAATGCCCGTTATACATTTTTGCGCGATCCTTGGCGCTTCGTAAAATGTTGAGGGAAATGGTCTCCCAATAATAGCAAGTTCCTTGAGTAAGGTTATGCGGGAACGGCAAGTGCATGGGTTCGCTACCCATGTTCGTATTTATACTAATACGCTTTCTGATGATAACTTAATCATTATTTCCGGGAATACAAACATACTGATTAATCCTGCAAGAATAACTAATCCTACTATGAATGATTTTGTGTACTTGATAAATGTTTCATCTGATATTTTTTCTTTGTTGTGTAGGTATGTAAGTAAACCTAATGCAAAACATATCGTTAAAAGGATAGTTCCTGTTAATTTTAGCTGCACAGAAACTAATTGAAACGCATCATAAATTGCTTGAGAATGTAAATTATTAAGTGCTATTTCTTTTGTTGTATTTATTTGCTCTGATAAGTATATGTCTGTAAATAATGTAGTATTATTCATCCAATCAAACGTAATATTTTTTTATACTTTTCATCAGGGATGGTTCTTTTTGATAATATATCGTTAATATATTTCCCCCTGGATCTCTGATAGGATCCTAAATAAAATGCTAGTTGAGATTTAGATCCTGCTTTCTGTATGGCTAGGTTAATTTGTTTTAATTCAATATCTGATAATTTTATTTAATCACCGACTTTATCTTATAATAAATATTATCATAATAAAATGCATATGCACCTAAAATAATTAATGCGAGTATATCAAGAGAATCAATGTTTGATGATTCTATATCTAGTTTATTTAGTCTGTCTATCGACCAAATTAATCTTTTAGAAACCTTATGATATTTAGTTGGTGTTCTACAGTTCCAGCAATACCCTTGATGTTGTTCTGTTTTGAGTAGTTCTTTTCTGCATTTCCTACACTTCATATTAACCTACTCTTTTTATTGCATCTTGAGTTGTTAGAAATTCAGCAGAATTCCATAACGAATCAATAAGTATGCTTGATCCTTGAATAAAATCAATTCTTAATTTTTTTCCTTTAAAATTAGTGTGCCATCGGTCATCGTATTTATCAGGTAATCCAATTATTTTTATGTCTTTGATTATTTTACCTTTTGAAAATTCAGCAATAGATGCTTTACCTTCCATGATGTTTAAATGGTGTTACATACTTATATTGTTTTGTTTGATTAGTTAGATTTGTGGTTCCAACATTCTAGGCAGATGCGTTTTCTTCCGTCAGTTATGAATTTGCCGCAAAAGCAACAGATGTCTTGATTATCTATTGCGTGTTGAGTAAATGTTTTTTTCATGTCAGCCACTCAATCATTAAAATCAATTATTGAATACGTGTTATTTTCTCGATAGATATACATATCATCACACACATAAAGTGCCTCGTTTTCCTCTCCCCAGGTTAGCTGTTTGAATCCAAGATACTCTAAAATAGGATCTTTGAAAGTCATAATTTATTCGTCTCCGTAAGTGGTTTTAATTTTCCATTGCAGTGAGGACAGATGTATTCAGTTATTATTATTATTTCTTTTGCTATTGAGTCTTGTTTTTCTTGTATGTTTTTTGTGTGTTCGTGGTGTATTTCTATTGGAGAATTGTTTGAGGGGATTAGTATTGATTTGCGTGGTGATGTGTTTTGTGTGCTGCTGTTTAATATTACTTGATTGTATTCTTCTAATGTCATGTTATGTGCTACACTTGCATGATTTGTTTTGCATCTATTCGCCACCAATTCATCACAAAGTGAGCATATATATTTTCCTATAGGCATTTCTATCTTCTCCGTATGTTTTTTTTGTTTTAGACGTTTCAACTGTTCTGAACCATCAAAAAAATATGGGGTGCGCATAATTACATCAATCTTGCATTATTTTAGTCCAGGATAATTTTATTTGTTTTTTTAGATCAATTCCTTTAGGTGTTATGATGTATATTATTTTCTTTCTAACTCCTAGAAATTCATCTCTAGATGTTATTAATCCGTCAGCGTTCATTTTGTGTAGTAATGGGTATATTTGTCCTGCAGAGATATTTTTATTTAGTGCAACTTCAAGATGTTTCATTAATTTATATCCGTGTGCTTCCGGCTTTAGTGCGAATAGTACCGCTAATTTTGTTAGATTTGTTGAAAAACTTTCTTCTTTTTTCATAATATATTACCTCATTTTAAATTTTTTATTCTAAATCAAAATAAATAACAGGATTATCACCGCAACATTAAATATAATTAAAGTCATGAATAAATTAAATTCTCTATCAGATTCAAGTGTTTCTTTATAGGTTAATTGATTGAATAACCAATGAAATATTGCACCGGGCATACTAAAAAAATATAATGTAACATTAATAAATTCAAATACTTTAGTTTGAATTTTTAATAATTCTTTATTTTTCATAAGCTCATCACTCCAAGTTAATTATATAAAATTTTCATCAATATTTGTAATTCCAATTACCTTACTGCATTTAGGGCATATCAAAATATAATTATTTTTAGAATAACAGGTGATAATTTCGGTTTCAGTTACCCATGATTCACTATCTTTTAAATGAATGTCTATTAAACATCCACATGGAAGTGCAGCTTTTTTAATTATTAGGGGTTTATTTACTTTTTTAAACATAACAATCAATCCTTGAACACGTGATAGATTTCCTCAGTGCATAAAATATTATTACAGCACACAATAAAATTACATAAAATATATCATTCATAAAATCATCTACATCCGAAAAAATCTTGTCGGAGTTTGTATTTACAAAACCAATCATTATGCTCGAAGTCAATGAATAAATCATCAATTCCATTTGAACATTTAATGTTTTGTCGGTCAGTACATACGAAAAAAGTACAGCTATTTTCTAAATAATAAACTAATTCCATATTGTTTGATTCACAATAAATTTGAGCTATATCTTCAATGCTTAGTGATTGATAATTCATTCCAATTAGATTATTTGATGCTATAAATGTAATTAAAAGTGCTATACAGGTTACTATTATAAAACCTAGTATATTTGCCAACCACCAAGCCGATTTATCATTCATAATTAAACCACTATGTTCGTGTACCCTACATATAACAAAAGTATTAACGCGATACCTAATAACCACAATAATACTGACCGAATTATGTTTCTAACAATGTAATCCGCTGAACTATTACAGTCATCATATATTTCTTTTAGTGAATAATTTGTCACTATCCAACATAAAGCGAGTGGGGGAATGGTTATTATAATTACTATAGTTTTACAAATACGATCTCTAATTTTTATTAAAATTTTAGATTTCACTTCATCACCTATATTTAATTACTTTAATACAAAATCTCCATACCAACAGGCATTGCAGCAGTTAATATATAAATGGGATGGACTTGTAAGATTTTTATATCCATATAAATACCATTCAGCATATAAACATCCCTCTTCACAATCCCAAAGGTTATCTATAAAATTATTGTTGTGAGTATAATATGGATAATATGTAGGTGGTGGTTCCATAGGATAATTTAATTCAAGATAGGATCCTATCATAATTCCTAGTAATAAAACTATAACTAAAATTATAGAAAATTCACCAAACTTAAAATTAGCTTCCATAATATCACTCACTCCTTTCTTTAGTTAATATATTAATTTATAATACAAATTAAATCTTTATATATTTATGTGCTACATTCAAATAATATATAAATATGTATGTAAATAAACGTCCGTTTGTTTGGGTGTGGTTAGGTATGGGGGGGTTAAAATATTGCTGATGTCGTTTTTGTAATTGTTTAATTGTTTAGGGGGGGTTTATTTTGATTTCCTATGTTTTCTTAATTCTTTGGCTCGAGCATTTCTCTCAGCACGATGTTCTTGATTATATTTGTTTTGTCTTGCTCGTATGGATTTTTTATTTCTTTCGTAATGCTCTTTTTTTTGTTGATTTATTTTTTCTTTGTTTTTTTCAAGATAATTTTTATAATATTTTTTCCGTTTTTCTTTATCCCATTCTTGTTTTCTTGGGTGTTCTAAATAATATTTTTTTCTATATAATTTACGTAATTTTTTTACCCTATCCGAGTTTAAATATTTTTTTTCTTTGCATGCTCTGCAAACCATCTCTTCTTTGATTAACATACGTTTTCCGCATATGTTGCAGCTTCCTATTACTTGATTCATTTCATCATTCCCGGTGATGTTTCAATTATTTTGTACCATGCACCGCATAGTTTGCATGGAAAACCTTGATCGCAGTTCAATATATCTAATCCGGTGATCTCTAGCCCGCAAGTTAAACATTTCATAATATCACTAAACACAATGTATATCTATAATATATCTATTTTCTTTAGGTCTATATTGAATTATACAAACATTGAAAGATTCAGATTTAGTTTTTTCTATATGTATAATAGCAGTTCTTAAAGCAGTTATAATTTCTTTTTTAGTATTCATAATATCACTCACTCCTTTTTTGAATACATCCCCATTGTTCTGCCATAGCTTTTGCAATTCCTGGAAAGGTTTTACTTTTCTCTTTGGCATTCCAATTTGCAGTAAACTTTGAATGTCTCCAACCTTTACGACAAATATAATATTCAGGTTTGACAATCATAGTTGATTTAATTAAAGGTAAATTCTTTAACCATAATAATGTTGATTTTTGGTGTTTATGACCAAATTGAAATGGCTGAATAGTCTGTGATTCTTTAGGCATATTAAATATTTTATGAGGGTATGGATTTTCAACTGCAATTCGAGGTATATTAGAATTAAATAATTTTAAGAAAAACTCTTTTGCTTCTAATCCTTTAAAATATCGTTCTTTATTCAAAATACCTTTAGGAAATAACCACCTACATCCCCCTCGTGATAAATGTGTACAAGGGGGATGTGCTATCATTAAATCCCATCCATCATCTAAATGTTGTAATACATCATCTTTAATGTGCCATTCGGGATGACCACCAGAACAATCAATAATATCGCAAGAATAAGCTTCATGTCCTAATTTTCTAAATGCTTTACATACTTCTTGACTTTCTTCACATGCAACAAGAACTTTCATAATTCATTTACACCCTCATCATGCTTTCTTATCCTATCTCGAGCAGCCCG
>Ga0307375_10001907_pt1 | contig 21979 bp, 24 predicted proteins | sample TR1MG_FD_202531 | JGI IMG/M metagenome (GOLD analysis project Ga0307375, IMG submission 202531) | Soil microbial communities from Risofladan, Vaasa, Finland - TR-1 | ecosystem: Environmental > Terrestrial > Soil > Coastal area > Acid sulfate soil | place: Finland: Risofladan, Vaasa | collected...
AAAAGAATTGGTCTCATTGGGTGCGGAGTATAATCAATATTCAGTATTATACAAAGACAAAAATATTTTTGTTGAAATTGGAACTAATAAAAATTCTGGCGTTGGGATAATTCTGGGAAAATTTATTAAGTCGTCTGGAAAAAGTAATTATGATTTCAACAAAGAAATATTGAAAGATTTTTTCTCATCGTTGCTAAAGGGTAGCCATAGAGGTAAAAAGTTTTTGTTCAGATTACAAGAACGTGAGATTCCTTCTTTTAACAGAATGGCATATCATAGAAATAAACCGTTACAATGGATTACTATTTACAACGAAATTGTGGAGAAAAAATAAATGAACGCAATTTGGATTTCGCCGGCAGGCAGAATAATAGATGTTAAAACCAAGCATATTAATTCTGTAATTGATAATCCGCCTATGTTTAAGATGAATAAACAGGACATCAAACAGAAATATGAAAAATACGATGAACGACTTGGAGTTGAAGGCAAGGCTAGAGAAGAAATTATGATGAGTTTAATGAAACGGGGTTGGATTCGTGGTAGATATATTATACGAAGCGACTCATGGACTTTACAAACATATTATTATGGAAATCGAGAACAAAATAATATTTTTGATTGGGCTATAGATTTTTTAAAAAATAAAAAGATGTCTCCTCATGCTGGAGTGGATATTCTGATAACGAAATCTGGAAGGAAAATAAGTTCGTCTGCACTTAAAGCGTCTCGTGGACAAAACATTTTTGAGACGAGAAAAGGAGAACTTTCAAGTAGAATTTGTTTGCTTTCTTTGGTCAAGGAAATTTTTTCATCGAAAAAGGGAACTTAACTGTGGAATTTATTGTATAACTGATAAAGATATTTTTGGAGAATTAAAATGAGTAAACTTATTTTTGAACGAGGAGACGAAGACCGTTATGAGTTGATTGATGACGAACCTCAAAAAATAACATTTGATATTCCAGAGGGATCAACTATTAGCGAATTCAAGTTGGCGTGTAAACGTCTTGCGGCTGCTATTGGTTATCAACGTGAAGCAATAGAAAATGCTTTTGGGAGTGAAACTAATACTCCTGAAGAAATGGCTGCACAGGCTCATATTCGAGAAATATTAAATCAAAAGGCTGTTGATAAATTTTTCGATATACCACCAACTGGGAGTAAAGATTAGTGTTTTTAAAATTTTTTTATATTTATATGTGTTCTTTAAAATATTATCAGGGGCTGACCTGGCTTCGATCATTTGATGAACGTAGATGATTGCAATTCGCTGTGAAGCGTTAAATCCTTGCCTAAAATAACTGGCAATTCTTATGCTCTTGCTGCTTAATCTTTAAGCAGCCGTCATAGTACAAGACTCCGATATTGAACTAATGACGCCGTTTTCGGATAAGTTGAAGCGTCTTTGAAGCTGACGTGGATAACGAAAACTTTATGCTTCAGACCTGTCTATTTTGTTGATTTGATAGACACAAAAAAATTAAATCAACTATAATTGTAGAAGTCGTTTATTGTCGCATTTGAGACTCGGTTTCGATACCGACAGCTCCACTAAAAATTTACCAGCTCCACTATTTATATATAGATAAAGTATAAGGAGCTGGTGAATGAAAACATTAAAATTAAAATGTAAATGTGGTCAACCATTTATTAAAGAATTGAGAGAGTATAATCGTCAAATAAAAAATGGGAGACAAAAAGAAGATTTTTATTGCTCATTAAAATGTTCTGGAAAATATAGTGTAGGTCTCGACTATTTTAAAAAATGGGCGGTTTCATCGGAGAATAAAAAACATTTAAACGGATATTGTAATAATAGATTAGATGAATTCTCTCCATATAAAGAACATTTAAGAAGAGCAAATAGACGTTCTCCTAATAAAAAAACAAATTTAACTCCCGAGTATTTGAAAGAAATTTTCGAAAAACAAAATGGTAAGTGTGTTTATAGTGGTGTTGATTTATTATTAAATGATAATAGTAATCACATTTTTACAGCATCACTTGATAGAATTGATAGTAATAAAGGTTATGAGATTGGTAATGTTCAATGGACTAGTATTGTTATGAATTATGCTAAACAATCTATGTCTCACGAACAAACAAAACAATTTATTAATGAAGTTCGTAAACAAATATAAGTTCGTAAACAAATAGGTTATGAACAAACAAGGTTAAACATAAAGAAAAAAGTTAAATCAAAGCGTCATAGGTGTAATTGGTTGCATACCTGCTTGCCAAGCAGGAGGTAATGGGCTCGCTTCCCATATGACGCTCATTTTTTATGCGAGGGTTGTATAGATATAGGATGTTCAATTAATTTTAGGAGAGAATTATGAAGTTGTTTGCCAAAACAAAATACAATGTTTTGTCTGGGATATTTTTTGTAAAAGCATGGTGTAAAAATTTGACAAAGGTAAGCATAATGGAATTTGTCATTGGTATTTTTGTAATAGGTTTTCTTGGTGCAATGTTTTATTCACAAACCGTTAAATGGGAAGTCTATAAACAAGAAAGAAAAATAGAGTTTTTAAATGAAGGTATAGTGGAGTTAAATTATGGTGTTAATCAACGAGATTCATTAATTTTAGATTATAAAAGTAGACAAAAATTAACAAATTTATTTGTTAGGGAAATGTTTTCAAGTAATTATTATATTAATAGTTTGACCGGTTATCATCCTACTGTTGAACAATGTGATAGAACGCCTGATATTACAGCAGACGGAACAAAGTTTGATATTAATAAGGCTGGTGAATATAATTATGTCGCGTTGAGCCGAGATTTATTGGCTCATTTTAATAAGCGTGGAGCCGACATACAATTTAGTGATTATGTTCTTATTAAGGGCACTCCTAATGGTGCTCAAGATGGTATTTATCAGGTTCGTGATACGATGAATAAACGACACACTGAATGGATTGATATATTATTAACTCCTGGAGAAAAGTCCTTTTATTATCGTAATATTTTAATGCATAAAATCACTGATGAAAGATATGTTTCTATTCTTCAGGAAATTTATGGAAGTTATCCTGAACAACAACCAATAGCAATGGTTGAACCGGAAGTACAATAAAAATTATTTTTCTCTTGACTTTTATTATTTTATTTGGAACTTTAATTAGTTATTATAGTATAATAAATATATTAAAGACCGCCTTGAATTACTTTATTTTATTTATATAGTTATATTATGAGGAGACTGCATGATAGATGAAAAACAAATTGAACAAAATTGGAATAATTTAATTACTTTTATAGAAAATAATTTTGATGGAGAACGAGAAAAACTATTACTTGAATTATATAATACATATGCGGACAGAATTGGAACTTCTCCAGCCTCTAATCGAATTAATTATCATTCATGTTATACTGGTGGTTATGTTTGTCATGTATTAAATGTAATTAAATGTGCTGACAAGGTATCTAAACTTTGGATGAGTCTTGGTGGTTCTGAAACTTATACTGAAGAAGAACTTAATTTTTGTGCTCTTAATCATGATTTAGGTAAAGTTGGAAATCTTGAGTATGATTATTATGTTCAAACTGATGAACAGTGGAAAATTAAACGTGGTCAGTTGTATGATTTTCATCCCAAATTACAGTATATGGCTATTCCAGATAGGTCTATATTTTGGTTACAACAATTTGGTATTAAAATAACACAAAATGAATATCTTGGAATTAAACTTCATGACGGGCTTTACGACGAAGGAAGCAAGTCATATTATATTACATATGATCCACGATTCGGTATGAGAACAATGTTGCCATATATTATGCACTGGGGTGATATGATGGCTTTTAAACTCGAACATGAAGAGTGGTTAGGAACATCTGACGGAATTAATTTTATGAATAGTGGAGGAAGTAATTTAGGAGGAATTTCATTTCCAAAGAAAAAGGAAAAAATAACACTTGAACCGAGCGTCGACGTATCCGGGTCTGACGTGGCTAAATTTGAAGATTTATTTGGAGATGCACTTAACTTTAAACTTTAAAATAAAGAGAATGACAATGATTGAAACCTTAATTGTAATTATATTAATAATAATAATAATAGTTCAAAGTATTATCATACGGCGAAAAATGGTTCAACATGATAAGTATGATAAAATACTTGACACATATGAGACATGGATTGAAAATTTTGCTTTAACTGTTGAGGCAATAGATGATGAACTTAATAAAATAGATGACGATGGAACATTTCGTTCTGATGACGAAGTAGGTTTCTTTTTTCAAGCAATTTTCTCAATTTTAAAACGATTATCTGATTATGGTTTAGTAGATGAACCTGAACAACTACCGGGAGAAATAAATGAACAAAAAACGGAAAATGTATTTTACGAAGGAAGCAGAGAACGCAATCGTAGAATACAACGAGTCAGAAAACTCGACGTTGAGATCGAAGATATACAGAAAAAGAATAGAAAGACCGATTAATAAATTAGTAGAAAACATAATAAACAGATTTAAATTTCCATATTTTCAAGAAACCACAAGAGATTTACAGGCAGAAGTAGTCTCTTTTTTAGTTTTAAATATGGCTAAATATGACCAACGTAAAGGAAAAGCATTTTCATATTTTTCTATTTTAGCAAAGAATCATTTAATTTTAAATAATACAGATATATATAAGCGCTTAAAGGTTCAACAAAGAATTGATACTGGCGAAAGCGAACAAGTATTTGATATTATTGATGAAGATCAAAATCATAAATTTAATGATGATATTCCTGAATTTGTAGTTATGATGGTTAGTTATTGGGAAAATAATTTATCTTATATATTTACTAAAACTCAAGAAATAATGATAGCCGATGCTATTATTACTTTATTTAGGCGTTCTCAATCAATTGAAAATTTTAATAAAAAGGCTCTTTATTTGATGATTCGTGAGATGACAGGATTACGAACTCAATATATTACTGCTGTGGTTAATAAAATGAGAAATCATGTTACTGTTTTACAGACACAGTATAATAATGATGGATATTTTAATGTAGACGAATCTATTGAAGATTTTATGTGACCTGATGCTCTAATGGTTACACGACGGGCTATCAAATGGTTCATTTGAATATAAAGGTTGTTTCCTTAATCGGAAATGACCTTTTTTTATTTTATATATTTATAAATGAAAAGGTATATCAATCATGGAGATTATTATGGACGACAAAAAAAATTATGAAATATTTAATGGAAAGACTCTTTCTGGTTTATTTAATGACATTTATAAAAATTCTGATACTACTGGAAAACAAGTTGAAAATCTTATTATCCAATTAAAGAAATTTGTAACTAGTCTTGAATCAGCAACTGTTATTGTTCCTCTTATTAGAGAATATCTTGATGTAAAGGTAAAAAGTGATGAGCATTTAGTTAAGTTGTCTGATACAGTACAACGATTATTGCGTTCTGACAAAACGACTGGAGAAGAAGGATTACTTATAACTGAAGATGAAAAGAAACGATTACTTGAAGATGTTCCGACATATGAAGAAATTAGAAGGAAAGAAGAACTTCGTATAAAAAATTTAGATAAACAAGTTGAAATAATCAAAGAAGAATTAACTGAAAAAATGAAAGAGGAAAATACTGAAGATGGCGTATAAAATAGATAAAAATAAAGGTGGGGCGAGATACGCTAATAGACAAATTGGATTAACCACTCAAGATAAAAATCCTGCTCGTGAAATTGGAGCACCGAATTATGAATTTTATGAACTTGAACCAGCAGAAGTTATTGATATTATTTTAGATGATACTCATCCTGATTTTCAGACGTATGAAGATATTGGAAAAGCAAAAATTCGTTATATTCATAGTGAAGTAGGGAAAGATGAAGCGTTATTGGCTTGGGCTAAACCAATAGATTCTAACATTAAAACATTTCCGCTTAAGCATGAAATTGTTGTTGGAATAATATTATTTTCAGATTTTTATTATACACAAAAGCTTAACATATTTAACAACCCAAATGAAAATTCTTATCCCGGAGCAAGTTTGCCAGATTTGTCGCGGGCATATAAGTCTAAACGAAAAGCGAATGAATATGAGGATATTTCTAATTCTGGTTCTCCAAATAAACAAACAATTATTGGAGATGTTAAACTTGGAAACTCGTTTAAAAAAAGTGATATTAAACCAATGCTCCCAAAAGAAGGAGACATTATAATAGAAGGTAGATTTGGACAGTCAATTAGGCTTGGTTCTAATTCTGAAACCCAATTACCAAATTTTAAATTACGGGTTGGACAACCTGACCAGGTTCCTGATCAAGCTCTTCAAGTTATAGAAGAAGATATAAACAACGACCCCAACTCAATTTGGATTAGTTCTGCTGATGAAAAAATAGAATTAAATCCCGCGACAATTAATTCAAATGTTCATTTAAAATTTTATAATAAAACAAATGAATTTATTGGTAATCAAATATTTATTAATAGTGATAGAATTGTTTTAAATACAAAACAAAACGAAATTATGGGGTTCGCTAAAAAAGCAATTAATTTGGTTACTGAAGGTATATTTACAGTTGATTCTGTTGATAGAATGGTTTTAAATACAAATTCAAAGATTGTATTAAATAGTCCTGAAATTTATTTGGGTAACGATAGTGCTACTGAACCTATTGTTTTGGGAGAAACTTTGAAAAATTTATTGGAACATTTAATAGATTTGTTAGCTAACCATACACATTTAACACCAACAGGTATAGCTGCCCCAATGGTTGAGAGTGGATTATTGTTTCAGTGGAAAAGTAAAATAAGCAGCACGTTATCAAGAAGAAATTTTAGTTTGTAAAATTGAAAGGAATTTTATTATGACAAAAAAAGATTTACAAGCATTGATTAGCGAATCAGTCAAGGCTGTAATTATTAAAGAAATAAAACCTTTAATAAAAACGACAATTAGACAGGAATTTAATAAAATTCTTGAAGAGGCTGGACGTCGTTCTGAAAGTTTACAGGAAGATAGAGAAGATGACACGAGTTTAACTCGTTTATTAGAAAATCAAGAAGAAGATGAAACACGAAGAACAGTAGGTAAAAAGATATTTAATACTGGTGGGCAATTTGATAATATTTTAAATCAAACAGCTGAACAATATTCTGGAAAACCACTTGCCAATGCAGCTGCTGAAGGACTCAACGAACAGAAAGAAGTTGTGTTGAATACTAACACAGTAATGTATGGTGAGGAACTTGGTAAAGTAGGAACAGATGTAAAAATTCCTGGAGTGGGTGCGAATAAAATGTCTCCAGTAAAAAAATTATTAAATTCACCGGCACCAAGAAATCCTAATGCTCCAGTAGTAGTATCATTACCAACAAAGAATGCTGATGGCAGACCGATCAATTTAAATAATGTTCCTGCTAGTATAGTTCAAAATATGATGAAAAATTACAGTGGTTTATTAAATAAATCAAAAAAAGTAAGTAAAACTCGAGGTGGATAATGGCTGAGCCAATTGGAGTAAAAGTGCCGATACAACTGGGCACAACAGGATATTTTAATCAAACATTTACATCTATTGATGAAGCAAAGGCAAATATGTATAATTTGTTATTGACTCAGAAGGGAGAACGAGTTATGCAGCCTGATTTTGGTACAAGCATATATGGTCTTTTATTCGAGCCGATAACGAGAAATATAAAAGATGATTTAGAGACTGAAATACGAGACGCTGTAGATATGTGGTTACCGTATGTTGAATTAGTTGAAGTTAGTGTTGATATATCAAACATAAATATTGAGAATAATCGGATTGATATAAAAATCGGCTTTGGCTTAAAAAGAGATTTAAAAGAATACGATGAAATAATAGTAACGTTTAAAGCATAACGGAGAAAATAAATGCCTATATCTCAACCAAAAAAAATAGTAAATTTGTCATATAAAGAAGCTGTTGCAGCTGATAAAAATGAAGCCAACGTATATAGAAAATTATTGCCGAAATTTACAGATATTATAAAAGATGTTGATAAACTTATTGAAACCGGAGAAGGTGAAAAAATTTATAAAAAGAAGGGAATTGAAAATAAATATCCCATATTTGTTAAAAATTGGAATATTTCAACTAAGCCTTCATTAAGAAAATCATATACAACTCTTAAAAAAACTAATAGTGGATATGAAGCAAAAAATGCTGTTAAGAATTTTGAATTTTATTTAAAAGGTCGTATGAAGATATTTTATAATAAAAAATTGAATGTGGTTATTAAAAAATTAGGCTTGTATGGAAAAGCATCTGATTACGTGATGGATGTAGAGTTGGAAACATAATTAGGAGTAAGACATGAAAATTTCTATGGTTAGAATAAATGAAATAATAAAAGAAGAAGTAGAAAAAATTGACGACGAAACTCGAGAAGAATTGTCGAATTATTCACATTATGCTTGGTCTAGCTGGGTATCATCTATTATTAAAGACCATGAAAATGAAGATGGTAGTGTAACAATACCAAAAAAGAGAATTGATAGATGGAAAAAATTGATGAATATTCCATATGAAAAACTCCCAGAGGTTGAAAAGGATAAAGACCGTGAACAAGCCGACGAAATGATTGATGTTGTTGAAGATTAAATTTTGGAGATAAATAATGCCCAATAAAGAGGTTAGATATTTAGGAAGAGATTTCTCAGAACTAAGAGAAGGATTGACAAATTTTGCTAAGGTTTATTTCCCTGGCACATACAAAAACTTTAATGAATCGTCAGTTGGAATGATGTTTCTCGAAATGGCATCTTATGTTGGTGATGTACTTTCTTACTATACAGATAATTCATTAAAAGAAAGTCTTTTACTTTATGCTGAAGAAGAACAAAACATATATGCATTAGCACATACGCTTGGATATAAACCAGCATTATCTGTTCCTGCTTATACTGATGTTGATATTTATCAAATAGTTCCTGCCGTTGGAACAGGTGCTGCTGTTGCTCCTGATTATAGATATGCTTTAATTGTTGATTCTGGAATGCAAGTTCAAAGCGAAAGTGATTCAGGAATATTTTTTAGAACATTAGAAGATATTAATTTTGCTGTATCAAGTTCAGATAATCTAACTGATAAAGCTGTATTTGAGACTGATGATTCTGGTAATGTGACATTTTTTGTTTTAAAGAAAAGTGTGAGAGTATCAGCTGGAGAAATAAAAACACTTGATTTTTCTTTTACTGAACCAAAAAGATTTGAGAAAAAAATAATAAGTGATTCAAATGTAATTGAAATACTTGATGCAACTGATTCTGATGGTAATACCTGGCACCATGTTCCATTTCTTGCTCAGGATACTATGTTTGTTCAATTAAGAAATGTTGCTTCGACTGATAAAGATTTAGCTCAATACAATGATGCTGCTCCATATCTTTTAAAATTACAAAAAACTGCTCGAAGATTTGCATCAAGGATTCGTGGAGATAAATCGATAGAAGTACAATTTGGTGCTGGTGTTTCCGATGACCCTGATGAATTATTAATTCCAAATCCGACGAATATAGGTTCAAATGTATTTGGAAGTGTGACATTTACTGATAATCCAATAGACCCAGCAAACTTTTTACATACAAAAACATATGGTCAAGCTCCACAGAATACAACAATTACTGTAAAATATGTTGTTGGTGGCGGGCTTGCTTCAAATGTAAATCAAAATGATTTGACGAAAATAACCAATGTAGTTTTTACTATTGATGATGATGCTCTTGATCCTGACATTGTTCAACAAGCAAAGGATTCTATTGCGGCTAACAATCCAACAGCGGCTAATGGAGGAAGAGATGGTGAAAGTGTTGAAGAAGTTAGACAAAATGCTTTAGCAAATTTTCCAACTCAGCTAAGAGCAGTAACAAAAGAAGATTATATTGCTCGTACATATTCGATGCCTCCTCGATTTGGTCGAGTAGCAAAGGCTTACATTTTACCAGACGACCAATTAGCCGAATCTCCTGATACGGCTCCATTATCAGGGATTGATAGAGCAAGAATACCAAACCCGCTGGCTTTAAATTTATATTTATTAGGATATGATAATGGAAAACGACTTACGGTATTAAATAAAGCAATAAAAGAAAACTTAAAAGTTTATCTTGGTCAATATAGAATTTTAACAGATGCTGTTAATATTAAAAATGGATTTATTGTTAATATTGGTGTTAAATTTGATATTATAGTATTTAAAAATTATAATAAACGAGAAGTAATTTTAAATTGTATTAATAAATTAAAAGATTTTTTTGATATTGAAAAGTGGCAGTTTAATCAACCAATTATTTTAGCCGACATTCAAACTGAATTATTTGGAGTTGAGGGAGTTCAATCTGTTGTTAATGTTGAAATAACTAACAAGTGGAAAACGTCTGAAGGTTATTCTGGAAATATTTATGATATAAAGGGTGCTACAAAAGACGGTATTGTTTATCCGTCGCTTGACCCATGTATATTTGAAGTTAAATATTTAACTCAAGATATACAGGGGAGGGCATTATAATGATAAAATTAAAAAAGTTGATTAAAGAAGATTATAATAATGAAATGAAAATAACTATTACTCTCAATGGAAATGAAAATTCTATTATGAGTACTCTTGCATTTTTAAAAGTATTAGAATATAACGGTAATATTGGTCACAGCGCTATGTTTGGAATGTGGTTTGATGGAGATGGATCTGACCAATTTAAAATTACTGGAATATCAAAAGATATAGAAAAAGAATTAAAAGATAAAACTGAAACAAAAGAAAGTTATAAAAGTAATGGTAGTCTTGATTATGTGGTTTATCCAGATTAGGGAGTGGAATAATGATTAAATTAAAAGATTTAATAGTAGAAGCGAAAAAAGTAAAAGTTCCAAAATTTAAAACATCAAAACAAGTTAGTGATTGGTTGAAATCTATTCCTGCTAATGCTAAAGTAGATAGTGATATTTGGGATCCTGAAACTGGTGAAATATTTATGGAAAAGGGTGATACGAAAGCTAAATTGGGGAAAAAACTTGCTAAATCACGAACACTTGATTGGGATAAGTGGGATTCATTTACGTTTTATAATAATAGGAACGCTTCCAAACAAGAATTTGAAGAATATTTTAATGTTGTTTATAGAGACAATGCTAAAGATTTGACTGATGAAGATAAAGAAAGATTAATTCAAGGTGATTATGCATGGGATTATGATTATCCATCAAAAATAAAACGAAAAGATGGAAAAACATTTACTGAAAATGACAAAGAAAATATAGAACAATTTGGTGAGTGGTATGGACAATATGTTTTGTCTGGTGGTAACATTCATATTTCAGTAGAAATAGGTAAAAAAGTGGCTGAAGGCGAGCCACAATATATATAAATGGAGAATAACTGATGCACTATTTTTTATTTCCTAATAAGGATGCTACAATTTACGAGTCACACGTACATCAGAACGCGGGGTCTGATCAGATACTTGAGTTAGAAAAATTATTAATTCATACTCAAGGAGATGTCCCGTGGAATTCTCGGATACTAATTAAGTTTGATTTGGATACATTTTCTGCATCACTTTCTTCTGGTGATTTGAGTGGAAGTGATATGAGATATTATCTCAACCTTTATACTTCTGAAGCAGTAGAAATACCACTTGATTATACTGTATATGTTTATCCAGTAGGTTTAACTCCTGCTACAGCATCATATTCTTCATCCTTTGATAATATAAGTTCTGGAAGTCAATATATTATTTCAACTGGTTCTGCACTTACATATATTGCAAGCAATCCATTGCTTACTGACACAGGTTCAATATATTATTTCTTGAGTGGGTCGGCTGTAAGTGAAAGCATTGGAAATCTTACAGCAAAAATAAATGCTTCTGATATTTCTGGTTCTGTTTCAGCATCTGCTGTATCATCGTCAGCATCTACTGCTTCTTTGTTCTTATATGCTAAAATTGGTGGAACTGATGGAAACTCATATACGTTTGCTACTGGTTCAGGTGTAACATCTGCAAGTTTTGCTGGTGGAGAAACAAACATTGGTTCGTGGGAAATGGGAGTTGGTAAGAGAGGAGATAGCCCAATAACTAAAACTGGCGTTAGTTGGGAGTTAAGAACTGGTGTAACTATTGCAGGTATAACTGGCAGTGCTTGGACAAATAGCGGAAGCGACTTTGTTAGTGGTAGTGGATATGAAGCAAGTCAATCATTTGATTTTCAGTCGACTGATTTGCATGTTGATGTAACAACAATAGTTGAGTCTTGGTTAGATGGAACGCTTGATAATCACGGATTTTTAATTAAGAGAAGTGACTCAGACGAAGATAGTATTCTCAATCAAGGGACATTACAATTTTTCTCAAATGAGACACACACAATTTTTAAACCAAGATTAGAAATAATTTGGAAAGATTTTTCGTACAGCACAACAGAGACAGAAACGACTTATACTTATATACAAACATCGTCAAGTGTATCAATGAGTAATAATCCAATACTTTCATATACGACTGAAAGTTTTTATAGTGGAAGTACTGTATTTCCAACAGCATCATATTTTACTATGAGTGGTGACACTTCAACTTGGTATAGTGAAAGTTATTGGTTTGAGACTTCATCTATTTGGTCGTACACATCGAGTATCGCGCTATATCACAGTTCAAGCTATGTGACAAGTTCTGTTACTCAACGTTATGCTTTTACTAGTGGTAGTGATACAATATACAGTGCTAGCATACTTGGAACGACAAGAACTTATAGTCAATTTTATACGGGAAGTTTGGGTAGTGAATTTTTACCAGCAACATCTGCTGACGTATCATATTCAATTGCTACACCGGGAATGACTAGTAGTGACATTTGGAATTATGACCAAAACGGTAGTTATTATTATAGTCAAAGTTTTACTGGTGTAACTGCAAGTTATACATATGTAAGTTCGAGTTTAGTTGGATATGCTACTGCTTCCAGTTCAACAAGCACTCAAGTGATATATCCAATTTCGTCTGAAGATTTTGTAGTTTATATGTCAAATCTTTATAATGAATACAGAAAAGATTCTAAAGTAAGATTTAGAGTTAAAGGTAGAGAACTATATCCACGTAAAAATTATGTTACTGAAAGTTGGACGTATACAAGAGATGAATACTTTTTACCGACTCAATCGTATTATGCTGTTCGCGACGGGTGGGATGAAACTGAGTGGATACCATTTTCATCTTATACACAATTATCAGTAGATACATCGGGTAGTTTTTTTGACCTTTATCTCAATGGACTAGCACCAGAAAGATTATATAGAATAATGTTCAAGGTTGTTCAAGGGTCAATTGAACGAACAATAGATAATAATTATTCATTTCGTATAATAAGATAAAGGATTATTAAATAATGGCAAAACTTCTCAGTAATGTAATATCAATTCAGAATGAAATTGTTAGATTAAAGCAAGACATTAAATCATTCAGTGGTCAAAAATTACAGTCCATTGAAACTCGATTAAGTGCTTATTTAAAACTTCAAGCAGCTGGTGGTCGTGCTCCGACAAAACGTGATGCACTTGGTAACGTGCTTCTTTACGAAGATATATTATTGCCAGGTTCTCAATTACAACGAGCAGATCAATATATAACAGTGGATATGATTAAACCTGATTATGACGATGCTCAAGCAAAAGAGGTATTGAATACTGAAATAAATGAACTTTTTACTTCGGTAGATGCAAGTGAAGTTGCTCGCTTAAGACAACAAATTGAAGATTTACGTCAACAGTTAAAATATTCTCAGGCTTCAATAACATTACAAGGAACTGGTGGTGGTGGAGACGACAAACAAATAATATTTCCATTGAATGCTGTTGTTTTACCGGATGCTACAACAGGTGAAATTTCATCAACACAATTGATAGTTGATATAAATACAGCAATATTTAATGATGCTGATATGAAATTAATACAATTTGGTGCTGGAAATCCATTTTCAATAAGTTGGTGGATAATTGATCATAATAATGGTCAAGTATATTTACAGGGTGTTGATGATACATATATTGGAAGTATTAATAAAAATACTCAATTAGGAGACAAAGATTTAGATGTTGTATTGAAATTAACAACAACTCCTGTTAATTTTAGTGGATGGTATATTCAAGATAATTCTGCTATAACACAGTTTAAGCTCGTTAATTTTTCTAAAATTTCTAATGATGATGTTATCAAGTTTAGATTTATACGTAGACATAATCTCGGGAATTCATTTTTAGATACATATAGAAATACATATTATGTAGTAGCTTCATTTTTGAATGAAGCCCCAAAATTTATTTAAGAGAACAGTGAATGAAAAACTATAAAAATATAGAAGAAATAAAAAATTCGACTCAACAATCTCGTGGGGAAGTGTTTAATGCGTCTGATCTCGATCTCATATGGATTAATGGACAACGTTCTCAATATATGGATGAGTATGATAAACCATATATTATAGAAGAATTTGACGAAACAAAACGAAATACTGTTGAATTAACTGTATATGATATGGATGATAATCAGTTATTCTGGAATGTGTTACCAGGTCCAATTCGTTCATATAATACAATACAACCTAATACGGTTGTTCTTTCTCCTGGTGATGATTTACGTAGTAATGGATTTACTCGTGGTCAATATCGTGTATCATATGAATTTTATCGTGATGTGCTTGGTTCTAATAAAGGCGATAAACTTTATATTGAAGATATTTCTCCTTCTCGTCGTGAGATAAGAGTAAGACCAGTTAAAACGGCTGATATTGTTAAAAATGCCACGTTTAATAATTTAGTAGTAGATTTTTCTGATAATGGGATAACTAAAACTCAATTTAAGTCAGCAATATCGGTTGGTATGACTAGCACAAATAGAAATGAAGTAATTCACGATAAAAAAAGTACTGGATATACTTTATTAACAGTCAATAAATTAGCAGAATTAAAGGCTGTTACTAGAAGAGTCATAATACGAAACACAAACTCATATGAAAGGGATGTTCTTAATTTAGATGATCAAGGATGGATTATCAATAATTCTCTTCCTGCTATAATGGACGAAGTATTTACTGAAGTTTCTTCAGTTGGTATTGAAAAATTTAAATGGAGTCAAACACCTGGTTATGTAGAAATTGCAGCTGCTTGGAGAGAATCTCTTTTTACTTTTATTTATGTAGACCATTACAGTGGAAATGTAGATTATTATATTAATTTTGGTAATGGAAATACTTGTTCTGTTATTAATTGGTTGAGAGACAACAAAACATATCCAGAAGAACCATATTCTATTGTGTTTAAATTATATGAGCCGCTATCAAAAGATATAAAAGAAAAACAACAATTATGGGTTTCTCGTCAAATTACTCGTCCAATAATTGAAAAAGTTTTTTTACTTGGATTTGAAACAGAATTTGAGGATGGAGTTGTATTAAGACCTACTAATTTTGATATTAATGTTGCTGGATTGACTGGTCGTGAAACTGGTTATCAAACTTGGACTGATTTAATATCTACTCAACCATCTACATCACAGGCTATACTTGACCATTTTATGAGCGCATCTAATGATGGTGATATTTCACTTAATATAGATTATGGTGATTACAGCAATTTTATTCATTTTGGTTCAGCCGAAGAACGTCTCAAAAATTTTAAATATAAACTTGAATTAATTGAAAATTATGGTGTTAATATTGGAAAATTAAATACATATGTTGCGAGCACAAATTCAACATATGTTTCACAAAGCAGGGCTGGTTTTAGAACAAAAATACGACAAGTAAAAAATGGATTTGACTCGTATGAAAAACATTTATATTATACTTCTGGCTCTCAATATTCAGGTTCATTAACATCAAATGATACTACTCTTGTCAATGCGATAAATGAGTGGCCTAAGAAAAATAAAAAATATCCATATGTAGTATATGAAACAACGTCATCTAATGCTAAAAACTGGTATGCTGACCAACTTGCTATAACTCAGAGATTTGATACTGATAATATTTATAATTTTAGAAATAATTTACCAGCATACATAACAACTGATGAAAATAATGAAGATTATTTAAATTTTATGTATATGGTAGGACAACATTTTGATACTATTTTTACATATATAAAACAATTAACAAACATTTCTAATAGAGATGAATCTCTATATGAAGGATTAGCAAAGGATTTAACGTATCATGTAGCAAGTTCTCATGGTTTTGATTTATTTAATGGAAATGATAATGCTGAACTTTGGAGATGGGCATTTGGTTATGACCAATATGGCACATATCATACTGGAAGTGTAAGTGGTTCAGGAGAAGATTGGCTCCCATACGGCGACATATCAAAAGAAATTTGGCGCAGGCTTTTAAATAATATGCCATATATAATGAAAACAAAAGGAAGCGAACGTTCAATAAAAGCTCTTCTTTCCTGTTATGGAATACCAACATCATTACTGACTATTAGAGAATATGGAGGTCCCGATCCAAGAGACTATGATGACATTCAAGACAAGTCGGCTTGGATATTTGAGGATTTTGTTTATGCTATTGATTTTGAAGCAAGTCAAAGCGTCACTTCAACTTGGGGAGTATTAACTGGTAGTAATTATCCTCACACAATTGAATTTAGAGCTGCTTCTGCTCCAACATATAATAATCCATCAAGCAGTGTAGGTTTAGGAGATGCTAAACCGACTCAATCGATAGTTGCTGCGGATGACTGGTCAATAAATCTTATAAATTCTGGTTCTGGGTTTGGATTTTTCCAATTTGCTATTAATGATGGCGCTCAAGAATGGTCAATGAAAACCGATAGATACAGATATTATGATAATGAATTTAATTCAGTTATGTTGAGATATAGTTCTTCGGCTGGCGCTGATGATACTCTCGAATTATGGACGAAAAAGGCTGAAGGAGATACAGTTGTATTTTATTCTTCAGCAAGTCTTTCGATGAGCGCTGAAATGTCAGGAAACTTTTTTGCTGCTTCAACACTTTATATTGGAGGTGAAACGACTGTTACTAATTGGGGACAAAATTTCACAGGTTCAATACAAGAATTTAAGATGTATCAAACTGCTCTTTCTGAGTCGATTTGGACGAATCATGTAAGGTGGCCAAAATCATATAATTCTAATACTCCAAAAAATACATATACTGACTTACAATTAAGATATTCATTTGATGACCCTAAAAATCATTCATCTGATGCAACTGTGACTGATGTTAAAGCAAATCAACATTATACGAATGTAGGAACAGCTAATAATTTTGATAATTCAATAAATTATACTCCTCGAACTGAAGAGTTTGCTGCGTTGTCGCCTAATATTGGTGGAGGACGATTCATAAATAATAAAATACGAATTGAAAATAATGAATTAATTTCTACTTTGAGTCCGCGACAAAGGTCTGAGTTAGGTGCTTATGATAGGTCTCCAAATGATTCTCCCAAATTGGGAATTTATTTCAGTCCATTGGATGCTATAAATAAAGATATAATTGCGACATTTGCGGGAATTGATCTTGCTGGAGAAATGGGTGATCCTCGTGATAGATTTGAAGATAATTATAGAGACCTTAAAGAATTACAGTGGGAATATTGGAAAAAATATACTGATAGACCTCAATTTAATGATTATATTAGAGTCATCAAACAATATGATCAATCATTTTTTAATCAATTAAAAGCATTAATTCCTGCTCGTGCTAAACCAGTTATTGGTGTATTGATTGAGCCGAACATACTTGAACGATATAAAGTAAAGTGGTATCCAGTAACAAAGGAACGAAATGATTATGAAGCCAATTCTATTTATCCAACAAATTATGTAACTCAAAGTTGGGAAAAATATGATTTTGATACTACTATTAAATTAGCATACTCAAGTGCTTCTGAATATATTTTATATGAAGCAGAAGTTGATATGGATTTACAGGGCTCATCAAGTTATTATGTGGGCGAACAACAATTTATTCCAATGGTTTTGCCTATTCAAGATACTCAAACTGGTTCTTTTGAAATAAGAAGAGTTTATACCCACGTAACTTCGTCAGTTGCTGCTAATGGCGCAACTACGTATAGTCGTTTGGTGTCTTGGACTGAAGCCGATGGAACAAAAAGATATAGTAGTTATTATGATGTTTATGATTTAAATCAACACAGTTGGATATTAGAGTTTAGAGAATTACAATATAATATGTGGTATGGAGGAACATTAAATACAATTGAAACAACATTTGATGGAAAGGAACCTGTTGAAATTACATATACTAATCCTAATAAATTAAAAGCAACGAATACAGGACCTTCAAGAATAATAGTTGAATAATATGATTAAACTAAAAAATTTGTTAGAATTTTCTTTAACTAAATATGGAAGTCGTGTTGGAACGATTAAAGAAGGAAAATTGTTTGCGTCAAATTCTATTATTAAAAAAATGGTATATCATTATACATCAAAAAGCAATAAAGAAAAGATTTTACAAACTGGGTTTTTTCCTAAACCTGGAGGTGCTTATGGTGCTGGAATATATTTTTCTGTATTTAAAGATTTATTTAAAGGACATGGAAATGTAAAATTAAATTGTTTTATAGATATTAAAAAATCAATTAAAATATCAGACAAAAAAAGTCATGATAAATTTAGAGAATATTTTAAAAAAATATTAAATATATATGGTAAAGATTTTGATAAAGTTTGGAGTGAAATTGGAGAACAAAAACTTTCCTGGGATACAGTAAGAATATTTAAAAAATTAAAATACGACTCTGTTGTAATTGGCAACGATGCGGAAATTGTTGTCTTTGAGTCAAAAAATATTTTTGTAGTTGAATAATATGATTAAATTAAAAGATTTATTAAAAGAAGAATTAATAGGTAAATATAAAGATACTTATGAAGTGTTTAAGAATCCAAAATCCATTAAAAGAATGAGTGGGTGGTCAAGAGGTATTAGTTTTCCTAATGGAGATTTATTTGTTATTGATGGTGGAGATGTTGTTCATACTTCTTTTTCTCGCTGGTTGAATTCAAATGGTTATTCAAATCCAGACGAATCATCTATAGAAAAAGTAATAACAAATGTGGTGCGTGGATATATTGAATGGCAGAGAAAAAATTATACAAATGATTTTTATTTAAGTGAATCAACTCCAACATATGATCCTGATTTTTATGTTGAAAAAAAATATATACCCTATTTTAAAAAATATAGTAAAAAAGTAAAGGCAAAAAACCCAAAATGCAATTTTATATTAAAAGGAATATGGGATGATTAAACTAAAAGATTTGTTGAATGAAGAATTAATAGGTAAATATAAAGATACTTATGAGGTATTTAAAAATCCCAAATCTATAAAAAGAATGGAGCCAGGAATACGAGGAATTAGTTTTCCCAATGGAGATTTATTTGTTATTGATGATGCATGGTATGTAACACATTCAATGTTCCACAAATGGTTAGTTGAACAAGGATATAAAATAAAATATGGTCAGACACTTAAAGATTTAGCAGAAAATATAAAAATTGGTTATATAGATTGGCAACGAGAAGGAAAATCAAATAATTTTTATTTGAGTGAGTCTACAATGTTTGAAGATAGTCTGTATCTTTTTAAAGATGAACTAATGCCTCCTTTAAAAAAATATAGTAAAAAGGTAAAGGCAAAAAACTCAAAATATAATTTTATATTAAAAAGAATAGAAAATTAAAACTATTTATATTTATATATGATTATAAAATATAGGATTAAAAATTTATGAATGATAAAAAAATACCATTATGTGAATGTGGTTGTGGAAAACAAGTAAATAAAATAACTAATAGATATTTAGTTGGTCATAGTGGTGGTGGTTTTTGGCAAAATAAATATAATAAAGATTCTGATGAATATAAACAAATAGTTAAAAAAATAAAAAAATCTACATCAGAATCAATGGTTGGCATTAAAAAAACAAAAAAACATTGTAATAATATTGCTGCAGGAAGAAAAAATTGGATAAAAAATAATAGAAATTATTTTAATGAAATAACAATTAAAATGAAACAAACAAAAAATATTCAATCTGAAAAGGGAACGTTGTCAGAAAAACATTATGTTAATAATAAAAAGAAAAATGAAATAAATGATATTTATAAAAGAATAGTAAAAAAGGCTAATAATACAAAAAATAATAAAAAAGAATTAGGAATATATCCTGATATATGGAATAAAGGAAAAAATAAATTTAATGACAGTAGAGTAGCTAAATATTCTCGAGAAAATCATTATTTATGGAATCCAAATAAAATTAATGAATATGATGATATGTTTTATAATCCAAATTATAGAAAATATTTATTAGAACGTCAAAATAAAATATGTATTTTATGTGACACTGATAAGTATACACTATGTCTTCATCATATAGATAAAAATAAAAAGAACAGTAAAGAAGATAATTTAGTATATGCGTGCAGAAAATGTCATTTAATTATACATAAAACATATGATGTTATGACTAAACATATAAAGGAGAAAATGAATGGGATATTTAGATAATAGTACTATCTCAGTAGAAGCGATAGAGATGTCGCACTTTACAGTAATGTAAAGGTAAAGAATTGGGCAAAAACGGTGAAGGCTGAGATGCTAATACCGTGCTAAACAACTAAATTTCGAAAGGTTAGTTGTCAGTGTAGAGCATAGTAGATGAATAAATATAATTCTACCAAGAGTGCCCGACAACCTGAATAGGTTGAAAATGTATGCCGAACTTATGAGAAATGAATCATAAGAACTGTTAGATAAAAAACTGACAGGATAACAAATTGACTCACAAAAAAAGGTAGAGAAATACTATCTAAAGGCGGAACATTACGTGTAACCAGGTTTGCTCTTGCTGACGATGAAATTGATTATTCGCTTTGGCAAGCAGACCATCCTCTTGGAACGAATTATTATGGAGCAATAATTGAGGGAATGCCTGTATTAGAAGCGCATCCTGATGAAACGCAAGTAATGAGATACAAACTCGTGACATTGGATAAAAAGACGACAAAGATGCCAATTGTAACGCTTCCATACACAGCAATTCAACTTGGTCGTGATGGTTCAACTGCTGACATAGTTCCATCAACGAGATATTACGAAGATGATACATATGGATATACTGCTATTTTGGCTAACTCAAATTATGCTTATTTAGAAGTTAAAAATCCAACTGCTCAAAGTGTAGTTCCAATAGTTCCATCATTTTTGCGAGAAGAAGAACTTAACCAATCAATTGTTAAAGTTGGAAAGACATTTACATTAGTCAGTAAAGATGTTACTGCTTATACAAATAATTTTGTAGGAACAACGCTTACTATTATTGGAAATAATACTGGTGCTACTCAAACAATACCAGTATATGTTTATGCTAAAACATTATTCCCAAGAACAGCAAGTTAAACTTTATGATATAGTTATATAAAATGAAAAATGAATAGGAGATAAAATATGGGTATCGGAACATTCCCCGGAGGACCAGTTCAAATAGTTCAACCAATTCAAGAGCCAACAACTCTTTTAAAGGTATATACTCCCTTTGCTGATGACGACGTAGTGATGAATATGAGCAGACGTATTACTTCTGCGATGTGGACGGGAAACACTGGAAGTCTTGATTTTAATGGTATAACAAAGCTAGGAGGAGCTGAAATTTTCAATAGTTCTTCACAAGGTCGTTATATATCGTCTGCTCAATCATCAAGTACTGGTGATTGGTATTATAATATTTATAATAGTGATCCAAATGTAACTTCTAGTGCTGAAGTTCAGTTTGCTATTGCTTATGGACATAAACGGGGTGGCGGTTATCCTAAAGTTTCAGTGTTAAATACTGCTAAAGAACCTACTCGTGCTATATATGCTCAATATACAAATTTACTATTAGACCCTGAAGACGAAAAGTTTACATTTGGTGCTAATATTACGACCGA
>Ga0307375_10001909_pt1 | contig 21965 bp, 24 predicted proteins | sample TR1MG_FD_202531 | JGI IMG/M metagenome (GOLD analysis project Ga0307375, IMG submission 202531) | Soil microbial communities from Risofladan, Vaasa, Finland - TR-1 | ecosystem: Environmental > Terrestrial > Soil > Coastal area > Acid sulfate soil | place: Finland: Risofladan, Vaasa | collected...
TAGAAAAAAGTTACCGAAATCTGTTGTGAGTAAGGCTGCTGCTCATGCAAAGAAGAGAATTAAGGAAGGTAAAAGCCCATTTTTTGACTCTCGAAAAGATAGGAAGAAATAATGCCCTATAAGCCAGGAACACTTAAAAAAGCAGGAGAGGCTTTAGCTAAAGCTAACCCCAAGCTCCCAATATACAACCCAGATAAAATTAATGCTGGGGGTGCTTCGGCACTATCTCGATTAAGAAGATCAGAACCAGAAAATGTTGCTGAAGCAAATAGAGAACGTCGTTATAAAAGAAGATTTAATCAAGATAAAGCTTCTAGAGCGCGAGTGGATAAATTTCATAGGGAACATCAAAGAGATATTCCAGCTTCTAAAACTGTGCAGGTTACCGCAGAACCAGATCCTAAACTTGAAAGATTCCAAAGAGCTAGAGATAGAGCGGAGAAGAGGCATAACGCATCGGTTAAACAATCAGCTAGACCCGAAAGCAATAGAACCCCCCAATACACAAGATATGCTAGAGGTCTTTCTCGTGCAGCCTCTAGAGTTGGTAAGGGTCTAAAAGGTTTAGGCGGTATTGGCCTCTTCAGTGAATTTAAAGACTTTCAATCACAAATGCGGAAGTCTAAAAAAACTAGAGAAGATTATAAAAAGAAGGGTCTACTACCCGGAGGTTCTACATAATGGCTGAACAATCACCCGTAGATCCCCCAGCATCCGGTATTCTGGGGATGAATGATAAATTAGGAATTTTAAAGAAACCTATTAAAAAGGTTCCTTTCCGTCGGCCGGGGTTTGGGACAGTCCCACCTCTACCTCAATTACCAGATATTGCTCTACAACAGCGAAAATCTAACAATGAAATAGCTCCCGGTGGGGCAGATAACCCCATAACTGGTCCTGGTAGTCCTATAGATAAAATGAAAAATAAAGTTGCCCGAGGCCGCTTGGGTGGACGCAAGGAGATAATTTAATGCCTGAATATAAGCCTATGACTTTGGAAGAAAAGAAGATGCTTAGGGAAAAGCTAGATAGAATTAGTAAAAGATTAACTACTTTTAGTAAAAAATATCCAGATATGGAAAAGTCTGCTCCGAAGATTCCCAAGAAGAAGCCTCTCTTAAAAAGAAAAGAAAGCATTGTAAATAAGAATGCACGGCCGCAACTTGAGCAATTAGAAAAAGAAGGGTATTAAATGTCTACTATAATTGAACAAATGAAAAAAAGAAACAAAAAGGTTAAGGAGTTGTTAAGTAAGATTTATGAGACTGGAATATTTTCAGGTAAAAAACCTACTCCTATTCATATCCCACCCCCTAAAGCAAGAACCACCATTTTAGAAAGAAATAAAAAAAACTAATGCCAGAAGTTAAAATTACTCCAAAGAAGCCGGTTGAGCCCAAACCCCCTTTTAGTCTCCCTGAAGTTATTAAAAAATTCTTTACAATTGATAAAAAACCCAAGCATAAGTTACCTCGGGGTATTCTTAACGAAGGCCAGAGAAAACAACTTGAAGAGCTAGGTTACTTAGATTAATTTAGAATAAATACTGTTTGCCCATCCCGGGCAGCCCCGGAACCGTTTTCCCCCTCCCACGGTTCCGGGGTTTTTTTAATTATAATCCTTGACAAATACTAATTTAAAGCAGATAATTAAATAGAAGCGAAGAATAACCTTCCGTAGTTACGTGCGTTTTGGCTCGCTTCTCCATGTAAAGTGTTATTCATATCCGGCAATCATCAGCCGAAGGGAGGACAAAAAGATGGATAATGAAACAGGCGCAGATATTTCAGCAAAACTAGAGCAAGCAATCGCTGGGGATGTTGAAACAGTAGAATCGCCATCTACTGAAACTGGAACAGAGACATACGAAACCACAAAAGAGGGTAAAAAGGGACCAAATACGGTACCTTATTCACGTTTTAAGGAAGTTAATGATTCTAAACGAGAACTTCAGGAACAGTACACTGAACTTGAAGCTTCTTTAAGAGATCAGACATCATCCTTAACGAGACTTACCGAAATGCTGGACGAAACCAAAGAAGATGCGGACCTCGTTCGCGAGATTCGTGCATTAGCAAATGATCCCAAAATGCTACCCCATATTCGGGCTCTTGATAACAAGATTAAAGGCATTGAAGAAGAAATTGAGGAAACAGGTGAAGTTAGTACTAAAACACTTGACAAAACCCGTCAATTCCTTGAAAGTAAACAGAGTGAACTTGCTGAAGAAATGGCTGACCAGCGACTAGAGATAATCACACAGAGAGCCGATGCGTTTGCTGTAAAGTGGTTAGATCAACTGCCAGAAGAATACACGGAACAAGATAGAGAGATTATCGGAAAACTATGGGCCGATGCCGTAGATATGGACAATCTCGCACAAGACCCCAGTCAACTTCATGAGGTCTTGAGAACAACGTTCCAAGAAACAATTGATTATTTTGGCGTACCTCGCGGTGGTTTAATAGATCCTGCTGATCCAGATAGTTACGAAGTTGAAATCGAAGAAAAGCCTACCCTAACTCCTCAAGAGGAGCTACAACAAATCATTCAAGGCAAAAACTACGGTGGATTTAAGGAAGTCGAAGTTGGAGGTCGAAAGATTCTTCAATCTGAAATTTCTGATGATGAATTCGCCGCAGATATGGGCCGAGCAATGAAAGTTGGCAGGAAATAATTAAAGTTTAATTAGATCTGATGGGAATGGCGGAATATTGGAGACAACATTAAATGATTACCTTTGAAACTCTAGGTGATATGTTACTCCGTCGATATGTGGTTGATTATATTGCTCAAATGCAGCAACTCTCTGCGCCTATTTATACTAGACTTAGAGAAAATCCACGTTTCGTACCTACGGGTGACGGAGCTTATTTCCCAATCAGAATCGACGGAAATGAATCAGGTGGTGGTTGGCGTGGAACAGACGACAACTCACTCCCTACAGCCGGTAACGAACGCATCAAGCAGGCTCGTGTACGTCCTAAGAAGTACTACCACGTAGTAACCTTCTCTGGTCTTGCAGAAGCCGTATCCCGTAAGGGTGGTGAAGATGCTTTCGCTTCGGGCATTACCGACGCTATTTCACAATCTGTGAAAAGAGCTGGTGCAAACTTCGAAACCGTATTCCTTCGCGGAGACGGTACAGGACGTTTGACAAATGAATCAGGCGGTTCATCAGGTGACACAGTAGTTGGAGTTGACGATGCTCGTCCATTCCGTTCTGGTCAGGTTGTTGAATTCCTGAATAACACTACTGGTCTACGACAGGCTGGCCCTGTTACAGTGCTAGCTAGAGACGTTGCTAACTCAACAATTACAGTATCAAGTGCTGTAACTGCTACAAGTGGTGATGGTATCTATATTGCTGGTGAACAGAGTGGTTCAAGCGCACCTCAGGAAGTAACAGCTCTTGGTCTTCCAGCCATCGTATCTGCTACAGGTACAATCTATAACCTAAGCCGTACAACATACCCTGTTCTACAGTCTAAGGTTATTCCGGCTGGATCTACAGCCCTTGATGAGTCTCTCCTAAGACGACTCCGCAAGCGGCTAATGGTTGAAACTGACACCGCAGCAATGGACGGCTTCGTAATGATTTCTAACTGGGATCAGTACGACCGTTACACTGAAATTGCTCTACCTTTCCGTCGTTTTAACGACATGAAGCTAGAACTTGGTGCTCAGCAAGAACTTACTACATTCGAAGGTCGTCCTTGGTTAATCTCTTGGGCAGCCCTACCGGATCAAGTATACCAGATCAACCTGGGAGCAGTCGAAAGAGGCGTTGTACGTCCACTAAGTATTGACGAAAGAGTTAACATGGCTTGGGTACCAGGCACAGACTCATTCACAGTACTGTTGAAGTACTACGGCGAAAACGTTGCTCGTATGCTTAACCAAACAGCAAAGATTACTGGTCTAACAGTACCTACTTACTAAACCTAAGTCGGCTAGTTAAAACAGTATCAATACAGAGGAGGGTTCGGTATAAACCCCGGGCCCTCCTCTATTTTATAATAAGGAGATTTACTATGGCTGACGCAGTAGTAACACCCACAAATAGTCTAGTAGTAGATGATAGAGCGGGCAATTCTTATATTATTTTCGATGTGAGCCACACTTCAGGAAATGATACTAGAGTTGTTGTTCCTGATTCCGCGGTATCCGTTGCAGAACTTCCTGGCACACACGCAATTCAGACTTTGAATGCTGTTGCTGGAAGTGCGACTTCAGAAGTTGCTGTGACTACAAATCAAATGGCAGTTGGTAACAATACAAGCCTTGCTGCAACTACTACGGGACTTGGGTTCGCTTTTCAGACCGATGATGGTGTAAAGCAGGTTCATATTGATACTCTATCAACAACAGGCACTTATAAGCTTGTAGTTCGATGTATCGGAAATGCAGCAGGTTCTGGTTCTACCGGCGCTGCTGGCCTATAAGGAGATAATTTAATGCCTAAACTATTTCCATCAAGACAAGAGTTCGTAGATCTACGAAACGGCGAACAGGTTGTAGTTACTAAAGTAACTATCGTCAGTTCTGCCGACTTCGTATCTATACCAACCGCTCTGGACGCATCTATCTTACAATCAGCTAAGGCAACGGCCGATCCTACTTTCTACCTAACAGGTAGAGACACCGTTTTCAATATTGATGGTGCCACAGTCGGAGATGAACTAATTGTTACATCTAGACACACTGGTATGCTCAACTTTGATAAGGGAGATTCGGCTTAATGCGAAGAGGTGCAATACTCATTGCATTAGTTGTCGGCGTAAGTTGTGCTTCGGCCGCAGGGATTGGGACATTTTGTCTCAACCCCGACGGGTCGGCCACACAGTGGTTAAATGAAAAAGGACAAAACCCAACATTCACAATCTATACAGAATTTGTAAAGAATCAAGTGTTTGGTGTTTGTCCAGTAATAGCTTCCGAAGTGGAAGCGGAATAATTTAAGGAGAATAAAATGGCAAATGGTGATATTACTCACGTAAAGGTCCAAGGACGTTTCACACTTCCGGGGACTGGAAGCTCTTTAACTGGTACATCTAAGAACAATAAAGAAATTGTTTGGGGTGAACTTTCAGCAACATGGGCCGATACAACAGGGTTAGACCTAAACGAGTCAGGAGGCCCTAAGGCTTTTGGACTAGAAACACTTGACTTTGTTTCATTTAATGTTAAATCAGTTAATGGTGTATTTAACATCGACGAAGGAATTTGGACTGCTGAATATAACACAAGTACTCAAAAAGTATATGTAGTTCTTGACGGTCTAACAAATCCGACATCCGAAGGACATGTTTGTGTAATGGGATTCCTCGCTATCGGCGACAGCGCCTCTACAGCAAGCTTAACATAATAGGCTAACGAGTTAAGGGACTGGGCTTCGGCCCAGCCCCTATTCTCATATGAATTTACGTTGTGCAGATTGCGGTGCTTCTATTCAAAGGAAGAGTCATAGGGGCAAACCCCCTAAGTACTGTCTTTCGTGTAGAGAAAAAAGGCAAGAGCCTTATGCAAAGGCCGCGCGGGAACGTAGAAAAGAAGAACCTTACAAAAGGAGATAATAATGGCAGAAAGAACACTGGCTGAAGTTGCAACTGCGGCTGGACCTTCTATGGTTGCTGGAACAGAAGAAGAAGCGTTTGTTCGTTTTATTGATGTTCGTGGACCATATAAAGTAGAAACTTTGTATTTTCAACAAGCTGCTTTAAATGATTTTAAAGCTGCGGACACATTCAAGAGTCAATTAGCACATCCACTATTTGCAGAAATCACCCCCGTTCAAGATCTTGATGGGACTGCATTAATTGGTTCTGTAGATTTGACTTCTGATGAATCAAACACAAACTTTAAACAACTTACAATTAATGATTGTGAGGGAATTAACGGTCTTGGTATTTTAATTAAAGTATACGGATTCTAAACAAGCTTAAAGGAGGGGAAATCTTGGTTAGGCTACCTAATAGAATGAGGCCGCGGGGAAAATATCGTAAATTTTCCCCCGGTCTTGATCTACCATCTTGGTTTTATTATGATCTTAAAGGAATAGATGAGAAATTTTTTCTTGTTTATCACAAACACAACGTCATGTGGGAAGATATTCTTAATGAATATGAAGGCGAACTTGACAATACTAGATTTATTATTAATCATAAATTTGGTGAATTAAACTTCGGCCTTGTGACGAGCAGCAATGGAGATGGGAAACCAGATCCAGATAATCATTGGCATCTATGGAGAATGTGTGACCCGCACGGGTGGGCTCATATTGTAAAAATAGAAGACGATCACGGTGAATATTTAAATCTTCTCGTTCGTAGACTCTACCTACAGGCTAAATTTGCTGATAAGTACGGACACCTTGCGTGGAATCGAAAACTCGAAGACGATCAAGACGCTGTTCGAATTCAAATGCAAAATGATAGAGATGATCTACAAAATCAAATTCAAAATGAAAATAAATGGCTTGTAAAAAGAGCCAAAGAGAATTATGATCGAGGAATTATTAATCCGACCCGACCCCAAAAAGACATCATTTTCAGTGGCGGAGGTGTTAATACTAAACGCTCTAAGATTACTAGAGATATTACTGATAAAGAAGGTGGGTTGATTACAGGTATAAATGAATAAGAAAACTTGTCCAAGTTGTGACGATACTTACCCAACTACAGAAGAATATTCTTAAAGAGGGCTATTTCTTATTTAGAAAAGGAGTAAATAAATGGCTGCACAATTAACGGGTACATTTTCGAATTTTCTTATTAGAGTACGACGCTATCTTAATGAAGATACAGCTGAGAAAAGTCGTTGGAGTCAGGAGTTCTTAAAACACCTTTTTAACACCCAATATCGAGTTCGGTCTGCTGAGTTAGAAATGGCCCACGAAGGTTATTTTACAATTGTAGCAACACGCGATATTGTAGCAAATCAAAATAGATATGCTTGGCCCTCAAGTTTTCAACGACTTTTCAAAATGGAAATCGTTAGAGCTGACGGTCGGCGCGTTCCTATACAAAGAGAAGAAAGACACTTTGCCAGTCTTAACATCCCCAGTGCTGGGGGTGATGAATGGTTGCCCGACTACCGTCCGGTAGGTTCGGGTTTTATGTTAGAGCCTGCTTCAACTCAGAGTATTACAAACGGTCTACGTATTGAGTATACTGGTATTCCTGAAGAGTTAATTGATGATGGGGACACCCTTCATTCGGATTTTCCTGCGATGCTAGATGAAATATTGGTACTTGATACGGTCGTTGTGGCAATGGACGCGGAAAGATATCTAGAATCTAGTCCTGGTCAAATGGATAGTGTACAACGACAGCGTATGGAGTGGCAAGTGAAGTGGGAACGTTTTATAGACGGTAGAATGGTATCCACTCAGAAAGTAATCCCATTTATTCCTTCTTATTTGGATGCATAAATGTCTTCGATTAAAGACCTAGAAGGTGTTTATAGTCCAACCCAAAAGGCACGTATCTCGCGTAAGCTATCCCAGCGGGCTGCTGATCTTCTCGAAACTAGGGTTAAAACAACCCCCCTTAAGGGTGGAGTAGATGATTTTGATCGACAGTTATTAGGACGTTCACCATTTAAATTTAAGGCTTCTAGAGGATCCCAGAGCGTAGAGGGGATCGGTGCGTATTCCAAGCCTCAAAATAATTTCAAAGGAAATATTGAAATTGAAGGGGTTGTAAGCACCCCACATGCAGAGGCCGCTCGCCGAAAGGGAGATTCCGGTGCATTCGAAGAAGTGCATAAAGTAGCTAAAAATAAGGCGATGGACCCGAAATTTGTAAAAGAAGCAGCCGTCGCTCTTAGTAAACCCTATCCTAAAGCTGATATAGTACACGGGCATCGAGTTACCGGGATGAGATCTCGATCAAATCCATTTCAAAGTATTGATTTAAAAAAAGCCAAAGCCGTTGCTGAACGGGCTGGGCGCATCGGGCGCCGGTCGGCCGGTAAATTAAGTGTGCTTGGAACTCTTGCGGATTATAAAGACTTTCAATCACAAATGCGCGCAGCAAAGAAAATTAGAGATGATTATAAAAATAAAGGACTACTCCCTGGAGGATCAACGTAATTAATGGGCCTTCCCACATTACCATATATTGATCTTTTAAACTTTAAAGGTCTATTTACAAAGTCTAGTCCTGATATTCTTCAGGCTGAACAACTTCGTATTGCCGAAAATTGTGATCTCTTTGAAACTTATGGTGCCCTAACAAAAGTTAAGGGCAACACTCGAATATTATCTACACAGTACGCGGAAAATGGTGTAATTCAAAAAATTCCGTGGATTGATTTTTACAAAACTTCAGATCTCGATGGTCAGATCCTTCGTCATACTTTAGTCGCAGCAGGTACGATTCTTGGTAGAATCGACGGTAGTAGTATTACTACGCTGAAGACGGGTAGGACGGCGGATCTTTTTCATTCATCAGACCAGCACGAAAAATTCACATATATTACAAATCAAAATCCAGATCTAGTAGGACAGGGGGATGATCTTGTAAAATACGACGGTGCGGTAATTACCAATTGGGGCCTTACAGCTCCGGGCGGCACTCAAACAGTTCGAGAATCCTTCAATACGTCTTCTACTTTTCAGACTAAACCAGCCAGTCAAATGACTGTTACGGATGATAGTACTATTACATGGGACGGTGCATCTACTAGAATTGATAAAGATGTAGCGGGTTCTAGATTATTCTATATTGAAAAGAAGTTAGACAACCAATTTTATGCAAGCTCCGACGCTAGACCCTCGCAGTATACTGCGGCTAATAGAGTGAGCTTCTTCACATACATCCCAAGAGGACAATTAACGGCCGACAGCATCGACCCTAGTTCATTTAATACTGGAGAAGCTGCGATGGCTGTTTGGGTTAGCCCAGATGGTGACACCGTTGAAAATAACCACTGGAAGTTCTACTTCGCTATTGGTGAATTAGTTGAGGGGTGGAATAAACTAAACCTCGACTTCAGTGGGGCCCCTGTTGGTCCAAGGGGACACTTTTATCCTGAAGATCAAACTATTAAGAGGGTGCGTTGGGACTTCAGACTTAATGATGAGACTCACACGCGCACGGGAATTCGTCTAGATAGATTCCATAGTTTGGACGAGGGTAACCCTATTGCAACCGTTTCTGGGGTTGGGACGCAAACAGGGGTTTATCAGTATGTTGTAACCTATGTTTCCAAGTATGGACAGGAATCTAACGCCGGTCCTGCCAGTGCTGCGGTTACAGCCGCCAGCCATGCACAAATTGATTTAACAAATATCCCCGTATCTGAGGATCTTCAGGTTACTGCGAGACAAATTTATAGAACTGTAGCCGGAGGTAGTTTATTCTTATTCTTAGATCGAATTGAAAACAACTCAGCGACTACCTATACAGATATCATTCCTGACGGCAGTCTAGGAACGTCTACCCCACCACAGGTTGGGGATTTCTCTGATGATAACAGCCCCCCACCTAAAGTAGGAATTTTCAAGGTATGGAAGGATACTGGTTTCATGGCCGGAGATCCGCAGAACCCCAATTCTCTATATTATAGTGAAGTTAATGAACTAGAAAGCTGGCCTCTACTTAATGAGTTCCAACTAGATGATAAAATTACCGCGATTTATGAAACATATTCTACCTTAATTGTGGAAACAGAAACAGGAAAGTGGCAAGTTATGGGGGATAACCCCGATTTCGCTGTAGACAAGCTTGTTGATAATATGGGATGTGTAGGTCGGAGGGCCGCAGGAAAGAGTCGTATGGTTGGTTATGCGGTTGACAAAGATGGGCTTCGTCTGTTTGATGGTAATAATACAGAAAAAATTAGTGAACCGATTAGAGATAAGTATGACGCATTACCAAAGAAAAATATTGATTTAATGCACACAACCCACAGTAAAAGAAGAAATGTTATCCTCCAGTTTAACCCAGATACTACATCGCCGATTCCTGAATATGATAGTATTTTTTCATATCAATACTCTATTGATGATGTAACAAAAGGTTATTGGACTACATTAAATATTCCTTCAGATATAAATATTCTAGATACCGTTGAAATTGAAGACACGAATAGTGATTTCCATCTATATGCTTCGGACGATTCTGGTATGGTTTATGAGTTCTTTACCGAAGGCCAACTTAACTGGACGGGTCCGACCGGATCTTCAACCCCTATTAAAACTAAATTCCAGACCCCTTATCTACGTTTGGGTGGGCCCCTCGGTCAAGAAGGAGGTTTCTCGGGTCGAGTACAACCACGCTATATTGAAATACGTGTAGAAAATAATACAGCAATTAACTGGACGGTAACGGTTGAATCTGCTGAGGGCTCCTCGCAGGTTCAAGCTCTTGATTCTCAAGATGTGGTTATGACATTTGGGACAAATAACTCACTTATCCGACAATCCCTTAAGCCTAATTTTCACCCTGGAGAGTTTGTAAGAATTACAGTTGAGAACAATGAAGCCGATGTAGATTGTCGAATTACTGGCATTCGAATCGCTGCTCAACTTCACCCATTCCCAGGGCAGGTAATTAATGTTAAAAGTGTTACATAATGTCCGAATACAGACGAGCATTTCCAAACCAAGAGACTAATAACCTTAAAGAGTGGACACCCGGTCGTCACTCTCAGTTAAGATTATTTGTTGCTCATCTTGAAAATGCATTCAATTCTAGTCTCGCTGCTCAGGTTTCTCAATCTAATAAAAGAGTGTTCTCTCCATTCATACCAAAGATTCCAGATCAGGATATTAATTCTGAGGTAGAGTATCGAGAAATCCGATTAGCATGGGCCGCGCCCAAAGGACTCAAACAATTTTTATTTTATGAAACCCAAATTAGTGAGACACCAAATTTCGCAAATTTAGATTCATTTGTTACATCCGATCCTTTCTATGTGTTCCCAAACTTATTAGATGGACGAACCTATTATATACGGATCCGAGTTGTTACAAAAAATCAATTATTCGGCCCCTGGTCTAATAATATTGTAGCGGTTGTTCCATTCTCACAGGCGTATGGATATTTTGATGGGTCAGCGTTTACGGCGCCTATCTTTCTATCAGAGGAATTCCAGCCTATTTTTGAAATAGACTATAATGCAATTGGAGGGAGAGCGTATTACTCTATAGATTATGAAATCTCTATTAATGTAACTGGGAGTCCAATATATAATGTTGAATGGACGGACGTAGAACTTCAATGGATTGTAGAAGATAACCAAGTTGGACAAAATTTTTTTGTTACATCTTATGGGACAAATAATACCGCAGCGTTCCCTCTCGGGTCTATTCTAGAAGTAAAAACAGCGGATATCGGGGACTTTACGACGCCCGATTCCTTACTTATGACTGGCCCATTTAAATTAATTCGTAGGGGAGCGTTTGTACAAAAACTTTCAACTTTAGTTGCAGGCTCTAACGTAATTCAATTAAAGGCCCGGGTTATTAATTGGCACCCCGAGCCTAATGACTGGATTTTTAATGATACTCCGGCGGACTCAGACGATGCCGACCCAATTTCTTCTGTGGTTTATGGCTCTCCAGCAACAATTACAACAAAGAATTTTAATATTTTTGAAGTATTAACGAGTTAAACATGGCCGGAACGGACTTTTTAAGAACATTCGCGAAACGATTTACAAACTTCACACACAGCCAGCAACAGGAGTTTGAACGTGCATTATTAGAAATGCAGGACTCAAAAGAACTATCAAGTTTAGAGTCTTCATTATCTTTACTAAAACGAAAAGTAGACCAAACTTTACCTATTCCTGTTTTAACTGTACGCGCAACAATTCGTGGGGCAGTTATTGAATGGGATCCCCTACCAGACCAGAGAATTAATTTCTATGAGGTAGATGTTTCTACAACACAAAATTTTAGTACTTTTGACACTTTTCCTACTTTCGGTATAATTACAGTACTTGATGGGTTAACCGCTACAACCTTTGTAAGAGTACGAGGAATTAGAAAAGACGGTACAACAACCCCATACTCAGAAAAATTAGGAGTGACTCCTAGTCTATTTGATATTACAACTCACACACAAGAAGATTTCTATGTAAATATTATTGGAACAGATCCAGTAGTTGTTCTGGGGGGGTCAGAATTAGATTATACCCCAATTAACTCAAATGGAAATTCAATGGTGTGGGGGTTCATTTCACTTTATGCAGATCCGGCTGTTGGTTTATTTGGGATAGATCAAATTACTGGAAGTGTGGTCGTTAAAGTTATTGATACGGATGGGATTTCATTGGTTGCAGAAGGAACAGAATGGTTGGAGACGTTTGGAGAATTTCATAATTCTTTTGCTATTGGACCATTCATATTAGAACACCCCCTATTAGGTCAGTCTCTCAACGTAAGATTAGAAGTACAAGATACAACGACTCTTAATGATGGGTCTGCGCGGGCGGCCGATAGTACAGTGGTGTGGTGGGCGCACCTTAACGTTTTGGAGCTTGGCATTTAATATAATGGCTAGACGAAGATCATATTTTGCTAAACGCATTCAACGAATGCAAGGGCTACCCACGGATGAAAAAAGTCTGCTCCTTAGGGTGGGTGAATTAATTGATGCGGCCATTAACAATAGAACCCCCACTAATCCAAATACAAAAGGTCGCACCCGTATAGATAGAAAGCTTCCCCCTCCTTCTGTTATTACACATGAAACCGGCATACGAAGTGCAAAGCTTACGTGGCCCGCTGTAAATAGTTCAATTTTACTTCACTATAAAATTGTTGTTACTAATATGGACGGGGAGGGGACCACAGAAACCTTCATATCTTATACTAATACATTTTTCTTTAAGGGACGCAAGGGTGGAAACTATAAGGCTCTGATTCACTCTGTTGGAAGAAATGATACACAGTCCCCCCCAGTGTCTATTGATTTTTATGTAACAGAAGACGTGATGCTTCTGGAAGGTGCCCGGAACGACTTTAATACAATCGGTACACTGGTTAATCACACAATTTATCATAATACAGGGCATGTTATTTTTGCGTGGTGTTCCTTTACTCTAGACCGATTAATTGGCGCTGCAAGTACTGGAAATAATTCCTGCACGGCTAACTTATATCGGGCGGACCCCAAGAAGCCGTTTAGTTCGGCTGTACTTCTACAGTCTGTCCCCCTGTTTCAGGCAACCGAATCGGCAACTAATTTAGATAATACTGCTTTGGGTGTAGGGATTATACGGCCCGGTCTTGACCCCCCCGCATCTACTGATTTAGATTATGCCAGAGGTACGACATTTGAAACTTGTTTTGCTTTTATGTTTGCCCCAATTCCTGTAACAACTGAAACAGCGGAAAAAAATCTTACATATTGGTTAGAAATTGTAGGTCGAGAAGTAGAAAATGACGTAGCGAGTCTTTCTCTTCCGATGTGGAGTGCTAACGAAGGCGAATCAGATCAGATCCCCAGTAATATTCCCGACGCTTCTGAGCCAGCGGTTGTTGAATTTGATAATAGAGCAGTTGAAATGCACTTAAGTACAATCGGGCAAGGGCAATCGAATATAGCAGATGAGTATTTACGGGGACGAGTTCCCGCAAACTTTAGATCTATTTCAGATCATTGGACTTTTGCTTGCTGGATCAAGTGGCTCGCGTGGCCCGAGATTGGTCAAACTTCTACTATTTTTAATAGTTTTTCTCCACAACAAGATATTAACAACCGTAGCTTTAATGCGATTAATATTATTTTACAGAGAAATACTGGAGCCTCAGGATTGCTTCTAACTCGTGTGAGCATCGGCGGCGGCAGAACAGATCCATCTGACCTCGCACCCGCTACAGGAGCATGGGCCAAAAATGATTTTTATCAGAATCAAAATCCTAGTCAATTAGATGATATTGATCTTGCAGATTGGAACGCAGGCTCCCAAAATGTTATTTGGCCTCTTGGATTAGATGAATGGTACTTTTTTATTTGTGATTATGATAATGTAAATGGAATTAATGTATATAATCCACAAAACGGTTTTAATACTTTTACTCCAAACTCCAATAGTACGATCGGACTTGATCCCCCTCCAAATCTTAAAGATCCGAGAGATGTTGTATTTGGTTGTGACGCTAATGCTTTGTATTTTACAACCGGGGATCGTTCTCTGTATAGAGGCCCCACGTCGAAGGGGAATCAACCGGCTGTCTGTAGAATACACTCAGCAGGAATGTGGAATGCAAGACTCACACAAACTGAAATGAGTTATTTATATAACGGACTAGACGGAGTTAAAGGCCCAGCGGGTACAATTCATTGGTTAAATAATTCACTTGGTGGCCCCCATACATATGAAAAAGGTCAAAATTTAATACATTATTGGCAAATGGGGATTGTTAGCTCGGAGTTGAAATATGTTGCCCGAGACACTGGATTTAATCAATTAGGAAGTGGTGGGGTACCGGGGGGTGGAGATATTGATTGTTCTGAAGATGGTGAAATTAACACCGACTTCACAGTTGTACAAAATGTGGTCGCGGACTTTCCTAACGGCCCGGGATCTTAAAATTGATATTTTCATTAAATATTCAGATAATTAATTAGGAGTAAAAATGGCTATTTTTTCAAAAGCAAAAGAAAAACAGCGAGCACGTAATGAGGCTGCTCGCCAAGGGCTACTAAGTTACATGGCTGTTGAGTCGGTTGAGGCTGAAAAGTCTCGAACAATGGCAGCCGAACAAGCCCGCGGTAATGTATTTAACATGTTGGGAGCCCCTGGAACATATGATCTTCCAGGCACCGCTGGTAGTACAGGGACACCGGGCACGTATGATGATGTTTATAAAACCGATGAACAACATTCGGCACAAGCCAAAGGATTATTACAGTATAAACTATCTGGAGGTGTGGGCAAAAAAGGCATAGGAAGCTCTGCGGCTCAAGATGAAATTGATGATGTGCGAAAAGGCATTCTAGATCCTAAGAAGTTTGCAGCTCAGGCATCTCAATCGGCCTCTTTCCGCATTCAGAGTAGACAAACTGCCGAATCTGAGCAATTGTTAGCTCAACAGGGCCCCGCTTGGGAAAAACTAAGCCAAAGTACTTTAGGTCAAATTCACGAAGGCGCAGCAACAGCGATGAAAGAAACAATGCGGGATCTTAAAAATAGATCTGCTAAGGGCGGGACAGCTAGGCGTGCCGCGATGTCAGAAGCTACAGAAATTCGTGCTAAGCACGATGTTGCATTTCAGAGAGTGAATGAAACTTGGAATGCCAACCTTCAATTACATGATTATATTAGACAAAATGCTGAACGAGTGTCAATGGGGAATCAAAGATTCCTCGATGGGCTCCCAGGTATTAGAGATAATTATCAACAAACAATGAATAGTTTAGCTAATTCTATGACTGCGGCCACACAGGCTGCTAGTTCTATGTCCCAAGCAGGATATCAGGCTCGGGCTGCCGTCGGAGATAGTAAGTTTGTAGAACAACTTATTATTGGTGCCGTTGGGGTAGTCGCAGGATACGCAACTGGAGGCGCTACAAACGCAATGTTCACTTCTGGTGGAGCATTTGGTAATATGGCTGGTAACTCTGCTGTTCCTGGTGCTGCCAGTTCTAGTGGTGGTTCTGGTTTCTTTAATGCTGGAGGAATAGGTGGACTGATGAGTGGTGCTGGTAATCTATTAAATGCTGGAAGAGAGTTCTTTACGCCCGGAACTGCGACAGAGGGGGGCGCAGCGGTCGTCGCCCCAGGAGTAACGCCGTCGGGATCACGACTTCCTAGTATGCCAAGCGGCGTAGTTGGAGGAAACCTATAATGGCACAACCAAATCAAAAAATGCCAGTACAAACACCTCAACAACCGGCTAGAAATCCTGATGAGGTTTTACCTCCCGCTAACCCACAACAGCAACAGCAACAGCAACAGCCTCCGGGTGAGATGCAACGAACAATTAGCACGGGTCTTACAAATATGGGGTTTGCGTTCTTAGGTTCTGCGTTCGCGCAAGAATTTAATAACCCTGCTCTTGCTAAGCCATTTGAACAAATGGGTGCAAATATTACTAATACTCTTCACGATAGATGGTGGAAAGCAGAGTATGATAATTTTATTTCACAAAATGGAAGACCTTATCAAGATAAAATGATGGCAATTAGAACAAAAATGTCCGATACAATGAGTATGATTAATCGAGGGGTATATACTGATGCCAACGGTGTAACACAAAATCTTGATTTAGATTCTCCTGCTGGGAAAGAAAGAGTAAGTTTATTAAGACAAGAAGCTTTTACTTCAAGTCTTTCGGGAATTAGTAATCTTACAGACCAGTATGCTCAGTCTGCTGGTAAGTATGCAAACAACCCATATATTAATAAAGAAATTGAGGGTGTGGTAACAAGACAAAGTGAATCAATTTCTCAACAATTTGGACCAACTATGGTTCAAGCAAATGAAGCATCTAGAGCCCAAACAAGACTCATGGACAGTCAGGCTCACAAAGAAGACAGATTGCCAGCCGACAGAAGTAAAGGTTCCGAGACTGATAAGCTTAAGAATGCTACAATCGGTGACCTTATTCAGAATAAGGGAATAGATTGGACTGCCGATTATCTACCTAATACCCCACAAGGTAGAGAAAAGATAGCAGCATTCATTGGTGGAGCTAGAGCAGAAGTTACACAACAAATTATTGAAACACAAAAAAAGCCAGACGGAACTCCATACAGTGAAACCAATGATGCAGAAGAATTAGGAAGAATGGTTGATACTCTGAATCCTAGAGTGATGAGAATTGCTACTGGTCGTGCCCTTAAACAAGTACGCCCCGATTTAGCTACTCCCTGGTCAGAGAACAACCCCACGTTCTTCCCTCATAAGGATATTGAAAAGGACTCTAGACCTCTTAATAGAAAAAACACCGAAATCAGACAGAAAGACTACGTGGCAAACGCCATTCAAGTTATGGATGATATCGTTTATAACGAAAATCCAACTTCGTTTGATGGAACAGTTGATGCTGTTATGGCAGAAATCAACCGACAGCTTACAGAAGAGTTTGGCCTTTCTACCAGTACAGATATAACAAAGAAAAAGATTAGAACAGAAGTTATAAATACAATTAATAATATGTCTAAGTTAAAGACGCTTAATCCAAATATTTATAACCACTTTAGTAAATCTGGTAAGGTGTCTACTGGACGCAGGGGCTCGCCGATGAGGGGGAGATCTGCGCGGCAGCGTGAGCGGTATAAGAAAGCAGGAATTTTAGTAGATGGCAGTTAGAAATAAAGCAAATTTACTCGATGAAGAAGAACTTATACACCCTCAGGGTGACGAGGCCCCTGCGTATGATACAAATCTTACTGGGCTAAAGAAGAGAACGTCCGACGCGAAAGATATTCGAGATCGTGGTGCTCGAAAAAGTAGAAACAATAATACAAATTTGCTTGAATCTCCTGACGCGCAGGATAGAATACTTACCCGTTCGCCCCAAGAAAAAAGAGAAAAATATGATCTTATTCATAGAAAGAATAGAACCGATCTTCTAGAACCAACAAATCTTCCTAGAGAATTAAGTCTTGTTACTACGCCAAATGCTGGGCGAGAGGTTGATATAGAAGAAGATCAAGGTCTTGATGTTGATGTTATGGACTTTCTATTCGGTGGTGAAATGGCCGTTGTTGGACTCAAATACGATAACAGCGGTTTTCATCACGATTGGGAAAGCGCGAAGCAACAATGGAGTGAAGAACCTCTTTGGTTAAATCTTCTTAATACTACATCACTGGTCGGGGGGATGGCTTTTCCTCTAGGCCGAGCAGCCTGGGCGTTTAAGAATGTTGGCAGGGGAGCTAGTTTATTAAAGAGAACGGCAGGAATAACTAAAGCTGACGAAGTTGCTAGGTTTAAAAACTTAGGATTGTTACATGAGGCTGAAAAAATAGAGGATGTTGGAGAATCCGGGTTAAAAAGACTTAGAAACCTAGAAATTTCACAAAATAAAACTCAAGATTTAGCTGAAAAATTAAATAAGAATATGCTTGGCGAAACTGAAGATTTTACCCTAATGGATAAAGTTAAAATGCAGTTTGCAAGTCGATTCACTAACAATTATTTTAAATTAACTTCAGAGGTTGCTGATGGTGGTGAAACTGCTACAAAAGCATTCCACAACAATCTTGATTCATTATTTAAAGCAGAGAATTTTGGGAAGTTTTTTTCGGAAGCTCCCGATGCTGCTGCTGGTAAAAAGATCTATGCTCACTGGGTGAATAAGATGCGCCCTGGGCTTATTAAGGGCGCCGCGTCGCTCACACCCTCAGAATTAAAATGGGCCGACGGCATGGAATTAGCCATGCGATCCCACCAAGCAGATGCTTTAAAGCACGGCCTCATTACCGACGATACAATTAAGAAAGTCGGCGAACTCCACATTCCAGCATTGGACATAAAAACCCCCAGACCAGACGTGTCTGTAAGTCGGAAGTATGTCCCACTTGGGCACAAAGACGGTGAAACGTTTTTGCGTGCATTTGATATGCCCAGACTTGATAGTAAATCATTAAAGCCTAGAGGGAAGGATCTCCCTGAGGTAGCACAACGATTAATGAACGGGGAACTAATTACAGACCCAACAGAGTTAACAACTCGGGGTCTTATTATGGACCGTTTACTGTTAAATAATTATAAGACAGTACGAGATATTGCAACCAATAGTGAATTCGCCGTTTCTGCTAGAGACGTTATGTTTAAATATGGAAGTATTCGGAAGGCCGAAGCCGCTGGATTTGTTAGCTTAGAAACATTAGAGCCTGGGATTGCTACAACTCTTAAGCGTATGATTAAAAAGAGTAAGCCCGATTGGCTAGATGATGCCGATGAGCTTCCTATGATTAAGAAATCCGTATTCGAAGATCTATTTGCTCCAGAAGGAATCTTCGGACAAACACAGATGGCCGCAAATGCGTTCGATGTTGCTACTGCGATTTTCAAGACTGCAAAGACGGCTTTATCACCCCCAACTCATCTTCAGAATCTCGCATCTAACTTTGTAATGCTAAGCCAGGCGGGATTCAATCCTCTTAAGCCTAGAAATATCCGACTTCAAAGTAAGATGGCTGGTGCCTTTGAAAAAATTGCGATTGGGGAAAAGCTTCGCAAAGAAGGTGGGGTTGGTAAAAAAGGAATTGAAAATCTTGGGATCAACCTTGGAAAAATTGATATAGATGGAAAAGTCTTTAATCTTAATGATGAGATTTTTGATCCTGAGGTATTAAAGCTTCTAGAAGAATCCGCTTTTGAGTCGGTAGAAGGTTTTTCTAATCTAAAGAATATGGTAGATAGTCTAAGACCAGAACAAAGAGCCACTAAAGCCCTTGGTGAAGGATTCCTTAAAGCTAAAAAAGCCCTTCAGCTTGGAGATAAAGAAGGCTTCCGTTGGTTCGACCAAATGACAAAAGCCTATCTTGCTGAAGATATGGTTCCTAAAATGTCCTATTACATGAGTCTCCGGGCAGAAGGGCTTACAAAGAAAGCCGCTATCCTTGAAGTAGGTAGACGACTTCCTATGTATCAAACAGTAGGATCCTCTATTAGACAGGGCCGAAAGTGGGCGTTTCCTTGGTTAACGTTCCCCACCGAAGCTGTAAGAATTACTAAAAATAATCTAATGGATCATCCTCTTAGAATGATGCCTTGGTTACAAATGCCCGATATTATTCAATCTGCTTTAACACTATCTGGACAAGCCCCAGGTGCAGACGACGTTGAAGAAACAAAGCGTCAGCTTCCTATGTGGGCCCAAAAAAGTGAAACAGTGGTTGCTGGAGAACACAGTGGAGCGATTGGCGGGGGTATAACTGGTGCTCTTGTTGGTGGAGTAGCCGGAGCCATTAAGGGTGGGGGAGCTGGTGGCGCCGCAATCGGAGCTGGTTTAGGTGCTGCTGCCGGTGCAGGATTTGGATTTGCAACAGAAACAGACGACGATAGACTACGAGGAACAGTATTAGACTGGCTTCCTCATGCAGCCTTTATGCTAGGTTCTACAAGCCCTGAAATGGGTGGAGATATTCTTCCGTTCAAAGATATTGGTGGGGCACTAGAGCAGTCGCCCGCGGCCCCATTTGCTATCTTAAAGCCCTTAATTGAAATCATGGAAGGTAAAACTTCTTGGGGTACAGATATTGGTGTGGAAGATACCGGAGACTATTTCTCTAAAGCCCTTGCTGGGTATATTGGATTCGTATCCCCTCCTATAATTCAGAAGTATGGATTTAAAACAACAACTCCTGATGTTTCAGCGTCTCTTGCTTTAACTGGAAAATCTGCCCCGGGAGATATTACAAATATTTCTAGATTACTCGTTGATTCGGGTATTGCAGTTGATCCAATTTCAGGTAAACCCGGAAACCTTTCAACAGATCTTTTCTTAAAGAACTTTGGTATTTGGAAGTCTTGGGCTGCTGATCCGGCTCAACGTCTGGCTAATGAAGAAACAACCGAACGACACTTCCAAAAAATAAGGTCAACAGTTTCTAAGAACCTTGCCTACCATCTTGAGAATGGAAATGACAAGGAATCTAAAAGACTATTGACCGTAGTGTTTTCTACTTTTGCGAAACAACACACAGATAATCCGCGAGAAGCACAAGCAAAATACTCTAAGTGGGTTGAAAGTAAAATGAACTCTATTGGTAAACACCCCAGATTAAGGGGATGGTCGGAAGCAGAATTAAAGGCTCGACACGCAGAAGCATCCCGGTTTGCCGGGAAGGAACGTGGTCGTGCGCGAGAAGAGATGCTTGACTTCTTAGGTAAGCAAGTTGAACAACGACAAGTGACTAGAGCGCAAGCAGAACGAATGAAAGCCTCCCAGAAGAAGGATCTTCTCTAATCTTCTAATATTTCATTACCTTCCTCATCTAATTGAACTTCATGGAAGCCGTGTTCCCCGTATTCTCCGGGGAGTGCGGCTTCATCTTTTTCTGCGTCTTCTGTAAAAAGCATAGAGGTGCGACAAAATGTACACGTTAAACCATAAGATGTATTGCGTCCGCATTTGCATTTAATAATCATGTTGTAACTTTTCTAATTCAGGGTTCACTGGAAAATTTGCTATGGGTTTCCTTAAGATAGGGAGTACATCTAACAAATTATAAGGAATCAACTGCCCTGGTTTATAGGTTGACTTCCCCTTTCGACGTTCACGACTAGGAACATCTTTTTCTAATGGTGACCGTAGGGTGTTGTGAAAGTGGTAGCAGGTTATCGCGTCGAGATAAAATTCTCTAGAGGTGTTTTGGTTAAATACTGGTTCTTCTCCGGGGTGTGTTCCTTTCCAAATTGCTGTTTGATGATAAAGTCTATGATGAGATCTTAATTCACTATATCTTGTTTGTAGATCGGTGCCTATTTCAATTCGTTTAACAACACCGTAGATTTTATCAATAGAATATTCTGCAAAAAATGATTTATAGGCAAATTGTGTCCACTTACTATCAGCAATATAATTAATATCATCTTCGTTATACACCTCATCGCCGTCAATTATAAGATACCACTCTGATAGCGATTCAGCTATCATAGAGTTGCGAAATATCCCCTGGATCTGTGGGTGAGGTGTTTCTGTAAATGATCTGATATAGAATTCCGCTCCGCGTTTCTTTTCAAGTTCAACAAATCTATCTATAATATTAGGGGTTTCGTCTTTACTCCCAACATCGTAAATTACATAGCGATTAAACTTTCCCCTAAGACACTCTAATGAATAAGGAAGCCAATATTGGTCGTTAAGAACTAGAATATGAGGAACTATTTGGTGCATCAGTTATAATTTCCTTTTAAGGCTTCCGTTGTGGCCTTGATAACCAGCGTCATGGCCTCGTTCTCGGCCTCAAGCCGCTCCGCGTACTCCATCGTGTCTACGCAGACTTCGGGGTTGTGGGTGGCGTCGAGCGCCGCGAGCCTTCTGTACT
>Ga0307375_10001913_pt1 | contig 21945 bp, 18 predicted proteins | sample TR1MG_FD_202531 | JGI IMG/M metagenome (GOLD analysis project Ga0307375, IMG submission 202531) | Soil microbial communities from Risofladan, Vaasa, Finland - TR-1 | ecosystem: Environmental > Terrestrial > Soil > Coastal area > Acid sulfate soil | place: Finland: Risofladan, Vaasa | collected...
CAATACGGTTAGCAGCTACATCAAGGAAATTGTTTGCATCCCAACGAGCCACTTCAGTGCCACCACGATTGATAATAACGTATCCATTATCACCACCCGAACTGGAGCCGGAACTAATAACAACATCTCCACCGTCAAAAGCACCAGCCAAAACACTACCAGCAGTAATTGATACAGACCCTCCATCAGCCCCGCCGTTAGCAACATCTCCACCTTCGATTACGATCCATCCGCCTGCGGCAGCTAACGTATCGCCGGCAACAAGATGTCCATCGGCACGCTTATAAGGAGGTCCGGTATCATCACCACCAATTAGAGTGAGGTATGCTCCGGTACGAGTAACTTGAGATGTACCAGCGCTAATAGAAACATCACCGCCAGCCCCTCCTCCACCAGTATCACCAGCAGAAATTGAAATAGAGCTTCCGTCAGATCCCCCGGCGGAAGATGCAGCAAACAAATCTAAATCGGTTTCGCCTTCAATGCTATCCCCGGTACTAATGACTGGGTTCGTACCGCCTGAAACGTTACCAAAAGCAAGAATCTCAGACCATTCGTTTTGAGCAGCGATGTAACCATCTACATAAATTTTAGTGGCGGCATCTTGAGGATCAACCGGATCAACCACGTTAATGATTCGATTGGTATTAACGTTTATACTAGTATCAGACCACAAGCTTAAACTCGTTCCAGCTTCTGCTTGAAGCCGATCGCCGGCACTAATCTCTGGATTGGTACCACCTGAAACGTTACCAAAAGTAAGAATTTCAGACCACTCGTTTTGAGCAGCTATGTAACCATCTACATAAAATTTAGTAGCAGCATCTTGGGCATTAATCGGATCGACAACATTTTCAATTCGATTAGTATTGACATTTATAGAAGTATCAGACCACAGACTTAAGCTAGAGCCAACCTCTGCCTGAATACGATCACCGTTGGTAATTTCTGGATTAGTCCCACCTGAAATATTACCATTAATAAGTACTTCACGCCACTCATTATTTAGGTCGATATACCCATCTACATAAGCTTTAGTGGCGGCATCTTGCGGATTGACGGGATCTGCCAGATTGATAATAAAATTTCCATCCATGTCCAGAGCAACCAACATGGGATTGTGAAGCGCGGTTTTACTTGGTCCACCAAAACAAGACATAATTACCTTTTGTTATCCTTTTTAAAGTGCCCAACCTTCAACTCTTACTACAGAGTTTACAGATTCACCATCTCTAGCTCTGAACCAAATTCCTGCTATATTTCTATTATCAAAGAAAATAGCTTCAGTGGGGGTTCCTACGGTCAAATCACCATGGAGCGTAACTCCATTAAAAGAATACTCAATGGCTCCAGCTCCTTGATTAACTAAAGAAAAAGATAAATTAGTGTGCCGGTACTCAAAAGCTACGTCAGCATTTTCAGCAAACTCGTACCCATCTACTGTAGTTAATGCAAACGTCTCTTTATCTATTCCTATGGTTCGTCTAGCAAGAGGACTCATTTTTCTCCTTATCGGGAAAGGAAATTTCCTGATTAAATGCCGAAGTATTACTAGCCAAAAATACCTACGTCAAACGGGTTAGATTGACCTTTCAGCTAATAATCCGCCAACGTGACCACTCCATGTCCAATTCTTACCAACGATACCAGTTACTCGTACTCTAAAGGTTGCTCCGCTAGCATCTACTGTAGCCGCAACGCCGGTTGCTTGAGGATCTAATTCAATTGGTACACTAGAATCCCGAACAGTAACAGCTCCAGAGTCATTACTGATTAAATACACGTTTTGGAAACCATACGCATTAGCTGGCACATCTTGTTCTTCTGCTGTTACATCTACTGTAACCATTCCATAGTAATCAGTAGGAATAGTGACCGCCAAACAAGTTTCCTGCCCTGCGTCCCAGGTGGTTATCGTACCAATTTCAGATACCAAATATTGAGTATAACCATCATCCGAACCAGTCGGAGCTATAGTTGTAATAACTGAGTTTTCTGACCGTGCTTTTACGGCGCCATCCTCTACATATAAACGAGATCCACCAGCCGGATCGGATGTTGGTACAGTAACAACGTCGGCAATAAGAAAACCGTTGTGATCAAATCGCACAAGCTGAGCGGTGCCGCTTAAAATATTAACCGGACCATCAACTGGAGTTCCAGCCGCATCACCGAGTCCGCCAATAATATTAACAGGTCCGCCAACCAGATCCCCACCGCCAGTTCGTACCGCTTTTTGCCCAACAATCGTTAAAGAGTCTGTAGCAATATCATTAGCCTGGTCAAACATTCCAACAACGCCACCGTCCTGATTAAACACGAGGGCGCCGGCTGTTGATACTAATCCAAACCTAGCAATCTCGGCACCCCCATCAGTCTGAAAGACTACTACCCCATCGGTACCCGATCCAATACCAGCACCTGCCCTTAGTACAAGATCACCGCCGTTCCAATTACCAACAGAAGCCTGAAATGCATCCTGCCCAACGATTCTAAAATCCGAAGCATGCCCGCCATCTGTATGCTCCTGCTTCTTGATTACGCAGGCACCATCGTTGGTGAAGTTTATTGCATTTCGTCGCAAGTCAACCGTATTAGCAGCTCCTACAACACCACCTCCAATGTTAACGTACGGGGATCCGTCATCATCGATTCGAGCTATTTCGATATCATCTTTCGTAATTATAAGGTAACCGTCATTATAGGTAGCTAGTGTTAAATCAGACCCAATTTCTCCCTTAACCTGGTCAACATTAATGATGCTGTTTGCGTCCATGTCCAAATCACCGGTCATGGCGCGAGTACCATCAATCAATAAATACTGAAGGTGGTCATCTGCGGTTAGTCCTGAAAGCTCGGAGTGACCTACTACTCCATTAACACCACCAACTCCACGTCTGGTGTTCCCACGGAAATCAACATAATCATCTCCTTCTTCAGTACTACGAATACGTGCATGAGGAGTGTTGCTGTATCCACTATTAGTTTGCCAAATTACAGATCCTAATGGGGCGTGCTCTAAAGAGAAAAGATCAGCGGTACCCTGTAGTGTATTAATTTCAGTAACAGCTCCATCACGAGCCTCAACCACATTTCCGTATGATTCTTGCCCCTGAATACCAATAATAGGTTCGTCAATATTATTCGTAGCGAAATAATGAACCAATACCAAATTGCTATTTCCCACCGCCGTCAACTGCCAAGTAGCCCCAGTCCACTGATTATATGGAACGTTGTAAGATACGTATCCAACTACAGAGTTCTGATAAATAATTGCGTAATTATCAGCTGCCTTTTTGCGCCAAACGCCAGAAGCTCCGGTACGATAATAAATAGGAATCTGCGCTTCAGGGCTTAAGGTTTGAGGACTTCCATCCTGTATTGATAAACTGATATCCTCGTCGCGTAATAAGGTATTACCAACAATAAAAATAGCTGATGCATTAAGATCACCATCACCATCAACAGTAATACCAGTAAGAGCGCCTCCACTAACCCACTGAGCGCCAAAAGCCGAATGGAAATGGAGATGAGTATCGCCAGACATATTTATACCATGACGCTCTTCTCCCCAGTACTCTACATATCCATCATCTGCGTTCCAATATATTTGAGAAATAATAACACCATCACCACTTATAATACCATTTATAACTGATTTAGACTGGGTGGTTGACAAAGTTCCAGTATTATCAAAGTAAAAATAATGGATTCCTTCTAAATCTGGCCATAACCCGTTTCTTGATGCAATCTCAGTAAATTTACGTCCCTTGATATAGAAATCGTAAGATCCGACAGCACTAATTGTGAAAATTAAAGCACCCTCATTGTAGCTAATTGTAGAATCTGTTCGATTAGGAAATCCGGAAGGGTTTACAGCAGCATCAAATAGATCTATTGTATACTGATCAATATAGTTCTTAGTTGCTGCATCTTGAGGATCGACTGGATCTTGTACATCTATAATACGATTGGCATTGACATCGAGGAAGTTATTCTCATTAAACCTAGCAACTTCAGTAGTGTAACGTTTGAAGACGATGTAACCATCATATTCGGTAACGCCTCGCCCACTGATCATCTCTACATTTCCACCGTAAGTATCCCCCTGTCCACCGGTTATCTGTACCACCCCACCGTAATAAGTATCTGATGCACCACCATAGATATAAGCATAACCAGCATAGCCGCCGGTTCCTGCGCCGCCTCTAAGGGTAGCGTTACCGGCAGTGCCTGTTCCATTTCCACCAGCAAGATTTAGCGCGCCGCCAAATCCATTAGAAGCGTTACCGCCCCTGACAGAAACACTGTTAGCATTCTCGGAATCACCAGAATGGATATCAATGGCCCCAGAATAACCCCCAGGGCCTGCGTCTCCACTTATGATATTGATACCCCCCGTATTGCCACTGGAATGGTCTCCGGAAAGTATATTCAAGGATCTATAATCACCATCGCTGGTCTTAATAGTTGATGCTAGTGGAGTTAATTCAATTACCTCGGTTTGCATCAACAATCGTTCACTGCCACCACCATCCCAGCGAGCAACTTCAACACTATCACGCTGGATGATTACGTAACCATCTTCCCCACCGACACCAGCAGTACCGGACCTAAGGATAATATCTCCCCCATCATCGAGATTCCCAGTTCCAGCTCTTATCTGTATGTTACCACCCTTTTCAGATGATGCCATCGTGGTGTTTGTTAGGAATAAAGTTGCTGCTCCTGTCGAATCATGTAATTGAAGTGAAGAGCCAGCTCCAACAAAAGACCAATACTTAGTTGTAACCCCGTTTGTAAATATGTTTAGATTAGATGAAGCGCTAAAAATATCCATACCACTGAAACCAGCCGTTTGACCAAATGTCATAGCGCCACCAGACATTGTTACGACATTTACATCACCACCCAAATCAGCTACTAGCGCATCACCAGCGCTAATTAGAGGATTAGTTCCGCCAGTTACACGTCCATTAGCAAGAATCTCTGACCATTCATCTTGAGCAGTTATATACCCATCCACATAAGCTTTAGTGGCAGCATCTTGCGGATCAACCGGATCAATAACATTGTGGATCAATGCATTTGATGCTGTGACAGATCCGTACCCATCTTCAGCAAGAATTGTAATTGAACCTAAAAAACCTTCTCTTGTTCTGACCATGTGTATTTCCTCTATTAAGCTGATGAACTATCAGTAATTAATCCCAAAGTTTCTAGAGCGGCTAATAAGTTTGTTAAAGCAACATTGCCTCCCTTTGCTCCAACCACATTTGGTCTACCAGTTGCAGCTACACCAAAGAATCCCAAACCAGTTGTGTTTACTAAAACTCTGACCGCATTAGTTGCGTCTCTAAGTTGCACAGATCCATCTGTACCATCATAGCTGTCGCCTGCCTTAATTATTACAGAACCACCAGTTTCGGCATCACCTGTGTCTTGTCCCGCAATGGTTATACTCTCACCCGCACCGCCTGTTTTTTCTTCTTTAAATCTAATTTGAGACTGAGCGGTAGAGAATAGAACGCTGTCACTCTGAAGTTCAAGGAAACTTCCAGTAGTATTTGCTCCCAACTCTAGAGTGTCTAATTTCAACCTTATTCTGCTTGCTCCGGCAACTTGGAAGTCATGATACGTACCGGTCTGTGTAACATATTGATTACCAGCTGTATTAGCAGTAATGTCTCCCACGACAACATAATCAGATCCGTCGGCTTTGATTAAATCAAGATCATAAGCTCCGCCACCGCGGGCGGCAATTTCTCTATTGTTTTCTAAACGAATAGCTCCAGTTGCTGCCGGTGTTCCTGATCCAACTGATAAGTACTCACCACCTCCATCATTACCAACTTCTACTATTTGAGTAGACGCACTCTTTAATAAAATAAGACCGTTCGCTCCGCTGCCGCTGGCAAGTCCAGATGAAATTGTTACATCGCCACCATCGAAAGCATTAAAACTAGTCCCGGCAGTAATATCTATACCGCCACCAACACCATTAGCCGCGCCACCGTCGCCAGCAGTAATATCTACATCGCCGCCAATAGAGTTGCTATTGTTAGTATTACCGCCATCGCCGGCAAGTAACACAACGCTTCCACCTAGATAATTACCAGTAGCCGCGGTTTGTCCTGTAATTCTAAAATCTAATCCAGGAGTGCCAGCAGCAGCTGCTGTAAAGCTAAAATCTACATCACTATCAGTGTCAAATGTTAAAGAATCATCATTAATTGCAACAGATTCAGTACCTGCGGGAGAATATACTGTTAATGCCGAGCCGGGAGAGGAGGAAAACCGAGCAACCTGGACGGCAGCTTGATATATATCTACACCAACCGAGCCACTTGTAACCCTAGTCGGATCTCCGCTGGCATCTCCAAGCGTTAGCAAAGCTCCAGGATTGACAGCGATGGTGCTGCTGCTTGCACCACCGATGATTGCATTGTTGCCCATCTCCAGCCTGGACGCGCCGCCAATGAGAACATCTCCAGCTACTCCAGCACCACCTCCGCTGGCACCTCCCCGGATGGTCAATTCCCCTCCATCATCACCAGAGCCCGCACCATCTTGTGCGAATACGTTCAATCCAACGCCTACGCCAGAAACAGCAGCTACAATCCCAGCATCCACATTCCCATCACCGTACAACAGACCCGTGAACAGCAGCTTGTTGTACGTCGATTGCAGGTACTTCGTGTTGTCCGACGGGTTGTAGTTGTAGAGTCCCACAGCTCCGCCATTGAACCTGTAACAAAGCTGAGAGTTGACCTCGATTTCTACTACCTGTGAGCTATCCACCTCAAGACTAATGTCTGCAGACGCTGCCGCTTGGATGTGTGCCGTTCCAGAACCAAACAACAAGCGTGGACTTCCAAGATCGTCAAATTGGGCAATCTCAGTGGCACCATTGTAGATGGTTACGTAACCGTCGGTACCAGCACCGTTAGCAACGCCTCCACTAAGACGTAGTTCCCCACCATCGCCATCACTACCAGCGAAAGCAGCCTGACCAAAGATAGAGAATAACTGTCCGGGTCCACTTGGATGCGGACCCACATAGAAATCAGAATGATCCTGGTATACCTCTCCCCATATCCCACCCGCAGGTGTGGGAGCATCTACACCAAAACCTGCACCAGAAATCCATGCGTAGACGTAAAAGGTCTCGTCAACTCCGCAATGGATCTCAAAAGCACCTGGGTTGCGATTCCCAGCATGTTCTCCGGTTCGGACTATAACTTTACCCCCAGCATTATTACCGTCTAACGCATCCTGCCCTTCAATCCAGAGATCTGCTCCTTCTCCACTCGATGTCCTGTCGGTTAGCTTGATGTGCGCATCTTGCCCAGCTACGAACGGGAACAGAAGACGCGGGCTTGCTCCCAAGTCATCAAACCGAGCAACCTCAGTAGCACCATTGTAGATGGTTACGTAACCATCAGTACCAAATCCATCAGCAACGCCTCCACTAAGACGTAGTTCCCCACCATCGTCATCGCTAGCCGCTAGCGCCGCTTGACCGACGATGTTGAACGGCAAACCCGCGCCAGCGGTATTGGGCCCCGCATATATTGTATAGAAAGTGGATTCACACTCGATCCAAATACCACCGCGATCGCCCGCGAAATCCGAAACCCCAAGGCCGCTGCCGCCGCCGCCGACAGGCCAATCGTATGCACCAAAATACGTGCCGCGAGCGCCTAAGTTAACGGTGAACTTACCGTCTAGGGCGGTCGCGCCATCAGCGGCTCCGGTGGTGATTAGGACATCGCCACCCGCTAGTCCGCTAGTCGCAAACGCATCCTGCCCTTCAATCCAGAGATCTGCCCCTACTCCACTCGATGTTCTGTCGGCTAGTTTGATGTGCGCATCTTGCCCAGCTACGAACGGGAATAGCAAACGTGGGCTGCCACTATCATCAAACCGAGCAACCTCAGATCCATCAAGTTTGAAGACAATGTACCCATCTGTACCGTTAGCATCCAAAACAATGTCCCCACCGGTACTTGTATACAGAGTTAAATCGTTACCATCCTCTCCTTGTAGTCGTTGTCCAGCGCTAATCTCAGGATTATAAGGTCCGGAGATATTACCGTTCATTAGGACATCTGCCCACTCAACGTTGTCACCGAAATAACCATCTACATACGCCTTAGTTGCTGCGTCTTGAGGATTGACCGGATCTTGAACATCAATAATTCGATTAGCATTTACATCAAGGAAATTATCCTCATTCCACCGAGCAACTTCAGCACCGCCGCGCAGAATAATGACATAACCATCAACAACACCATCGCCAGATCCTAATGATAAATCTCCACCATCATTCCCATCTCCAGCTGTAATGGTAATATCACCACCATTATTGTTAGAACTAGCTCCAACAGTTATAGAAATGTTGCCGGCAGTACCTGCATCTCCAGTATACATCTGTACTGCTCCGGACGTAGAGCTACCTGAGCCGGTGCCGGTATAAAGATCTAAATTACCAGTTAAAGATCCACTTACAGAATTGCCTGTAAATAAGGAAAAAGATCCACTATCTCCCGCATCTGTAATGTGCCCAGAATGGAAACTAACATTACCACTATCAGAATCTACTCCTCCATCAGTTACAGAGCGTATCTCGGTAGTACCCTCATCAATTTCAATAGTATCAGTATGAAAAGCAATAACGCCTACGGTTGCGCCCGTGCCGGAACTTATCTCGACGTTTCCACCAACTCCGCCACCCGTTCCGTCACCGCCGAACAGTTTAAGATCTCCACCAGCCCCAACACCAGCTACGCCACCTTCTTGAGCATAAATCTCAACATCAGCACCATCGCCAGAAGCTGCCTGTTCAACAGTAATTACCGGTTTAATAGTAGAAGCAGATCCGAATTGAAAAGTACCAGGAGTAGCTCCCAAAAACTCCGCCACCATCACGGCATCAGCAAAGAACTGTATATCCCCTACAGTATTGCCCTGTGTAGTTAATATAATATTTCCGCCAGTGCCGGCTGCCGAATCACCACTATTAAGATTTAAAGCTCCGCCTGGTGCTCCTGACCCTGGTTCAATTGTTATAGCGCCACCAGTCGTAGTACCATCGCCACCAACGATTGTAACCACACCACCAGCTCCGGTGGCGGTGGTACCGGCGCTTAATTCAACCGCACCTCCTTGAAAAGCTCCCGAACCATCACCCGCGTTTGCTACAAAGTCTCCACCAACACCGGCTGTGCCATCTTGAACATTGATTGTAAAATCTTTTCCTGCACCGGCTACTAACGAAGTTTGAGTAAATACTACTGTACTATCTCTATCAAATGTAACAGTTCCCGGCGAAGGACCCGACACTGTTAAAATTGGAGTGCTACCAGCAGTACCAATTATTACACTACCATCAGTAGCACCGTCGCCACCGTAAAGACCTATACCGCCTGCGACACCAGCGACGCTGTCGCCAGCCGTAAGGTTAACAGCTCCGCCGGTACCTGCGCCTGGTGCAGCGCCACCAAAAATATCTATATCTTGTGCGTTACCAGCTCCAACGCCAGCAGTTGAAGTAATTCCTCCACCGGCAGATAATTCAATATCAGTTCCGCCCGTAGTGGCTCCAGCCACTAATACAGAGGCTAAAGGATAAGTAATTCCAGCAGTAAGATCCCATACGGTAGAGTCAAACTCAGTAGCTATAATATGACCATCACTGGTACGGTACCAAAGAGTAACTTTATTAGCAGCCGGAACTCCACCAGGTACGGTTGCTTGTGTATCCAGTACCAACCCAGTTGGATCAATAAGACCGGCAACTGTAAGTTTTCCAGTAACGTCTAAATCACCAACAACGTTTAGATCATCATTTACCGTAACTATACCAGTTACACCATCGCTTCTAATATCATCGGTAGAGGAAATGATTATGTTTCTTCCTCCCGAGATATTTCCTGTTGCTAATGTTTGAGCCCAAGATGGAGTACCAGTACCACCTCCGGTGCCAGAGCTGGCAGTAAAATAAACCACATCCACTACGTCAGTAATTTGCAAAGCTTCGTCGCCAGTGTAGGTAAGATTTCCACCAGCTATAGTATAATCTACGCCATATTCTTGCTTAACACCTTCAGTAAATAATTCCACCGTATCTGGCAAAACCGGCACTTGATTTAAAGTAAAAACAGTTTGACCATTAAATAATATATTAAGAGTTTCTTGGGCTGGTGCGTAACCATCATTTATAGCGGCGTCCACATAAGCTTTAGTTGCGGCATCTTGAGGGTTTACAGGGTCTGCCAGATTAATAATGTTATTGGTGGCCAGGTTCCAATCACCCGTAGCCGGGCGGGTACCATTTAACAACATAAAGCCAGTAAATGTTATATCTGCTTGATGATCGCCAGCATCGGTTACTGGCGCTCCTACAATGTTTATTGTCTCTACATTGTTTATGACAGCAATGCCATCTTGTTCAATGGTAGAAAGCGTACCTCCGCCACCGCCGCCACCACACGGACCCCATTCTAAACAATCTAAACGGGCGCGAACAGTACCGAAACGTTCACTGGGATTAATACCCAATTCCGCTTCGATAGCAATAATTGCATCGCGCAATCTATTGACAACAATTGCATCAACAGGGTCTATATTATTACGTACCGAAGGAAGGTCGCCGCCGGGGGTAGTAGTTGTATCTATAGCGTTTGGATATCGTGTCATAAGCCTACAATAAAGCGTAAAGATTCAAATATATTCTGAATTATGCCGATAATATATAAAGCATTAAAAAAGCCCGAAGCTTACGCTCCGGGCTCTTAAAAAGCCTATATATTTTTAGTTAGACTTTGGACTCAAATTATGCTAGTTAATCTTCTGATTTACTCTTCGTTGGAGCTTTATCCACCCCGGGTGAAATAGGAATTCCTAAACCGTATACTAGCTTTAAAAAATCTTTAATATCTATTTCTGCTGAATTAACAATTTTCTTAAGAGGATTGTCAAAATCCGATGCTCCGAGTACAATTTCTACTTTGCCGGGAGATTTGGACAACTTAATTTCTATAAAACTATTATCATCAAAACTTAATTTCATCGGGCATCTCCGTGATAATATGCACACCATCTTCCATGAAGGTGACTGAATCTTCAAAATGACAACTTAAATAGTTGGTTACTACTGTCCACTTATCATCTAAAACTTTGGCTTTAGGATCGCTGTACAAAGTAAGCATAGGTTCTATAGCGATAGATAGACCCGGAACAATTCTAGCCCCATTCCACGCTTCGTCCCTATTGAGTATAAACGGATCGGCGTGAGGCTTGTTAATATCTAAACCATGCCCTCCATAATCTGTGACTACACCATAATGGTACCACCCATAAGCATATTTATAAATAGCGTGACCAATGGCTCCTATTTGTTTTCCTTTCTGAACCGCTTCAGTACCCACTCGCAACGCTTCACGTCCATGTTTTAAAAGCTGTACATGCCGTTTATCTTTAGGTTCTCCATATATCCAGGTTCTAGCTGCATCTGCTATTGCGCCGTTATATGTAGCCCCCACATCCACTGTAACTAAATCGCCTTCTTCCAAGACGTAATCTGAAACTATACCATGGACCAACTGTTTATTTACAGAAGCACAAATGGCACTAGGAAAACCTCGGTATCCCAAAAACGTAGGAATACAATTCATTTCTTTACAATAAAGAAACGCAAAGCTTTCTAAATCTTTTAAAGAAAGCGGAGATGTTTTATTATTTACAGCATCAGCACAAGCTGACAAAATACGAGCCACGCATTTGCCAGCTATTTTTTGGTCATGCAACCATTGATTATTTTTTAAAGTAATTAATTCATCAGGAACTAATTTACTTTTTTGCTGGGTCCGCATTTTTAGTTGTCTTGCGGGTTCGTCTTACTGGCTTAGTCTTCTTCACATGTTCAGGCACATCCGCAGGAGCATTAACCACGACTGCTCCCGTATCTTCTACGGAAGTGTTAATTTTCTTTAATGCCATTGCTGCTTTAGCTGCCTCAACCTTTGCGGCAATATCAATATCAGGATCTTTATCCAAAGGTGGTTTATCCAAAATACACTCAACAAACTCTTTATCTAGCTCGTTGAATTTTTCAACCAATGCATGAAGTCGTTTCTTAGGAATAACTCCACGACCATATCCTATAATTCTATTGATATTAGTTTGTACAGCAGCAATATTAGCTAAACGTTCTAATACTTTATCTTTCATTTATTCTCCTGGGGTCTGTACAACAGTTCCATCTTCTAAAATGGAATCGACACCAGCTGTTAACTTGTATTTATTATAAATACTAAGTATGGTGTTCTTTAATTCTAAATCGGCAATTTTCTTTACCGCGACTGCTTTTTCAGCTTCTAAGGTAGAATTAGTTACAAACAGTCTTCCTTGTTTCACTGATTCCAATTCCTCTTTGGTAATTTTAAGTGGCTCTTCAACTACCTCAGCGTCTTTATTAACTTCAGTAACTTCTTCTTCTTCAGCTACTACCTTAACATCTTTATCTTTCGCCATTATCTTTCTCCATTTCTTCGTCAAAAACTGACCAATATTCTATAGTAATTCCTACATAATATTTTTTCTTAGGATTTAATTGTCTGTTATCATGTCGGAGATCAAAACTTGGTTTCTTCCACTCGGCAATCAAATCCTCATCTATATATAACCGAATGCCACCATCGTGATCATCCAATACAAGAATTTTATTCTTATCTAAAATATGTCTTAACTCAGCCCTCTGAGCAATAGTCATAGAGTCTAGATCGTCTTCTCCTTCTGAAAAGCTATTTCCCAGATCCATTCCCGTTTGTTCTAATACACATCGTATCCACGAAAACCTTACTTTATCGACTACCTTCTGTGCATCTTCTTTATCTGAAAATAATAAATCCTTCATGAACAACCACTATAACCACAACTAAGACACCTTCCGCAGCCCTCTTGCATTACATATGCATTGTTTTTACACTTTGGACAACTTGCTCCTGCCACTCCGGATTCTAAATCTTTTTGTTCTACTTCTTCCATTATTAATTTATCTAATTCATCGTCCGACATTTCTTCTTGAACATCATCGTCGTTTATATTAGAATCATTATCTTTATCATTAACCTTTTGGGGAGCGTAGTTTTGTAATGCTTTAGCTAAATTGGCAGGAATAGAATAAATATATTGACCATCTATTTTACTTAATTGATTTACAATATGTTGAACTGGGACACCATGTCTCAATGCTAGGCTTGTCATTCTAGCCGACAATTCAAGTATTTGTAAATCTTTTAAATTATTACCTATCGGCGTGTTGATGAAAACCTCGTACGGATCGCGGCTTTCCGGATAAAAAGATACGGTAATATAGGCATTTTTTACACCATCACCAGTATCTAATTTGATTTTTTTGGTTTCCGACTGTAAAGCGGTAGGTCGAGCTGGAACATTACGATAATGACTTTGTGGAGTTTGTTCGCTTTTTACTCTCCAACCTACGATTTTTTTATCTATTTTAATCATGTTACATTTTACCGTAAATACCCTCTTTCAAGGCTTCATATAGGTTGGCGGCATTATGCACTTCTCCGTCATACTCAATCTCATCATCACCAGCTACAGTTACTTCTTCCCCATTTTCAAGCTCAAACACATATTTAGTGTTAGCAATGTCTTCTTTCCTTACTAAAACGCCGGCAGTTACTTTGGGATTAAACCGGTAAGTAGTTACCCCTTTAAGTCCTTTATTCCAACCATCAAAATACACATTCTTAAAATCCTCATAAGAACATTCAGTGGGCACATTAATAGTTTTAGATGTGGCTGAATCTACGTACTTCTGAATTGCCGCTTGCATATCAAGATGATCTTCAATCTTTAAATCATCTGCTGTGACCCATGTGGCAGGCAAAGGATCGTCACCGAACAACTGGCGCCATTCATGGTAAGCATAATCATACACTTCTATTTGGGTTTTAGTTTTCTTTCCGGGCAGACGAACATTTCGTAGATAAGAGTTTAAAAACACTGGTTCCAAACCATTAGAACAATTGTTGCCCCAAGTAAGAGAAAGGGTACCGGTAGGTGCTAATGATGTGGCGTGGCTCCAACGTACACCATGTTCCATTATCTGGTTAATTATCTCTTCTTTGTTTTCAAATGTATTTAATAACCTTTGGTTGTACTCAGAGTTAATAAAACGTTTACGGCTCTCTTCAGTACTAGCAAACGGAGCCGGTCCTTTTTCTTTAGCTATTTCTATAGCTTCAATTAAATTTTGCTGAGCTAGAGTGTAAGAAACCTTCTCGGCAAATTTACACCCCTCCTCTGAGTTGTACCTAATACCTAACATATTAAGTGCCGAACCAAGACCAGTAAATCCCATCCCATGCCTACGCTGTAAAATTAAGTTTTCTTCCAACTCAGGAAGAGGTAGGTTATTAATTTCAATTACATTGTCTAGCAGTCGGGCAGCAATACGTACATCTTTCTCAAAAGCTTCCCAATCAAACCAAGACTCGGGAGTAAAAGGATTCTTAACATAAGCACATAGAATCACAGAGCCGAGTAGGCAGTTAGACATTGGTGGCAAAGGCTGTTCACCGCAATTCGATATAACTATACCATTTGCAATAAAAGCATGCACTCCTGGAACAGCCCAATCATATACGTCTTCATGACCGTCCGAAATTACACTTTCAACCATTGCGGTTTTATATTTTTTTTCATCACCCAATGCATCTCTATTCCAGTTTGGTGAAATAAAAATATGAACTTTGTCTCCATGTTTTAAATTTCTAAGTTGGACCCATCCATTGTCTGTCATAATTTTATGATCTGGAGTGGCTCGTAAAAAATATCCTTTGTCAGTAGTTAATTTAAGAATATCGGCATTTTTTCTGGTTTTCTTCATTTCCGTAGTGACAGCCGTAGCGCCGAATTCTACTCCACCACCATGAGGACCGCCAGCCATACGACAATCTACAGGAATCTCTGCAATAACACCTTCCAATTCTTTAGCTGTAAACAAACCACCAGTCGTTAAAACTAAAGTGTCCCCAGTCACACATGGATTTGTCGAACGAATGACTTCCATAAACCCCAGATTATTCTCGCGATTCATCTTATCTATAAGAATAAAGCCGGGATCATTATAGTTGTACGTTGATTTAGTAATAAGCTCAAACAGTTCGCTAGCCTTAATTGTCTTGGCTACTACTTTTTTAAACACCCGAGTAGGAGATCTTCCACTGTATACACACTCTACATGATCTTCAGCAAAAGAGAAGTATTCTGAATCAGGATGATTGTACGGTATATCGTTCTTGTTTATAGTCTCTACGTGTCCAACGTCCGTCCACTTTTTATCAGTCTTCTCCCAGAACCACAAATCCCAATCTGCATCTTCTTGTACAGCGTGCATAAATGCATCAGTAATTAAGATAGAAAAATTAAAGAACCGGAACGCTCCCTTCTGACGTTTTGATTGAATAAACTCTTCTATATCAGGATGTTGAATATCTAAACAGCCCATTTGAGCGCCACGACGACCACCTCCAGACATGACGGTTTTACACACTGCATTAAAGATATCAATAAAAGACATCACCCCGGAAGTTGCGGCTCCAGCCCCAAACACGTGTGCACCTTTAGGACGAATAGAAGAGAAATCATATCCTACGCCGCACCCTGCTTTTAATGTTAAAGCAGCTTCAGTAGCAACGGTCATTATTCCAATCATACTGTCTGGAATTTGCCTCATTACTACGCAATTAATAGCAGACGTTTCTTTTTTATAACCGCCCGCACCAACGTTAGCCATGATGCGACCGCCGCCAGCAAACTTAGTTCCAAGAATGCTAACAAAAGCTTTGTTCCACTTTTCGTTATCACAAGGTTCTAGATCAGATAGAGCCTTTGCAACCCGCGCACAAGTGTCTTCAGGGGTTTGATCAACTGGATTGCCCTTACTATCGCGCAATCTATATTTACCATTCTCTCCACCCCAAATTTCATAACAAACGTCTTGCTTAAACATTTACCCTCGTGCTTGAAAATAATAAGGTGTCAATTTATCCTTTAAAGAACACTCAGCTTCTTCTAGTAGCTGCATACAGGAGTTCCTAGAAATCTTCAAACACTTAGAAATTTTGCTAACAGAACGATTTTTACCACCATCAAATTCATGGTGCATTAATATAATCTGTTTCTGAGTGTTAGGAAGCTCATTTATAGCCTCCATAATGAAGGAAAATTTCTGAGCAGCCTCGACATGTTGACAAGGGTTTTCATTCTGATCCACCAAGATCGGCATCGTACCGACTTTGTACGGCTGCATTTCTTTTGCTTTTTTTAAAGGAAAACGTATAGTAGAGTGAGCATTAGCTGCTCTAGACACCCGAGTGCTAATATACTTATTGGCCCACCAAGTAAAATCTCCCTTATTAGGTTTAAACGTTTCAAAAGCTAATAATAAAGCTTCGAACCCATCCTGTTTTAGATCGCAATAATTAGTAAATTTGCGATATTTACTAACCTTGATATTTACTAAATGTGCTAATTTATAAGTGCAATGGTTTTGGAATCTTTTATATTTTTTCACGAACTTAATGTTGTCCGGATTTTTGGCTACTAATTTTTTAAGTCTTAAAAACTCTCTGGCTAACTTGTTAATTTCAATCTGGTTCGGAAAACTCATTCAGCTCCTTGTTATCGGGGTCATCATTACGATCATCGAGTTCCTCTATTAAAGACTCGATAACGCATTTAATAACTTCTATATCATCTATATCAAGTAATATTTTTAATATATTGATAATGCGCTTTTCCATTTTTTTAAAGCTGTTTTAAGTTGTCACCAAATTCCTTATTGGATAGCTCTTCTTTATGGTGTTTCTCTTCGCCCATAAGGTTGGCTCTTAAATTCTCATCTTTTGCTGCCCGGCGGCGCAGTTTTTGCCCATCTTCCTTAATTTTTGCTTTAAGCTCATTTCCTTTTAGTGTAACTCGGATCGATATATTATTAACCGCCGATCTGTGAGTTTTACTTTTGAACCCACATTCAGGGCACTCTTCTGGCGGATCAGTTACCATAGAATAGAAATCCTCCCAGATGTGCCCGCATTCTTTACATTCGTGATCATAAAATGGCATTACTCCTCCAATGCTAAATCTTTTCCGATAACCTTTAATTCTATATCATCGGTCCAACTAAGTTTTATCCTCTTTTTAAAATCTTCATCAGTAATTTCGAATACTAAATATACTGAATCAGAGTCAGGATTGTGTTCCACCCTAATCGCTTTGGCTACTGTCTGATTCTGTGCTGTCTTTTTCATCAGTAAATAATCCTAATATATCTGAAAGATCTTCCGAAATGTCTTCTTCCTCCGACCAATCGTCGTTATCTTGAGCATTGAATGGCTTATCAGTTATTGAAGAATGACTGAAATTCTTCCAAATGGCATGCTTCTTGCGTGACTCTCCATCCCGGTTCTTGATTATATGATAGATGAAGTCATCATGAGTTTCTTCATCAGGGCGCGTCTCGATCTGAATAACTACCGTAGCGTGCTGCGCCATTAAAGAAGAACGTCCTATTCTATGCAATCCTATTGTCTGATTATCAGTTTGATTCTTGGTCGGAGTCAGACGGTTTAATTGAACAGCTGTGACAACTGGAATACCATATACCCTGCCAAATTCGTGGATTTTGCCTGCTAGCTTACCTAGGGCTAACCAATCCTCCGAATCCTCATCCATATCCTCCATCAAACCCATATAGTCAATGAATATCACATCCGGGGTGTAATCAGTCTTTATTTCCTCGAATTTAAGCTCTAACTGCTCAACGGAAAAACCCCTCGGTACATCTATAATATCAAACTCATATGGATACCGCTCAATGAAATCAAATGAAGTTTTGAGAGATTCGGCTTCTGCCCTGGTTAAGGTAGCGTCTCGAATCCCATAGTTTGGAACATCGGCTAGTCTGGAAAGCACTCTACGGAAACAATCTTTGTAAGGCATCTCCAAACTAAAATACGTTATGTTGTATCCCTTTTGAAATTGATCAGCAGAAGTATTAACCTGATTCTTCTGCATCCAAATCTGAACCGCCATATTGCTCATAATTAAACTTTTACCTGAACCCGTTTCTCCAGCGAATATAACCAAGTCCGCGGAGCGCAATCCATTATTAATATAATCGAAAAATGAATACCCAGTTAGGATGCCTTTACCAAGATCAACATCTTTGGTTTTGGCAATGTAATCCCGTTTGAATTCAGGAATATGTTCTTTCAGAGTTTGCCTAGCAAATGTTTGCTGATCAGAGCTAATAGACTTTACTTCATTGATCTGTTTCTGTATGTGTTTAATAACAGTGGTAAGGTTTGCAGAAGCATCGGCGTTAAGGTACTCTTTAACTTCCCGAACTTTAGTATCACCAAAGCGCTGTTTCATCTTTGCTAAATCGAGATTATAATCAGCGTCATCATAAGGTTGATCGTGAGTATTCCAAAAGCTCTCTACCAGCTCCAGCATCTTTGGTTCAGCGGAGTATACCTCCACCATTGCTCTGCGAGTAGGACGGTTTTTGAACGTCCTAATATAATCAATAAACGCTAGCCCTAATTGTTGCGCATTATTGTCCAAAAACATTCGCTCGTCATATTGAAGAGCAAAATCTAGAGCAAGTCTTTTGTGTTGTGAAATAGCTCTTAACAGATCCCAATCCATATTAGTCTCCACTTAATCTCTTTTGCTTCTCTTTGGGACGATAATCGGTACCCAACACTGGCACAATGTCCATATAATTCATAAGACTGGCTAAACTTTCCTGCAAACTATCTCTGAAAGCTGCTGTAACATTAACATTGTTAGTACACAGTATGGTGGGCATTTGATTATTCAACCTTATCCTTAAAACATCTTCAACGATTCTTCCAAAAAAATCTTGGGCATTTTCAGTAGACGCCATGTGACGTGAGTCAAATTCATCAATTACGACAAAACTAGTATCTAATAGTTCTCTACGTGCTTTAAAACGTTCCGCGGAAGTAACTGATGATATCACATCATTCAATCCAGTATATAATCCAGTGTAGCCCTTTTCTAATGCACGCTTTAATACATTAGTAGCTATCATAGTTTTGCCACGACCGAAAGAGCCTGCAAAGATTAAAGACAAACCGGTGTTGTATGCTTTCGGAATGTCTGAGGCTAATGTTTTATAATAATCTAATATACCGGAATCGCCTTCGAAATCCCGATGCATTTCCAAATCCCAATATTTTACTGGGATGTTGGCTTCAAAATACCTATGGTAGGCTTTCTTACGAACAAGAAGTGGCTCGCCTTCATATTTGTCTTCTAATTGTTTTAGAGCAAAATGTAGCTTATTTTCCGGTACGTTTCTTAAAGCTTGGCATTTCATAATTATGCTCGGTACCCTTTGTATCAGAAACTGTCATATGATCTTTAATATTACTCATCTTTAGCTTCTGTTGTTTTTTACGAAGTTCTGCTAACTTCATCGCTCGCAAAGTAGGATCTGTAACCCCTTGTAATTCTGGTGATGGATCGGCGTCCGGCTCGACAGGTCTGGCAATTTTATATCTACGAACAGTATCACCCGAGGTTGTGCCTACTTTTATATTATCTTTTTCGTTTTTACGCTTTATAATAAATTCTTTAGGCGGTGCTGCGTACTTTTCTATTACACTATAGGTAGCTATTTGTGACATGTTTATTTGAAACTTGTTAACACCATCATTTAATACTGCCCAAGATTGCTCGCCATGCTCAAGATTCCAATCAATTACTTGACAATTATGTCCTTGATTTGCACCGGCTAGTTTAATAAAAATAACATCACCTTTATTTGGAACATCAATACTCATTCTGATATCTCCTTTAATATATTAAGATCGAACCCCATTGCTTCTAAATTGGCAAATAATACGTTGTACGGACCTGATGCTGATTGATCTGCCGCCATTTTAATAAAAGCCAAATCACCATATGTTTCCGCTGATACTCCCAAATTGACTGCAACCTTTTTGTAGCTGTTTGGTAATGCTGTTGACCTTTTTATTTTAGCAGCATTGTCGCGAGCAAAATAAAATTCGTTAGCAAATCCAGATGTAATGAAGTATCCTACCTTTCTAATCCTTATATTCTTGGGTATTATCTTAGTATCATATACCCAATCAACATATTCTTTTACCGTTCTCATATTGGAGGTGCCCAACATGGCTACAATTCTCTTCATCATATAAATATCCGGTGACTTTGAAGGAGAGCTTTTAATAGTGACGGAAAACCTCCTACCAAACACTTCTTCAAAACGACGACAAATATATGCCAGAACATGAACTTCTTTCCACTGTGAAACTTTAAGCGTGTCTATTTCCTCAAATCGAGCAAAGAATTTCTGCCAAGATTTGGGAAGTCCACTAATTAAATCGTTTGCTTTGTCGGCCATTTTATATCGAACTCTTCTTCGGTGCTGTAGATTTTCTTTCGTTCTTGCGCGTGGTACTTTAGATATGCGGCATCATCCACAAAATCTACCACCGCTGCCAGCTTCTTCTTGTCCATATTTTTAATACGTGAATTGTAAAAGGAGTGCCTACGGATTACTCGACCTATCCTTTGCAGCGCTCTAACCGAACTCTTACCGCATCCCGCAATAACTAATCCAGATAAAGAAGGCATATCGACTCCTATGTCAAAAATTCTCGATGCAATGATGCAGCCTATTTTCTTTTCATTCAAATCTTCTCTAGCCTGCAATCTTACTTTCTGACTATCCTTTCCGCTAAGAAGAACACACGGTACTCGTTTCGAAATCTGGTCGTACAAAATCTTTCCATGTCTCACACTGTTGTACAACACCAAAGTTTTGTAGCCTTTGCTCACAAGAGAATCAGTAGCATCTGTGACCATTTGGTTTCTTACATTATTTTCTACGACATAATTCTTATAAATGGTTTGGAAGTTCTTTTTAAAACCGGGCATTTTTGGAACACGTTCAAATTTAATCACAGGCTTAACCAACAATCCTTCTCGGATAAGCTTGCTAGCTGATATATCTACAATGTTCTGCCCCAAAACGCTCTCGATTAAAAGATCTGCTCCATCATCGCGCCAAGGAGATGCCGACATTCCATAGAAATGTTCTGGGCTAATATGTTTGGCAATCTCTTGAATAGTTTGACACGCTGCAACATGACATTCATCAAGAATATTTACCTTAGCCTCTTGCATCATTTGGCGAATTTTACCGTATTTTGCAGGCTCCATCTTGGCTTCGTCATTATCTGATTCATAAAGAACGTGCCCTTTTTGAATACCCAGAGCGCAGCCAACTGTCCACACACTAGCAATATTAATGTCGCCTATCTCGCACTTACCATCACCAATAATGCCTACTTTAACAGAAGGGAAGAGACACTCAAAAAACTTATGAATTTGATAAAGTAAGTCTTTACCAATTACATAAACTATAGCTTTCTTACCTATGTTGGATACAATTAGGGCGGCAATTAAAGTTTTGCCGCCTCCGGTTGCTACACGAATAATACCCCGATCATGCTGCTTCGTGGCGTTCAATGCTTGTATCTGATGTGGATAAGGTACTTTGTGAATACTCTGTAATCTCTCCAGCACATCTGAATAAGCGTGCCACTCTCGAATAGATTTCTTAGAACGATTATCTACTATTTCCAACTCGCGATTATCACGTTTATATAGTTCTTCTACGCGATGACGCAAGCCTATGGGGAAACTGAGATTATCGCTCTCCAATAATTTTTCAGTCCCATCCCAGCGGACAAACTTTCCCTCGAAGGGATCCATCCATCCTCTTTTAAATGCACGTGTGTGCTCTGCACCTTGAACATCAAATGACAGTTCTTTATCTAGCTCCCA
>Ga0307375_10001914_pt1 | contig 21945 bp, 22 predicted proteins | sample TR1MG_FD_202531 | JGI IMG/M metagenome (GOLD analysis project Ga0307375, IMG submission 202531) | Soil microbial communities from Risofladan, Vaasa, Finland - TR-1 | ecosystem: Environmental > Terrestrial > Soil > Coastal area > Acid sulfate soil | place: Finland: Risofladan, Vaasa | collected...
GCGCAATATCTCCTCGACCATCAATTTGGAGCGTCCATATGGATTGGTGGCCGAGAGCGGAAAGTCTTCATGAATCGGTACGCTGTGCGGATCGCCATAAACCGTGGCGGAAGAACTGAATACCAGGGTGCGCACCCCGGCTTCAGCCATGGCATCGAACAGTGCCAAGCTGCCGGTTACGTTGTTGTCGTAATATCGCAATGGCTGTTCGACCGACTCGCCTACCGCCTTCAATCCCGCGAAATGGATCACGGCCTCGATGCCATCTACCGAAAGGATCTCGGCCACCCTGTCGCAATTGCGCACGTCCACTTCATGGAAAACCGGGCGGCGCTTGCAGATATTCTCAATGCGATCGAACACGACGGCCTTGCTGTTGGAAAGATTGTCGATGACCACCACATCGTGCCCGGCCATCAACAATTCAACGCAAGTATGCGAACCGATATAACCGGCTCCGCCTGTGACTAATATATTCATTGCTTCAAACACCCACGCAAACGTTGAACTCCAAACATGATCACCTCAACACCGACACCATTAAGTTCGATCAGGCGCGACGCGGCCTCTTGCAGCGAAAGCTAACTCACAATCCTGAGCCGTCCTTCACGCCCCATCTCCAACAAAAATGCGCGATCGGCATGCAATCCAGTCAAGGTGCTAACCCATTCCTGATCGCTCGATTCCAGAAATCCATCCACAACCTCACGCTCTATCTTGCTGTTCGTTCCCACCATTACCAGATCGCAATCGTGTATTTGCAACAGCGGTGAATTTTCGGATACTGCCGGGGTACGCGTCAGGAGGCGAACCGTGTCGCATGCGCTCGACCAGGCATGCGACAAGCTTTTCCCGATGAATCCAGTCCTGCCGGTAATCGCGACGATCACAAGTGTTTCCCAAAGTTAAAAGCTTTGCTGTATCCACGTAGGAACGGCATGTGACATGGTGTGTTCACGTAGTGCCCTAATGAATTCTTTGGGTTAAAAGCGATTAATTAATATCAGGAATCGCAACGTCAAATCATCCAACCTTTTTTGCCGCCAAACATCCTTGGATATGGCTAACTGAAAACGATAACGTAATGATGATTTTGCCCCAACGAATTTGTCTAGAGGCGACCCTCGTAATAAGGGGATGCGGTCCCGGAACATATTCAGAAAAGATGCTGCCTGTTCGCTTATCCACTGATGGTCTTCGCCACTCCCAAAAAACCTGCGCAACTTTCTCCTTAACTGCTCAAACTTGTTCGCGGCTATACCAATGGCGTTATTTCCATGCTGACGATACTTGATGCCTGGGCTGTTATCGAAAATAACTTCACCAAAATAAGACACAACTAGATAGCACCACCAATCATGAATCAGTACCTTACGCGGAAGATTCTTGCAGATCAGGTCTATAGCTTTTCGATTGAGTACTATCGTACATCCTACAGCCACGTTTTCCACCAGCGCATTGCCAAAGCCGATTTGCCTTGGCACATCGGTAAAACCAATATGATGAAGATGTTCATCAACGATTTCTGCCCTGGAACAATACATCACAGGTCCGCTGCTTCCAACTTCGGATAGAGCTGAAATTGCATGCGCAATTTTTTCAGGATGCCAGACATCATCCTGGTCGCAAAACGCAACGTATTCTGTGTCGGTCAATGCAGTACTGCGCAACAATTCAAAAAAACTGAGGGCCGGGCCGAGGTTGTTGTGTCCTGCCAATATTTCTATACGGCCCTTAGCATGTTCGTTGTCCAGAATGCTTCTGGTCGAATCAGACGACCCATCGTCCCTTGCCAGAATCCTGACATTTTGATAGGTTTGCTGATACAGCGAATTTAGCTGTTCGTGAAGAAACTTGCTCCCGTTGTACGTGGAGAGCAGTACTGTCACCCTGGCAGATTTGGCTATATCTAAAGTCATCGAGATTATATTTTTATATTAGTTGCGCAGTATATTCGGCGCGAGGGGTGAATTCCGGCTCGGCCAGCCAAACTTGCCCTTTCTCCCAAGTAAGCCCTGCATAACACCTCTAATTGTCGTTCCCAACTTTTGCCTTTTGTACTTTTCGAACAGCACCAGCATAATCATTACAGATGTGGTTCGATCTATTCTTCCTGTACCCCAGTCTGAATGCCGACAATCATTCGGTACACGACATCTTGCATTTTTATTTTTGCCTTCCAACCGAGCTTGTGAAATGCCTTATCCGCGCACCCTTGGCTCCAGGCTAGATCGGTTGGTCGAAAAAATGCAGGATCAGATACCACATATTTACGCCAATCTAGTCCAACCGATTTAAAGGCATGCGACACAAAATCTTCCAGTGAATGGCCTTCACCTGTCGATACGATATAATCGTCTGGTGCACCTTGTTGTAACATAAGCCACATTGCTTCAACATATTCTGGCGCCCATCCCCAATCCCGTACAATATCAAGCCGACCGAGCGTAAGCATTTCCTGAGAACCTTCTGCAATGCGGCATGCCGCCAAGATTATTTTTTTGGTCACAAAGCGTTCTGGTCGTAGAGGCGATTCATGATTAAATAAAACACCATTACACGCGAACAGACCATAAGCCTCGCGATAATTGGCAACCAACCAATGTGCCGAAGCTTTGGCCACGGCATAAGGACTACGTGGACTGAATGGTGTTTTCTCAGTCGCTGCGTGCTGACCATGATCGCCAAAACACTCACTTGAACCTGCATGGTAAAACTTAGTGGGTTTATCAAAAAACCGAATAGCCTCGAGCAAATTTAACGTACCCACAGTAATGCTCTCCAAAGTTTCGGCGGGTTGTTCAAATGAAAGGCCAACCGAGCTCTGCCCCGACAAAAAATAGATCTCATCGGGATCACTACGCCGCAAGGTTGTTAGCACACTTCTAAAATCATTCGATGCCATGGATACCAATGTCACTTGGTCTCTTATCCCCAGCAACTTCAAATTGTTAAAAGTGGCAACTTGGGCATCGCGAGACGTACCCCATACCTCATAGCCCTTGCTTAACAATAGCTGCGCAAGATATGCTCCGTCTTGCCCGCCCACACCACAAACCAAAGCTCTCATTTAATCGCTCTCGCCAATTAACAACGATTCACTCGCACAAATGCACCATTGAATACACGGCACACCTCTTAAAATATTTTTAATATCAGCTCAATGTGCTTTTCCGTCAATTAGACCACAGACTCTACACAGGTATGCCTACCCTATCAATACACATGGGGTGTCCCTGGTTTTTCGCCTAAGTTTCGATTGGTTTTATCGCTGTGATGTGTATCTGCACTCATGCAGTCAGTTAGGCCCAAAGTGTGCCGTCCATAAATTAAATCTACCTCATCGATCAGTTGTGACAACGGATCATCCCAACTCCACAACTTCGGCGTACGGATCCTGCTTTGGGCTGCTATTTGAACCAGCCATTCAGCGGCCGCAATAACGTTATTGCTGGTCTCAATACCGAAGGCCCGGTGGGCCGGTATATCGGATGCCACGCAAGGCAGACCCATTGCCAATGCCTGCCCAATTCCGAGGTTATATCCTTCCCATTTGGAGAAATTCGCATAAGCATCCGCCGCGCAATACAAGTCAGCCATTTCTTCATCCGTAACATTTGCCGCAACTACCAGTCCGCGCTTGGTCATTTCCTCCACATCCTCCGGCGATCCTTTGCCGCACAGGACGAAAAGGGCTCGCCTGGAGAGTTCAGGATCAACAGACTGCAGAGCATCACGGACATCCGCATAAATATCGACACCTTTGTATACACGTTCACCCCGATGAAACCGACACACATTAAGAATAACAAACCGCTCATCCCAACCGCGTTCCATTCGTATACGTAGACGACGTGTGTTGGACGCCTCATTCCATTGTCCAAGGTGCGAATTCCCAAGCGGAAGGACACCGTGAACTGGAGTTCTACTCTCGGCTGCTACGGCATCTGAAATGGTGAAGACGGCAGTGGCCATCATTAGTGCTTGATCTTTTTCCGCCAAGATGGATCGCCGACCAGCAGCATCGGGAAACCAATCAGGCGGTGGCTCCCCATAATCGTAGGCGAGTACCGGCGGGTGCGCACCTGTCCAGCGCGCGACACTAAAAAATGGGGGCGTATGAGCGATAATCAGATCTACGGAACGACTGGCCGCGAGAGTCGCCGCCGATAGGGGATCATGCACTTCTACACGTTCACAGCCGGGATAGGGGAAGTCATTGGCGGACAGAGGACCGACAATAATCACTTCATATCCATGCCGCACAAGGGCTTCTGCTTGCAAGGCCACCACTACCGCAACACCATGACCAATAGCATGGGTGGCAGAAAGCATCATTACCCGCGGTGGCCGTGTAGTCTGATCGTCCCAGAAGGCACGGCGTCTCGGTGCAAAGGTTAGCTCATAAGGCGCCCAGAGGGAAAGGTTAGGGGAATAAAATGGATCGTCACGCATCAATTGCGGGTAAAGGGCCCAGGCTTTACGTCCCTCGGATTTTTGAAGCGCAAACTTCTCCGCCGTATCATCGTATCCGCGGGACTTGCTTTCATGGTGAATAAACAGTGCGGCGGCGACATAGACATTTCTCTTGCCAAGCATATGGAGAGCAAAACAGAAAACAATGTCGTTAAAGGCGACGCAAAAGTTCTCGTTAAAGCCGCCTGCTGCCTCAAAATTGTCACGTGTCACAGCCAGGCACGCGCCCGTGACAGCAATCACCTCGTGCGTGATATTGGCAAGGTTGCGGTATCCGCCCTCGTTGGCCTGAAGCAACAGGTGGGCATGACCCGCAGAACCTTGAATGCCTGCGATCACTCCACCATGCTGCACTGTGCGATCGGGATATAACAGCTTGCATCCTACCGCACCAGTTCCGGGACGCAGCGCATGAACGGCAAGTTTTTTCAACCATGCATGATCTACCGCCACGGTGTCATTGTTCAGAAATACGAGCAATTCGCCGTGCGATGCACGTACAGCAAGGTTGTTCAAGCGTGACCAGTTGAACTGTTTATCGTCGCGGATCACCCTGACAAAGTTCGTTCCCTCAGCTTTCGCAAGCATTTTAATAGTCGTTGGTTCGGTAGAGCCATTGTCGACAACAATGATCTCCAGATGCTCAGCGGGCCAATCGGTGTACTTGAGGCTTTCAAGGCATGGTCCCAGAAGATCCCACCGATCCCGCGTCGGGATGACAATACTGACTACCGGCAGAATTTCTGGCAGCGGCCAACTCATCGACAGCGGCGGGCGCACGGTCATTGCATCATGAAACAGCACATGTGGAATGTGCATTACCCGGGCTTCCCCCGCATCCAGCGCGTAGTTGCGAGCAAACGCTGCCGGCTCTGAGTCTGCAATGGCCAACAGGCCGATGAGTGACAATGCACCGCGTGCTTCAGGACGAAAAGCAAGCATACGCCCCAAAAGCACGCCCTGACGGGCAAGCAGCGGCGAGAACTGCGGCTTGAACCACGGGTTGCTGGGAGGCGCCGCTCTGTTAAATTGATCTTCGTCGGAATATGCGACCAGCGCATCGGATTCGCCACGCAAGGCGTCTGCAAAAGCTCGCAACGCATGAGAACGAGGCAGTGCCCCCCCCTGGATAAACACAACAAATTCTGCGTCGGGCTGAACTTGCGGAATGCTAAATGAGATACGTGTGTCAGCATGCGTTGCACGCTGAACGCCCTGTATGGTTATCGCAGATCTGCAGTTTGCCCCAAACACAAACACAGCCTGCCACAGTTGGCCCACGCTTTTGATCAATCTTACAGCCAATTCTTCGGCATATTGTTCCGATGTTTCATCAAAATGTGCGACGATGAAAACAAGCGAGTCTGGACGAGTACTGCCTTTTAATTGATGAATGGTCTCGGGACTGGGTGTATCAAAATGTGCCGACCAAATCGGATACGATGAAACAACCTGTAACCGCAACAGAGTCACGCCACCTGTGACAGAAGCTTGCATATGGTCGTACAGGTCACGAAGCAGATTTGCCACCCCAATTTTATTCCCAAAATAAAACAGTCGCATGCGAAGCGTGGGGCGCGCTCTTATGTATGCGATGCTCGAACCAAAGATTTTTTTGACTAATTTTCTAAACATAAGGAGCAGACTGTCGTACTCTACCAAGTAGCTGGTTCAGCATCGATGTCCAGTGCCGTGACGCAACGTTAACACTGCCGTCAAAAGTCTGGCGGTTGAACCGGGCGTTAACTTTTTCCAATATACGTTTATATTCTCCGATCAATCGCTTTATCCGGGTTGGGTCACTATCTGATCCTCGGGCAATCTCATATTCGTATATACGTCTTTTTTCTATCATGGCTTTCGAGTTGATTTAACATGTACGAAGCTGGCAATACACTCACACCAAAATCTGAAGGTGCAACGCATATACAACAGCACTTGATTATCGGTCTTATTACGCTATTAATATTATTTCAAATAACTCCGCCACAATGACTGAAGATATTTCCAGTATGGGTAAGGTAACAGGCATTTCAACACAACCGCGATTACATGAACGGGTTTATGCATAAAATAAATTATTTTTCTGCTGCGCAGAATCTCAACCAGTGCATACATGTTTCCAAATGATGCGCGTATCAATTTGATCTGTTCTCTCGAAAAATCAGCATCTCCTCGCGAGGACACACCCATGTCGTTAAATAATGAAACAACTACTCCTGTGTAAACAAAGGGGACTCCATCACCGAATAACTTCAGATTGTGGGCATGATCTGCCAGCCATTTATAATTCAAGTTATAAGAATATTTCTTATACGCTACGCGTGGATAAAACAATCCCTGATGACAGATATTCTGATGCATCAACCTGTATTTCGAGAATTCCCCGCCGTAGATATTGCCACTGGAGCGGTTAATGACATCCCCGTAATAAACAGAATCTGAATCGGTCATTAGTGGGGCCATATTGCAAAGCGTATCAAGCAACACATCGTCACATCCCAAGAACAACAGCCAGTCACCCGTCGCAAGCGAGCATACCTTGTTCATCGCATCGTATATTCCCTTATCCGGCTCGCTGACCAACATTGAGATATGATCCGCATATTCACTCAGGATATTTTGAGTACCATCCTTGGAATCACCATCAACGATGATCAACTCGATATTTCTGTATGGCTGTCTTACGATACTATCCAAGGCAATTCTGATATGTTTGGCCCCGTTATAGACGACCAACCCTATGGATATTTTGGGTTGGTCGCTATTCTCTTCACTCGGCATGTCATGCATTGTCGATACCTTTTACAAACCCGAAAATTTTCAATGGCGCCAGAATCTATTAAGTATTCCATAATCCTAATAACCACGGATGGCCGTTTACATTTCTATAGAAACCTATATGTTGATGGATTTTCGCACCTTCGATGCAACACACCTTTTTGACGAGATACTTGTAGGAGCGGCCCATAACCAGCCACTTGGCTGTTGTTCTTTGACAGCCAAGTGGAATGGCTAGTGGTTGCATCAAAAGTTTTCGGACAAGCTTCAACTGCTCACACAGTCCGGAAAAAAACCCCGTCAACTTGAAGTGTGCGGCCAATAGCCTGATCGGAAAACACCGGATTGAAAGTCCACAAGGTAAAACCCGCTGCCCCAAGTCGATCGATCACATCCCGCCACAAGTGTTGGCCTTCATAAAGCGGCACAAGGGACAGCTCCACCAATATCCCCTTGATGTGTGGCAATGTGTCACGCGCACCATCTAGCACCTGCCATTCAAAACCCTGCGTATCAATCTTCAGGAAAGCTGCGCGCGCATCTTTCAAATATTGCCCAGCAACGGCATCCAGCGTTTTGATCGGAACGGACTCCTTTCCCTGATAGGCCGATTCGGGCGCAACACTTCGATGCGATTCCAACATGGGCAGAATGGAACTGCTTTGAGAGTTGCCTGCAATATTGATTTCCACTTCGCCCTCATGATCGCCCAACGCGCATCGCGGGTAAGCATCCCACATAGGATCTCCAATACTGGATTGCACCAACTCACTGTGAGCCTGTGAAAGTGGCTCGAACGACACTATTCTGCCCGTATATCCGGACTGACGTAGTTCGGATGAGAATTGGCCTATATTGGCGCCCACATCCAAAACTAGATCAATCTCGAATTTTCGCAGCGAAGAGACGACTTGCATTGCAGTTACCTGCGACTCAGACAGCGGGATATTCTTGGTCAAACTGAGCTCAAGTCCAAATATATTTCGCAGAATTCTCTTGATAATCCTCTTGATAAAACCCATTACACATCACCTTCTCTTACAAATTTAATAAAGCAATTCCTCTATGACCTTTACACGCAGTGAACTAACGGAATGTGCCTGCCGGAATGCATCCATCCCTTCAAGCAACTTGGCATACTCCGCAGACCCAGGAAGTGGTACCCGCCGCAATAATTGCACGGCTTCTGAATTGTCAACGGGGGCCACGACACCACAACCGAATTCCCGGACCATTCGGCCACACCAACCGTCGCCATAAGCGATCACTGGACGATTCACCCGTGCCGCGAGGTACAGCACTGCGCTTTCCATTCTTTTGTCCCACTGGTCATATAACATCAACAAATAATCCTGCTCGCCGGCCCGTTCCAACATGTCGCTTTCCGACAGAAAACAATTCGTAAAACCATCAAACCCCTTGAGGACTGATAATTGCACACGAGTTTGGGGAGTGTTGAATTCACCCGCGACCGTCAACTTACCGAGAGCGGCATTGCTCTGAAAAGCCGGCACCAGCCATTCAATTCCCTTGCCGACCCGTATCTGCCCGATGATGCCAAACGCCAACGAATCTGGATTTCCCCTTGCGTACTGCCGGGGCTCATCGTCGGGTATCTCCAGCGACGGCAAATAACTGATGTGCCCGCTTGCAACTGATCTAAAAGCATCGCGCCACGCTTGCGCCATCTCCTCGGTTCGCAAATATAATCTCACCTCGTGACGCTTTAGAAAAAGGCCGATAATAAATCGCTTGACCCAATTGCGTCTGCCCATTATTGGACCAAAAAGGTGCAGCACACCCAGCCTTTCAACAGGCATCCACAATGAAACTACCGGCCAAAGCAGCGCAAGCACAAACAGCGATTCGTCAAAAAAGAAGATGCGCTGATATTGGCGCCCCTTTAGCCGCATGTGCCACAGTGCCAACAATGCTCTGACTGTGTTTGAATCGCCCACCTGCGTAGTGACAGCATAACTCTCGACCACGCCCCACGCTCGCAACCTCTCCATTTCCTCCCGAAAATACTCGGAGTCACCACCACTGGACACCAGATATTCCACGCGCTCATCCCTCCCGATCGCCGATGCCATATTGATGAGCGACTGCGCCGGATGCCCGATGGCGCTAAACCAGGGTTGGATAATTAATAACTTCATCATTTACATGTGAAGCTTGCTGCGCAATTCAGGTTTGACCCTCGGATTGATCATCCTCGCAATGTCCGAAAACATATTTGTTAGCGTCGCCTCGGTTGCGTCGATCTCACGGAGCAATTCATCTAGATCGTAACCCATGATCTTCAAACGCTCTGAGCCGAGCCAATTCAAGTAACGCCGGCACCATCGTTTTCTTAATGGATTATTGATGACCGTTTTCCATTTCTTCAGCGGCGCAGTATCAATCCAATGGTAATCCTTAACTCCTGTCGGATCCCCCATCTTGCCGTTGAAGTTGACCTGTGAAAAATTCTTCAGCACATCGGAATTGAAATTCAATTCAAGATATTCCGCGATTCTGGATATCTCCTTTTCAGGGAAACGCAAAAAACTCTCATATTGAATCGCCAATACTTTCCCCGAATGAGCCTGATAACTACTGATCAAGCTCGCGATGCCATCAAACAGGTCCACTTCGCACATCGACACATCCCACTGCCCACCCGCCCAAGTTTCAACGATTGACGCGATGGTAGCCAAAGGGTTGCGCCATAAATATATAAATTTACCGTCCGGAAAGGCATCTATAATTTCATCAGCAATTAGCGCATAACGCGGTGTCTTATCCAGAAAATACCGCGTATCCTTGTTTTTCGCAGCCTTCTGATAAAGCTCTTGAGTTGCCGAACCAATTGCTAACAGATAATCCCGCCTTCCATTGGGCAGCTCGCGGATAAAATCATTCAATGCAACGTTCGCCCAATAGTGCGAATACTCGGCGTTGATACCTTGTTCCCTGAGCGCATAAACAAACGGCAACAAAACCCAAGGTTCCGCTACAGATGTAATTTGGCTATCCGCGGCCAGTACACGCTGCATTAGCGTTGAGCCAGACCGTGGCAAAGAAAATATAAAAAGTGGCTTCACAATATTTATTTGTATTTACGAGCCTGCTAATAATTTCAAATGGCTTTGAATAACCGAAAAACTTTTCCGGCTGCTCTCCGTGCCAGACCAGCAACCTTGTATACATTACCCATAACTAGCGCGCGAAATCTTTTACCAGTGGTTCCATTACGAAAATTGAGATTTGCTCTGACAATCCGGGAGTCAACGATGAGCTCATCCGGAAACCTGAATGTTGTCTTACCACTCAATGGCACGTTAAACCTGTCTGTATTTCCGCAGTGCGTGCCCGTTCCGTCATGCCCGATATTCTGAACCAAGGACTGCGTGGGATATACTGTGTATTGATTACTCAAGAATTGAGCATACATAGCTTTCACATCACCAGCATCGATTTCCCCATATGCTTCCGCTCTCAACATCACCATCAAGTCCTCGCCACCGGCTTTTACGAACTCCAACACCCTTTTCTTATTGGCGGCGAACTGCTCATATTCTTCGGGGGTAATATATCTAATGATGTCGTAACGATTTTTCCATATCCCAAGCCCCCATCCACTTCCTCTTCTCATAAAGAATCCATCAAGTGAATAATTTGCCGGGATTTTGATGGGAGGGCAATATCCAACGACGCTGAAGACCCGATTATTTCCCTCGTACTTATTCAGCGCCTGATTCATAAATGTCAAAAAGCCGGGCGCGGTTACGACATCCTCTTCGAGAAAGATCACTTTTCCGAATCGATTGAGCAGCAACCTCAAACCTCTGCGACCATTTGCAGTCCGACCATTATTTTTCCGCGCGATGATATAAATTTCCTTGAACCCGTCGATTGTTCGCAAATAGCTTCGCACTGCTGCGACTCGCTCTTCATCACCGGGCCTGGGCGCATCGGAAAACACAAAAAGTTTGCTTTGCTGAGCCAATGTATTCTTTTGCAGCGCCGTAATGGTTCGCTGCAGATGTTGAAGTCGAACATAAGTTGATATACCAATTGGTGCCAGATTATTCAGCATTCTTATCGTCTATCCTTGAGTGCCAATGATGCTGTCCGTAATGACCAACCTGCTGCGTGCTGCTTCAGCGACAGCCGCGGGCGAATTCCACATTAATACATCGAGGATGGACAGGTAGGGTTCGAATTGGTATGGCCCGGTTCTGTAAGCAAACTCTGTGGGCTGTGCGAAATGCAACGATATGCCGCGACGTGCGAATTCTGCCATATCGAATATCTCTGCTCCGCTGGCTGGATTCAGGTAGCTGGAAGCCCCCAACAGGCTGCATATTTCCAGCGCCCAATCACCCGCCCCCAATCTGTCCGGCAGTGGCAAATTCAGCTCGGAGCATATCCGGTAGTTGAACGGAATATTCAGATAGTTGCATACGGCACGCAGCCCATTCACATTGAAGTGCACCAGCGAATCGTCTTTGGCCGAGTCGAAAACTTCGTTGACCAGCGCATTGACCGCATCGAAGTACGGGGCCTTTTTCTTGTAATGGCTAAATTTGCCGATAATATTCGATTTCGTCTCGGCGAGGTTCAATACCCTCGCTTCGTGCGTTTTGATCGAGATTGAAGAATTCGACAGAGGCACCGTCACATATTGCCATCCCGCTTTGGGATGCAGGATACGGTTGCGGTTCATCCATGTCTTCGGTGTGTACTGCGTAATGTCGAATACGATCCACTCATCGACAGCCGCAATCAGGGAGTAATGTCCAAGATACGGGAAGAAATAGGGCTGCATGATGCCCAGTGTTAAATTATTTTCCATGCCGCGAACGAATTTCTGCCGATGCTTGATGTGCCCTGGCTAAAATTTTGCAGATGCGCTCGACACCTTGAGCATTGACGAGTGCGCCGATCGGAAACTGGATACATATCGCGCAAAGACTATCCGTATTGGGCAGTCGATCTAGATATTGCGGCAGATCTTGAGCATACGGGATACTGCGATGCACGCCGGGATAAAAATAACGCCGCGCAATCACGTTTTCAGCCTTGAGCAGGTCTATGAGCAAATCACGTTGCAGTCCGAATTCACGTTCATCCACTCTGCAAACAAGATACTGGTAATTCGAAAAACTGACTCCGGCTGGCTTGACCAGATGCAGCCCTGGAATTGTCTCTAAGTGCTTTTCATATAGTCGATACAGAGTTTCATTGGTTTTCTGGTTTGTCGGAAAGTCCTCAAGACTCAGCAGTGCTATGGCAGCCTGTGCTTCTGACATACGCGCATTTGCAACTCTGGCGATGCTGACCGTTTTATCCGCATCATAACTTGGGCGAATGTTCCGCAGACGTACGGCCAGCTCGTCGTCGTTAGTGCAGATGCATCCTCCTTCGGTCGCGCTCAAGATTTTGGTCGCGTGAAAAGAGAACACCTCGGCGCTCCCAAAATTGCCTATCCGCACTCCATCAACCGCACAACCAAAAGCGTGGGCGGAATCAAAATACAACTCAACACCGTTGGCCCCGGCTATATCAGCAAGCGCTTTTGGATTGCACGCTCCGCCCCACAGATTGACGCCCATAATTGCACTCACATCTTTGTCGATCAACGCATGAACCTGATCTAGGTCGATCTGATGGGTCTCCGGATCAACGTCGCAGAACACCGGTTCCAATCCAGTCCAGCTCAACGACTGTGCTGAGGCGATAAAGGTAAAAGAAGGGAGTATCACCTTCCCTGAAAGTCTCATCGCATCTGCCACCATCATTAGGCCGAACGTTGCGTTGCTCACACATATCGCGTGCTTCACTCCGAGGAATTGCTGGAGTTTTGCTTCCAGTTCTTCATGGAGCGGGCCGTTGTTGTTGTAGTACTGCCGCTCAAAGATGCCGCGAAACGCGGCTTCATAGCGTTCCCAGGATGGGAAGTAGAGTTGGCCGATGGGAAGCGGCTTATCGAATTCGGGTTTTGCGCCAAATAGGGCCAAGCTGGTTGTTTTCATCTTATGCCACACCGTTTTCATACAAACGATCTCTAATGCGATTTGCGTTTGTCGATATAAATGTCAGCATCTCAACGATGCCGGTTATGTCGTCATTGCTGACGAGATGCCCGCAGGGAAGGTTCAGAAATTTCTCTGCAAGCCTGTCCGTCACCGGCAAATCTGCGGGCACATGGGCAAATGCCATGGGTTTGCGATGCAACGGAGGCGAGTAATAAGCCCGTGCAAGTATCTTTTCCGCATTCAAAATACTGATGGTATCTGCACGGGTCAATGGCCACTCATCAAGAAGTTCGACCACGATATTTTTATAACCTGCACCGTAGTTCTCATCAAATTCAAGCAGCCGTATGCCGGGGATAGCGGGGAACAAGCGCTTGTAGGTGTAATAGCGCTGACGATTGCGGGAAATCTGCTCCTCTAAACCGTCCAGACTGGCCAGCGCCATCGCCGCATGCATCTCGTTGAGCTTGGCATTCATCCCGCAGGGCACGACAATTTTGTCTATATCTGCGAAACCAAACCCCCTCATTAAAGCCAGCTGCCTTGCCAGGCTGGCATCATTGGTGGTGATATAGCCACCCCCGAACCCATTCAACAACTTGCAGGCATGCAACGAAAATGCCTCAGCGCTGCCGAACCCCCCCACTTTGCCGCCAGCGGTGGATTCATAAACGGATTCGACGGAATCGAAAAGCAGTGGGATGTTTTTTTCTTTCGCAAGCGCTATCAGTCCATCCACATCGCAGCAGTTCACAATAGGATGGGCGCCGAGTATCAGGGCGGTGTTCTCGTTGATACAGGGTCTCACCGTTGCCGCACTCATGGCGAGCGTTGCCGGTTCCACCTCGCAAAAATGGGGCTTCAAACTCACCCAGGCCGCTATATCTGCCATGCGGCGGTAGGTCAAAGAGGGCATCACGATTTCGGTCTTACCTTTGAGTGCGAGCGCGGAAATTGCGAGCGCTATCGCCCAAAATCCGCTGCAAAACGTGACGCAATACTCAGTCTGATGAAAAGCAGCAAGACGCTGCTCCAGCAGTTTAACATTCGGGCCATTGTTCGTGTATTGATGCTGGTCGAAAAACAACTTCGAGTAGCCCATGAATTTTTCAAAATCGGGCTGCAGCAAATTGGAAGTCGATTTCGGGATCGCAAACAGACTTGTTCCACCAAAGACTGCCAATTCCTCCACGCTGCTCTTTTTAGCCATGTTTATATTCCGATCTATCTTTAGCGACTAAGCAAAGCATCGTAACGATAATATGAGCCATGAAACTCGGCAGGCATATTTGAAAATCTCACCTTCCAACCTGTGTCGCTAACAAGTCTTGCAAATTCACTCTCTGTGCGCCAGACACCTATTGCTGTGGAACAATCTGACAATTCCTCCGCGCAGGGTTGCTTTTCCTTATAAAATTTAGCTGCTCGTTCTTTGTCCGGCAGATTTCCTATGAAAACAGTCTGGACATTGATGAATTTCTCAAACAGGGTGCGAAGAATCTTGGCAGCTTCATCGGCAGAAAAATATTGAAAGCCTGCGTAACAAAGCACTTTTGAAAAGCCTTCTGGGTGTGGTTCCCGGCTCACATACTCTGCAGCCCCCTGCACCGCGAATCGGTACTTAGGCAATACTTCAAAGTTTTTCTTTGCGACAGAGATCAGATATTCCGATAAATCAACGCCCAAGTAGCACTTACATGAGTCAAAGAAAAAACGCGACAATGCTCCGTTGCCACAAGCGAGTTCAAGCAGTAAGTCATCTGGCCTCAGCCCTAGCCCAGAATTTATTGCCTTAACAATCATATGTATCTGATCATCCGACACAGGAACACCTTGCACTGTGCGTCGAGTTTGCCCCAGAAAATCGTCTGGGGCACAAGTCCTGGCATGTTCGTCATAGCTGAATTTTGGATACGATGGCTTTTCGTTTGTCATCAGCAGTTTCCGGAAATTTTTGGAATTAAATTATGCTGGTTAAGAATCAAGACGCGGAATTATCTATTAGCTGCAAAACCAACTTGCCTACCGCTTCAACTTGAGCAGGTTCCAGACGTTGATCAATAGGGAGGAATAATGTTTCGTTAATAAGCACCGATTCTATTGTATTCGCCTTAATCCTTGGCAACGCATCTGGCCAATAGGTTGCTGTAAATACATTGAGCATGGCCAACTCGTTTTTGATTTTGTTGATCCCGCATCCCCTCAAGGTAAACGGATAGCACAATGGCACATCATTTTTCCTCAATATCCAGAGCATTTCGTTTGTTGCACCCATCATTCGCGCCATGACCGCATAGTTTTCTCTCCGACGCTCACTTACCTGATCCCACCGTATGCTCCTCATCAATCGTTGAGTCAACCGGGACATGGCCAATGGAGGAAAATCCCTCAGCGAATTTCTTGCCTTGTCAAAATCAGCGTAACCTTCGCGCGCAGAATAGGCCATGCGAAGCAGCAAATATCTCATGCGCTCAAACGACCCCTGATCCTCTTCCGCCGGCGGCGTAATCCTCAATTGAGGTGAGGCCCTGAGCAAACCCCCATCTGGTATGCCCACAAATTTTCTGGGTGAATATATTGTAGCCAGTGCATCTGTATGTGGATCAAATAGCGCATGGCTGCTGTCGATTATCAAACGGTCGTTTGGTATCTCTTCAAGCAAGCGAGAAATATTTTGTTGGCAAAGACCAAAATAGTTGACATAAATGACTGCACACTGATCAGGCAGTGAGCGCGGCAAATTTTTCGGGTAGAGCGATTCGTCAAGATCATATGTTTCAACTTCGACTCCTGCATCGACAGCCGACTTGATGATTGAGTCGCAAATGTAGGCGGGCATCAAAACGCGCGATATTTCGTTGCACTCAAGTGCGGCCCGGATTGCCGCACGTCCGGATTGGAACTTGATTGCGTCCGGATACAGATCACCATAATCAGGCAAGTCCAAACCGAAGTAACCTCCGATTTCCGGTAAAGATTCTGTGTGTTCTAAAGTTGCCATGTTTACATATCTACCTTCGTTTTTTGTGTCAATAGATTTTATTATAAATAAGCTAAACAACTTGCAACCCAAATACTTATCTTGGACACTTGGTTCATAAAGGTGGTGTAAGGACATCGATTTTTTGTGGTACCACGCGACGAACCAACATGCCCCAATGCACCAAGTCTGAAATTATCCGGAAAGGACTCAGTCCCTGTACACGCGCCAACACTTCTTTAGTTTCCGAATCCATCACAGCTATGGTGATGCTATATTTCCCAGATGACAGTTCCACTGTTCCCAACGACACTTGAACTTCCAGCACCCCTGCGGGAAACAGGTTCAACTTACCCTCTGCGTTATACATCGGCATGGTAACAATCTGATTCATTGCCGCATCACTGATATTGACGTTCATGGTCGCGCCAGATCGGTTGCTATTGATCCGCAGCTTTATCCTGCAACCCAATTCTGAGCCGTGCGGGATGGTTGGTTCGATGCTTTCCACAATCTGATTATTTATTCTCAGCTCCACACTAAGAATTTCAACCTCACCGGTACCGAAAGTCTGCTGCTTGTGTTGTACGAGACCGTAATATTGGTCGATTCCTTCGGAAGGGTTCGGACTATCCAGCAGCACCGCCCCGTGATCCATCACCATCACTCGTGTGCAGAATCGGGAGATTTGTTGCATATTGTGTGATACAAACACCACTGCGGATTTGTTGGTTAATTGCCTTACCGTATTCAGGCATTTAATGGCAAAGCCGATATCACCGACCGCCAGCACCTCATCCAGGAATAGGATGTCCGGTTCTATCAGGATGGCTGCGACTGCAAACCCTAGGCGAACGTTCATCCCTGAACTGTAGGTTTGCACCGGCGAATTGATGAACTCACGGATCTCGGCATAGTCGATGATCTCATCTATCTTGCTGTCTACATATTGTTTGCTCATGCCCAGCACGGCAGCATTGACGTAGATGTTTTCGCGTCCGGTCAAGATGGGGTTGAAGCCGGCGCCCAGTGCGATCAGTGCGCCCACCTTGCCCCGCATTTCGATGCGGCCCTGATCGGGCCTGATCAAGCCGTTCAGCATGCGCAGCAAGGTCGTTTTCCCTGCGCCGTTGTGGCCTATTAGTCCCAGGCATTCACCGCGCCTGAGTTCGAAGTTGATGTCCTTGGCTGCCCAGAATTCGTCCGGTCTTAACACGCCATCCGCGCCATGACGCTTGCCGATCAATTCACTGCCGATGTCCTGCATGCCGTACCACATGGATTTTTTCAGGCTACGACAGAATTTTTTGGACAATCCTTCAACCTTGATCAGCTTCTCTCCCATTTCAGTTGCCCATACGTTCTATCAGGATAGGCATGGCCAGACGGAACACGATCCAGAACATGAACATCAATACGAAAGCGATCACATTGACGACAGCAAAATATCCCAAATACTCCGGCGTCATTCCAGTCAGCCAGTCACGAGCGGTCAGGATCAGTGGGGTCAACGGATTAAGCTGAAACACCGTAGCCGACAAGCCTTGCTTGGGCATCGCAAAGACAACGGGCGTGAGGTACATCAGGAATTGCATCAACAACGGGACGGCCTTGCTGATATCGGTATAAAGCAAACCGACCGGCGTCAGCGCCAGACCGATAAGGGTACCCACCATGATCAGTGAAATTATTCCTATCGGTAATAACAACAACCCCCAGCCAGGGTGAATTCCCGTTGCCGCCAATGCAACCAATAACAGAATCACTTTGATCAGTGCGTTCACCAAAGTTTGGTATATGCCCGCGACCACCAGTGCCTCACGCGGAAAATTGATCTTCGCCAGCATGCTTTTGGAAGCAGTGACGATCAGCAACGGGGCATTCACCGCATCCATCAGGATGGCCCACAGCATGGTGCCGGTGAACACATAAACCGGGTAGGGCAGGGTGGTGTCGCTGACGTTGACCACTCCGCTGCGGCTCAGGAAGATCCAGACCAGCGTGTTGGCCAACGGCAATATGATGACCCAAAAAAAGCCCAGAAAAGTTTGCCGGTATTGAGCGCTCAGATCGCGCACCGTCAATCGCCATGCGAGCTCCCGGCTGGCGGCAAGGTCACGAAACATCTCACGCACCATCTTGAGCGGATTGGTGAGCAACGAGTCCGGCGTGTAGATGGTAATGCGCTGTTCATCCATTTGCATGCCCCTTTATCATATCGGCGCACACTTGGATGCATCGTCATTTTGTTTTTCGGTGATAATGCTTCGATTCATCATTTCACCGAGGACCTGCTGCACACAGACATCCAACATTACCGTGCCGGTATTTACGGCTAACTCGGGATTTGTGGGGACTTCATATGGAGATGAGATCCCGGTGAATTCGGCGATCTCACCGGCTCTTGCCTTTTTGTACATTCCTTTAACGTCTCTCGTTTCACAAATCTCCAGAGGCGTATTGCAAAAAATCTCCAAGAAGTCGCCGTGCTCTACCATGCCTCGTACTCGGTCGCGGTCAGCCTTGTATGGTGAGATGAACGCGGTAAGCACGATCAAGCCTGCTTCCATGAAAAGCTTGGCTACTTCGCCGATGCGCCGAATATTCTCCTGTCTATCCTCGGTTGAGAAGTCCAAATCGCCACAGAGTCCGTGGCGCACGTTGTCGCCATCCAGTACAAATGTCCGGCAGCCACGCTGATGAAGCATTTCCTCTACAGCGTGTGCCAATGTGGATTTGCCAGAACCGGAAAATCCCGTAAACCAGATGATCGCACCACGATGGCCGTTTTGTGATTCGCGGCAAGCACGGGTCACGTTGGCGTGATGCCAGACAACGTTATTCATAGGTATTCACCCTTGGCCTGCCTGCTTCGATAACGAGTGTAGCCTGATTGTTTGACATGAAATCTATTTCACACCTTTCACGGGCGCGACTCCGCTGGGTTGCCGCGCCTGAACTTGCACCGCCTCCGCCTGCAGCCCCGAAATCTCTTTGGTTAACGCTTCATGCTCCGCCAGTTTGATCTTGAGGAACTCCACCGTGATCTTGGCCTTTTCCTCTATGCCTCGCGGCGTAAGAAGATATGCGTAACCCTTTTTGTTTTTGCTGTTGCGGAAATTGTTGGCTTTGACCAGACCTTTTTCAATCAATGCCTGAATGCAATAGTTCACCCGTCCCAGGCTGATGCCCAGATCGCCGGCCAGTTCTCGCTGGCTGATCTCGGGTTCGGCTTCCAGGCGTTTCAGGATTTTGTAGCGGTATTCGTCGCTTAACATGGCTATTAGATTGGCCTTTAATCGTTCAGTTACTGAACATGTTCAGCGATTGAACGATAATTTCGCGGCGTAGTCAAGGGGGAACAGAGGAAAGACACAAGGTACAAGTGGCAAGGGGAAACAACGGGTAAGGGGCGCCAACTAAAATTCAACCTATAGACTCGGCACGTATTATCCGTCAACTTTTTGCGCATGGAAAAAGAAGACGCGAGAAAACAAACAAGGGAGGCACTTCACGAAAGGCGCAAGAAGCGACGGTTCGGCAAATCATCTGCGACAAGCGACCAGAACAACTGAAGATGGAATTTGCGCTGTGGAACCGCGCTGTCGTGATGCAGTTGATTGAACGCGAATGCGGAATCAAGCTATCGGTTAGGGGTGTAGGTAACTACCTTAAGCGCTGGGGATTGACTCCGCAAAAGCCGATCATGAAGGCTTATGAGCAACGCCCGGAAGCGGTGAAGAGCTGGCTGGACAACGAGTACCCGGACATTGAGCATCGCGCCAAGACAGCGGGTGCCGAGATTCACTGGGGAGACGAGACGGCGGTGGTGAACACCGATGTGCGCGGTCGAAGCTACGCACCGATTGGCAACACCCCCTGTGACCTTCGCGGTAGGCGGCACGCGCCGGAAACTGTCGATGATCGCCACGGTGACCAAACAGTGCAAGACACGCTGGATGATTATTGATGAGGCGTTCAACTCGGACAAACTGATCGAATTTCTGGAAGCACTGATCAAGGATGCGGACAAAAAGGTATTTTTGATTCTCGACAACTTGCGAGTGCATCACAGCAAGCCGGTTAAGAAATGGGCGGAAGAGCGTAAGGATGAAATTGAGTTGCTCTATTTGCCCAGCTACAGCCCCGAGCTGAATCCGGAAGAACGGCTGAATGCTGATTTGAAGCATGCCATCTCCACCAAGGTTCCGGTACGAACCAAGGTCAAGCTGAAAGCCGCAGCAACCGAACACATGCAGATGCTGGAAAATCACCAGAACGTGTCAAAAAATACTTCCAGGATTCACGCGTAAAATATGCAGCATGATTCACGGATAAAAGTGACCGGATCAATAATCCTCATGAAGTCTTTCTTTGGATCATTGAAGTGCTTGAGTTAACCAAAATCAATATATTCTGTTAGAACAGCCTGTACGGATTTAACGTCTTTGGCTGATAAATGTCCGATAGTCTTCAAAACCAGGTTTTGGTCCAGAGTGAATAATTTCAAACGTAACTGACACGGCAGTTTCAGCCCGGCTTTCTGCCAATTGGTTAAGGCAACATCACTGGGCCAAACGTTATCGGTGGTTGTGGTGATCATGGCCAACACAACTTGGTTGTGTTGCTGATTAAATTTCTCATTGGAAATGACTAATGCCGGACGGCGCTTTGTTGCATCACGATCCGTGAATGGGAAAGGTACGGCAACAACATCAAACGCCTTAAAGGTCACGCCACGCCTCCTCGTCCTGAGGGGAGTTCCACTCAGATAGCGTCTTCTGCAATGCAGATAACTCCACGTCGACAGTCGGATCGATACGCTTAATGGTGATCCGGTTATCGCTATCCAGATCGAATGCCAGCATATCGCCCTCCCGAATATGCGCGGCTTCTCTGATGCGCTTGGGAATTGTTGCCTGGCCTTTGGCTGTAACGCGTGCAAGTTCCATGATTTTCTCCACTAATTACAACTAGTCGTAATTTACTACTTTTACTACTTCAGGTCAAATGTACCCATCAAGGTAGGTACGGGTAAAAATTAAGGGACAAGCGGCAGTAGGAGCGGGCCATGGATACAAGGGCAAAGACTGATCATCTATCCGAAAGGTTAGGCGTATAACTTAAAAAGCATAAATCAGGGGAACAGGCCGGCCTCAGCCAGGGTTTTGCCCTGCGCATCCTTGCCGGAAACGATGGGTTCGGTTGGCAGCTTCCAGTCGATCGCCAGCGCCGGATCATTCCAGCGGATGCAGCGCTCGTGTTCCGGATACCAGTAATCGGTGGTCTTGTATAAGAACTCGGCAGTCTCGGTCAGCACACTGAAGCCGTGCGCGAAGCCTTCCGGGATCCATAACATGAGCTTGTTTTCGGCAGACAACTCCACAGCGACATGTTTGCCGAAAGTCGGCGAACTTTTGCGGATATCCACCGCAACATCTAGTACCGCGCCCTGCACCACGCGCACCAATTTCCCTTGCGGATGCTGGATCTGGTAGTGCAAGCCGCGCAGCACGTTTTGCGCGGAGCGCGAGTGGTTGTCCTGCACGAAATCGACATCGCGCCCGGTCAATTCGGCAAACCTGCGCCGGTTGAAGCTCTCAAAGAAGAAGCCGCGGTCGTCGCCGAACACCCTGGGTTCGATGATCAGCAGGTCGGGAATCGCGGTATGGATCACTCTCATTT
>Ga0307375_10001915_pt1 | contig 21940 bp, 23 predicted proteins | sample TR1MG_FD_202531 | JGI IMG/M metagenome (GOLD analysis project Ga0307375, IMG submission 202531) | Soil microbial communities from Risofladan, Vaasa, Finland - TR-1 | ecosystem: Environmental > Terrestrial > Soil > Coastal area > Acid sulfate soil | place: Finland: Risofladan, Vaasa | collected...
TCTCGACAGCTTCCGACCCAATCGTTACCAATCACGCCGGTGCCGATAGACTACTGCGGACGGAACCGCAGGTTCATTTCATGATGTATCCATGTTGAACAATCGTTGAATCAGCCTCATGTCACACGCCCGTCCGCATGTCGGTCGCGCCCGGCGCCAGATAGATCCGCGTTGCTGGACCGAAGCCGAACACGGCCTACATGTTCTCCAGCAGTGCCACGAGCCGCTGCAGTGTGGGCGCATCGAATCCTGCGCTCACCTCGATCCGGCGGCCCCCCGATAGCACCACGGACAAGCCACCGCCGTCACTGCATTCGTTTGCCAGTTCGCTGCCGGCCAACTCCACGGCAACCAGTCCATCGCTGGCCGTAGTGTTCGATCCGCGCATCCGTTTCAGACGGCGATTCAGCGTGCCCAGACCCAGACCGTGACGTCGGCAAAACTCGCTTCGATTCAATCCGCTGTCCGCAAACTGCGCCACGATCTGCGCAATCTCGGAACGCGTGCGCCGCTGCTGTAGAGTAACTCCCGTTTCGTTGCTCATGCCTACAGTTCAGCACGGGCACTTGCAACCTGGGTAGGTGGGTTTGGTCTGACGCGTACTGTCTTTCGGCTCCTTGCCTTCGGCACGCACGACCTCGGCCTTGAGGATGACGCGGCGTTCTCGCGGCCAGCTTCCGGCAGCATAGCTGGCCTCGCCATAGACATGCCCGGTCTTACCGCTGCGGCGCGAGAGCTTGCGCGCACGTCGCATGCCCGGCTTGGCATTGCGAGCCAAAGAGCAGCATTGAGCAGGCGTATTCGGTCGCCATACGGAGCACAGTTTTTTGACAAGATGTCAAAGTTGTCACGGCTCGGCTCGATCGCCACTTCTCAGCTTCTACAGAACTTTAAGGACTCAATCCCTCATTCACGCACTATGCCGTGGCGGATGTCATGACATTCTCAATCACCCTACATGCACGGTCAATGTGCTCTTCCGTCAGCGTCGGATGAACAAGAAACATAAGGCTCGTTTCACCCAGCTCCTTCGCCACCGTCAGACGACGCAAACTTCGCTGCTCCGCTATGAATGCCTTCTCTAAGTAAATCTCGCTACAGCTTCCGACTGAGCACGGCACACCCGCCTCGCCGATCACCTGCATGATCCGGTCTCGGTCCCATCCTGGCTTCAGACGCTCTGGCCGCACGAACGCGTAATACTTGTAGTATGCGTGATACGCATGTACCGGCGGCAGGCAGACGCGCAGTCCTGGAAGTTCCTCCAGCCGACCATTAAGAATTCCCGCGTACCTGCGCCGTGCCTCCACCCAACCAGGCACCTTTTTCAGCACAATTCGTCCGATTGCAGATTGCATCTCTGTCATGCGTCCGTTAGTTCCAAACGATTCGTGCAACCAGCGAAAGCCGATCGGATGTTCTTGGTTGTATACAGCCTCATAGCTCTTGCCATGGTCCTTATAACTCCACGCACGTTGCCACAATTCCATATCGTCCGTCGTGAGCATTCCACCCTCGCCACCCGTGGTCATGATCTTGTCTTGGCAAAAGGAAAATGCGGCTACGTCTCCGATCGAACCGACCGGTCGGCCCTTGTACATCGCGCCCTGCGCCTGTGCGCAATCCTCCACCACCTTCAACCCGTACTGGCGCGCCAGCTCCATAATCGGATCCATCTCACAAGGCCACCCCGCAAGATGTACTGCCACAATCGCCTTCGTTCTCGGCGTAATTAATGGGCGTATCGTTTCCGCCGAAATGTTCTGGCTTTCGCGATCCACATCCGCCAAGACGGGCCGTGCTCCTACCATTACCGCACAACTGGCTGACGCAATGAACGTACGACTGGTCGTGATCACCTCATCTTCCGGACCGACTCCGAGCGTTTTCAGAGCTGTTTCTAGTGCTATCGTGCCGTTGGCCAAGACAACAGCATGTTCGCAACCAACCGACTCGGCGAACTCCTTTTCGAACAGTCGGCCTTCTTCTCCTGTCCAATAATTTACCTTGCCAGACCGGAGGACGCGAATCGCCGCGTCGATCTCATCCGGAGAAAAGTAAGGCCAGGGAGCAAATGCGTATCCAGGGGTACGAACAGTTGCAGACAACTCACGATTTGCCATCATTGAAACTCATCACCAATAAAACATAGACATTTAATGTCGAAATTATGGACGGTATCGATATGAGGGAAAGTATCCTAGATTCGGACACGCATAACGCTCCGCCCAGAGCTTTTCTAATGTACAGTAAGCTTCCGGCAAATGGATATGCCGGTAAGTGAAGAAAGGGACGCGGTAAGGTGAAAAGCTGGACTTAAATCGAAAGATTCCGTCGCCTGGTTGATAGCCACCCCCAAGAACGAGGCGAACTTTACCTGAGGCCCGAGCCCAGTTTATGGTGTCGAGCACAACGGCATTAGTTGGCCTGACTTCTTGAAATGCTATGTCCGCTCCGCCTAAGTAGGAATAGACGTTCGTAGAGTCGTGTAAGTAGAGGGTGGCAGCGACTATTTGGTCTCGGTACTCCGCTAATACGAACCGTGCGTTACTTTTCAGTCGCTCAAAGATCGCCAAGAAGTAATCTAATCCGAAGTAATAAGACGAATTGGCTTGATTACGATCCATGGTATGCAGGTAGATACGGTGGAATTCGCGAATATGCTCTTCCTTACTGCCTTCGAATACTCTCACGTTTTCACGTTGTGATCGATTGAGATTTTTTCGACATGCGTGCGAAAAGTGGTCTCTCCAGAGCACTTCATGGGGCAAGGACACATCGACCCACACTATGTCACGATCATACACAATGCCTGCATCTAAAATTCCGTCCAGATCTGCCCATGGGTTCAGGTGCGCGAACTCCGAGATGACTCCGCGCTTGTTGAATTCATCATGCAGCACCTGCCTGAATGCGCTACGAAGGATCGTCGCAACATTCCCGGTAACAATAGGCCCGGTGAATTCTGGCGTCGCACTGTCGAATCCCTCCGTGTTACTTTCAAATTCGAGGGTTTTCGTTGATCTCAATATGAATGGGTAGACAATACTCGAACTTAAGTCTTCAATGCCGAAGAGACAAGGCTCACACTGATGGTGATCCGCGACGATGGATAGGTATGCATGGCTCCCAAACACTGATCGCGATGCTGGCAATGCACGATTCCATTCAGCGGAATCGCGAAGAGATAACGTGTATTGATACATGCTCGATCTCATCGGAAGGAAGCCTTGAGGGCGGTAACCATCTCGGCGAGTAATCCCTCATCAACATCTTGATGAACAGGAAGGTTCAAGATTCGCTTCCCAAGCCAATGCGCATCGGGGTAATGGGCCTCATCGAGGTCGGAAACCATTGTGTGATAGAGACTCACAACTCCATATCCGACGGCATTCAGTTGATAATACAACGTATCGCGATGACCCCGCTTTAGGACTATCGGCAAAGTCTGTGGAACAACTCCGGACACGACGGGTTTTAACAATTCGATTTCATCGAAGCCCGCAAGCATCTCAGAAAGCACTGTCGCGCAAGATCGGCGCTTGCGCGCTATTGCAAAGGCATCATATTCCCAAAATGCATTCTCGATATTCCATTTTGGAATGAGGGCTCTGATCTCATTTGCTATTCCGCGGTCGGCTCCGCTGTTTGCTAGTAACAATCCTCCAGACTTGAACGGAAGTAACTTATGCAACGACATAATCGCGAAATCCCCAAGCCGCCCACATACACCCCCTATAAGGTCGGAGAACATTGCGTGCGCTTCGTCTTCAATGACGAGCATACCGATATTACGTGCCAGGTCACACACAGTTCGATACTCTGAATCGGGAAAGCCAAAATAATGCACAATAACAAAAATACGAGCCGAGCTATTTCGAATCTGAAACCTGAGGTCATCGACATCGATTTCCAACTGCGGCGTCATCCGATAAAACACGGGAGTGAAGCCGGCCTGCTTGACTGGGTCCATAACGCCAGACCCCTCACGCTCACTCCAGCCTATATATGCCGGCAGTAGAACTTTGTTGCCGAACCGACTTCCTGCCGCATTCAGAATGGCCCTTAAGCCCGACCGAGCATTATCAACGTAATACGTGGATCGAAGACAGGTTTCGACCCGTTCCGCAATCTTGGGGATCTTCGTCACAATAGTTCCAGTTATCCGAGCATCTTCCGCATTCGAACTAACTTTTCGAAAGTAAGAAGAGACGGTAATGCTCTCGGAGGTTCAGAAGATACTCGAATCAAGTACTGGCGTTCGGGAAATAGCGCCGTTATGGCGCGCATAGCTTCGTCTTCCGAAAGCCCGTGATGATTGAGCAATTTGCACGTATGGCCGGCGATCAAACCAACTTCCAATCGATTTTCACTCTGCATACAGCAGATTTTAGAACACCCCAGTCGGCACTCTTCATTCAGAGCACTAGCTAGCTCTCCTGACGGTACAACCGGCTTATTTAGAGAGGGCAGAATATCGGTCATTTGAAGCCTTGAAATGTATAACTCACGAATGGTGTTGAACCCAAGTCTGGAATACCAACGGATTGCCGACGAGTTTGAAGCAAAGACATCCAATTCCAAAGCAGCACAGTCATCATCCTTTGCGGAATCAGTGAAATTTTCGAAGAGCATCGTACCGAAACGCGATCCGCGATATTCTTCCGCTGTTACGATGTAGTTCAAGAGCAGAGAGTCTTCCTTGCGCACAGCATGGTAGTAGCCCGCAATGTCCGCATCGACCTCGATGACGACGAATCTATCCCGCTCAAGTATGGAACGTAGCATATTTATTGATTGTTGAGCCTGATAGATCGTGTAGAGAAGAAAACGATCTCCAAATGCGTAGCGCTTGAGCGCAAATATCGATTCCGCATCAGTGTCTTTCGCTCTACGAATTACAACGCCTACGTCACTCACTTCGTCCCTCACGCCATGTTCTTCGTTCTACGTCCAAGTCAAGCATTTCAGCACCCGGATCTATCCGTATGCCGTCTCGCTTTACGACTTGCCATGCCGTTTTTGCCAATATGCAAAAATCAAGCTGCAGACTCCAACGTTCAACATATTCGATGTCGCTCGCCAAGCGATCTGTCCAGGCAAGATTATTTCTTCCCCTAACTTGCGCCAAACCACTAATTCCCGGCATAACTGAGAATCTGGCCCGTTCAACCTCCGTAAAGAAAGGTAGGTATCTCATTAAAAGTGGCCGGGGCCCGACGAGACTCATCTCCCCGCGGACCACATTCCAGAGCTGCGGTAATTCGTCCACACTGGACGCCCGTATCATCCGTCCCAACCGCGTCAACCGTTCGCCGTCTCCCTTCAGATGCCCGTCCTCCTCTATCGCCTCGGTCATTGTGCGAAACTTTAGCAACATAAACGGACGTTCGTACCGTCCCGGACGCGTTTGACGAAACAGGATTGGCTTTCCCATCGTCATCCGGATCAAAACCGATACGACTAGCAGCACAGGAGACAATAAAACCAATCCCACTATCGCAATGGTGCAATCGAACCCGCGCTTCACAAGTAATCTCAAACCGCGCTGGCGTCTGGTATGGAAGTTCGGTTCTTCTATCAATATTGGCCTGACCCTACAATGGCGATTTTGAGCTACGCTTGGAATTAATTGCCATCATCCGGCTCGATGCTGGGCAACAGCCTTTCTGAAAACGGCCTCGAACTTGTCCACGCCCACACGGAGCGAAAGGTTTTTTCGATAAAACCTCATCCCACTGATCCCCATGGACATTCTCACATCGTCAGACATGGCTAAGAAGTCTCTGAGCTTTGCGACCATTGCCGCCGGATCTTCTGGATCACAACAAAGACCTGCACCTGCGGCTTTTACCAGGTCGGCAGCGTCTCCCCTAACTGCCATCAGAATCGGACGACCCGAGGCTAAATATGCCTGCGTCTTTGAGGGAATCGTGATTTTGAAAAGTGGCAGATCCCGTAAGTGAACGAGAAGAACATCCGCCGCGGCGAGCAGCGGGCCCATCGATTCAGGCGGCTGACGCGGCAAAAACCGCACATTGGAAAGGCCCATATTGGCGGCCTTTTGCTGCAGCGATTCTCGATCCACGCCATCCCCGACAAACACAAACTGCGCCCGGCTCAGTTCCCTCTCGCATAAACGCGCTGCCTCCAGCAGTGTCTCCAGCCCTTGCTGAATCCCCATAGTCCCTGCAAACAAGACATTGAACCGGCCCGCCAGTCCCCATGATTTTGCCATGCCCTCGTCACGCGGGCACACTGACATCGACGTCTCTTCACACCAGTTGTAGATCACTTCGATTTTGTTCGCTGCAATGCCCCTTTCAATGAGTTGTTGCTTAAAACCCGGGGACAACACCACAACTTGATCCATCTGCCGGAAAGCAAAGTGGCACCACTTACGTAGCATCGAAATGGCAAAAGGATTCGTCATCATCCCCGTTTCGAGCACCGTATCCGGCCAGAGGTCCTGAATGTCACTTACAACCGGAACTCCTCTCATCAATCGCAGGACAGTAGACGGAAGCGCTATGGTTGTGGGTGGGTGATAGACATAAACCACGTCAGGGCGTGTAGTACCAATGACTCCCAGTGTTGCCGCGGAGAACGCAAAGCTCCCGTAGTTTAAGGCCCGGTGAACCGCAGACTTATCATGGCTAGGATATAGAGCGGTTCGAAGAATCGATATTCCGTCTATGGTCTCGCGCTGCCAAGGTCTCACTTTATACCCAGGGTAAAGCTTGCCTCCGGGATAGTTCGGAAATCCCGTGAGTACTTCTACGGTGTGGCCCCGACGCACCAACTCTCTTGCAAACGTCAGTCCTTTGAATGTTGGCTCGGGATCAAAGAATTGAGTAAGCAGCAGGATACGCATCAACTATCCTCCCTGTCCTTCTACTCAACCTTCCGCCAAACCACACTGTTCACATAATTAACATAGCTATGAATAATCCGGACGACTTTCTCGGACACGGCCGGCGCTTCGTAGTCACGAACCACCCTTAGCCCAGTTTTGCCCTTGTTCTCAAGAATCTTGAGCCCTTCCCTGACCCTAGCACAATCAAATCCAGTCAAGATTACCGCAGCCTCCTCCATCGCCTCAGGCCGCTCGTGCACTTCTCTGATGTTCAAGGCCGCAAATCCGAGAATGGACGACTCTTCGGATATCGTTCCGCTGTCTGACAGTGTTGCCCTCGCGTTCATCTCGAGCTGGACGTAGTCCAGGAATCCAAGGGGCGCTCGCAACTCCACCTCGGGTCGCAGCATAGCACCAAGTTCCTTCAAACGCTTTTTTGTTCGCGGGTGCGTTGAAACAATAATTCGTAGCCCAAATTCTTCTGCCAGCCAGTCCAGCAACTGCACAAATCTCTCTAGCTGCCTTGGCACATCTGCATTTTCTTCGCGATGACAACTCACCACGAAGTACTCATTCGAGTTCAGCCCTAAACGCTCCAAAACGTCTGATTTCTTGATTCTCTGCAAATAATGGTGGAGTACCTCGTACATCGGACTCCCGGTCTTGATGACTCGATCCGGCGCGATGCCTTCGCGCAGCAGGTATTCCCGGGAGATATCGCTGTATGGCAGGTTGATGTCGCTGATGTGATCGACAATCTTGCGGTTGATCTCCTCTGGAACGCGCTCGTCGAAGCACCGGTTCCCGGCTTCCATGTGAAACACGGGAATCTTCATTCGTTTGGCTGCCAGGGCCGCCAGGCAACTGTTTGTGTCACCCAGAATCAACACCGCATCCGGTTGCACTTTGGCGAGCACCTCGCTGGATTTAGAAATTACCAATCCGATCGTCTCGGCTGCATTCTTCCCGGCCGCCTGTAGAAAATGATCGGGGCACCGAATTTCCAGATCCTCAAAGAACACCTGGTTCAGCTCATAGTCATAGTTCTGACCGGTGTGAATCAGCACGTGTTCCGTATACCGGTCCAGTGCTGCAATCACCCGCGATAACCGGATGATCTCCGGCCGGGTGCCCAGAATAGTTGCCACTTTCATGCGTGCTCCAGTGACTGGACTTCCTAGTATCCTAAAAATCGACAGGCAGGAAGTAGGTGTCCGGCCGGTTCGGATCAAACTTCTCGCTCGCCCAGAACAACGTCACCATTTCTCCCGTACCTACATTCGTGATCGAGTGCGTGAGCCCCGGTGGAATATCAATCACCTGGTATGCACTACCCGTCACGGAATACTCTACGACCGGACCACCTTCAACGGGTCTCATCCGGATCAACCCGTCTCCTTCCACGACAAAGAATTTCTCTGTCTTCGTATGGTGATAGTGGTTTCCTCGCGTAATCCCCGGCTTGGTTCTTGAGACGAATATCTGTCCGCAATGTTCCCCTTTGATGAATTCCGCCAGGCTGCCGCGTGAATCGGACTTGATCTCCAGTTCGTGCTGCCGCTCCTGCGGAAGAATATACGATAGATAGGTCGCATAGAGCGCCCGGTTAAACCAATCCGCAAAGTCCGGCAGCGTCAGCGTGCTCCTCATCTCGTGAAACGCCTGGATTCGGCCTGCCAGATCGCCGAGTTGAATACGGTACGCTGGAATCTCCGCACCCGCCTCGTCTCCAGCCTGCTGCCCGTCGATCTCCGTCAGAAATGCCGCCACCACATCATCCACGTAGCTTAGTTCCACCCCGTAGATGGGATCGGAGATGCTGATCGGCAAATCTTTTGCAATGTTGTTACAGAAGGTGGCCGTGACCGAGTTGTAGTTGGGACGGCACCACTTCCCGAACAGGTTCTTCAGGCGGTAAATCCGGACAGAGGCTCCGCTCTCCGAAGCGAACTTCCTTAGCGCGTTTTCCGCCTTCGCCTTACTCGCTCCATACGGATTGTTCAACTCCGCTTGAATCGAAGAGCTGAAGACAATCTTCGGCGAACGTCCGCTTTCCCGCAGGATTTGGCACATCTGCTCTGTCAGCCCTGTATTCCCGCTCTCAAACTCGATTGGGTCTTGCGGCCGGTTAATCCCCGCCAGATGGAAAATCACATCAGCCTCAAGCAGCCCTGTCCTGAGATCCTCGGCCGATTCCTCCCGGTCAACAATCCTGGTCTCGCAATCCTTGCGTTCACTCAGGTGAACTGCCAGGTTACGGCCTAGGAAGCCCCGTCCGCCGGTGACGAAAATCTTTCTCACGCCAGCACCGCTTTCCCTTTGAGCGCATCCTGCACGCATTGCAGTTTCAACAACAGTTGCGTCATCGCTTCTACGTCCAGAAGTTGCGTGTTGTGAGAATTGTAATCAGCGGCTTGCGAAACTTCGGTTTTCCCAGCACTGAAGAAACTTGAATAGTTCAGATCTCGTGCATCAGCGGGCACCCTGTAATATCCGCCAAGATCTTCAGCTTGAGCCATCTCTTCGCGGTTCAAAAGTGTTTCGTAAAGTTTTTCTCCGTGCCGCGTACCGATGACTCGAATTTCATTGTTCGCCTTCATCAGCTTTAACAACGCCGTCGCCAGGGTACCGATGGTCGCCGCCGGTGCCTTCTGCACAAAAATATCTCCAGGCACGCCATGCGTGAAGGCATAAAGCACCAACTCCACTGCCCCCTCGATGGTCATCATGAAGCGGGTCATATTCGGATCGGTTACGGTCAGCGGTTCCCCAGCCAGTATCTGATTCAGAAACAGCGGAATCACCGACCCCCGCGACGCCATCACGTTCCCATACCGCGTCCCGCAGAATATCGTGGAGCTTTCCCCGAACATCCTTGCCTTGGCCACCATGCACTTCTCCATCAGCGCCTTCGACATCCCCATCGCATTCACGGGATATACGGCCTTGTCCGTACTCAGCACAATCACCTTGCTGACCTGGAAAGCCAGCGCAGCTTTCATCACATTCTCTGCGCCAAGCGTGTTCGTTTGTACCGCTTCAATAGGAAAGAACTCACACGACGGAACCTGCTTCAGGGCAGCCGCATGGAACACGAAATCCACGCCGCGCATCGCCTGGTGAACGCTGTCGTAGTTCCGCACATCTCCAATGTAGAACTTCACCGCAGCGTTCTTGAGCCTTCCCCGCATGTCATCCTGTTTCTTCTCATCCCGGCTGAAGATGCGGATCTCGCCGAAACCAACCTTGCCAGCCATGTCGACAACGGCGTTGCCAAATGTGCCCGTGCCGCCAGTAATCAGTAGTGTCTTCCCGGCAAATATGGTTGCGTTCATCTCGTCATCCACCATCACTCTATATTGCTCTTTTAAACTTTCTCGGCTTCCGACGCCTGTGCCGACAGCGCTTTTCTGAACAAATTGACGTTGTCCTCGAGAATCTTCGGCGAATGTAGCCAGTCTCGCATGAAATCTGAGGCCGCATTCGACATCTTTAGGTATGTTTCTGCGTCCATGTCCGTGCAATGCTGCAGCACCCTATGCCACAATTGGCGGTCGTCTAAAGGCAAATCCCAGCCGATGTTCTTCTGCTGAAGGTAGCTCCACGGCGTCTGATTGCTTACGATCACCGGACAGCCCGCGCCCAAGGATTCAACGATAACATGACCAAAATTCTCTCCCAGCGTGGGGAACAGGAAGAAGTGATACTGAGAGAACTTTGTCCTGACTTCGTTGTGCGGAAGAGCGCCGAGATATCTGATTCTCACGTTCTCTGGCGTTCGCGCGGTGAGTTTCCAGCATTCTTCCCAATATTTCGGATCATCCACTGGTCCATAGATATCGAAAGTTATCTTTCCTTTTAGAGATAAGACCATCTCGATGGCGACCGCTAGATTCTTCTTGGGTGACACGCGCGACACAAACACGAATGAAACTTGCCCTGGTTGTTTTCTCACAGTTTCTCGGCAGAGCCTTGCCACAGGAACGGCACTGGGAACGTTTGACGCCTCATGAATCCGCAAGGCGGCGTCAAACCTTCCATCAATGGAAAGACGAAGAGTAGAGAAAACTTCCTGGATTTCTTGCTTCTCCTTCTCTGCGCTGGCCTGCCACAAGATATGGCGGTACAAGCCTACCCATGCCGCCACCGTCATGAAGATAACTTTCTTTGTCTTTCGTAAGGCCAGTGCGCCCGGAGAAAATTCGCCACGTGGGGCCAATACTACGGCAACTGGCGGAAGCATACCGAGCCGCCGTAGAAGAAGAATCTTTATCGTGAAGCGCGAAAAAAAACCGTTCAAATAAATAATGTCCGGCTTCGCTTCGGCAATCCGGCGACGCAGATTGGCAAGCGAAAGATTAGCCGTGTAGAGTACCTGGGCCTTGCCGACCCGCACCCAAGTGTCAGTAGTCACGCCCCGGTAAGGAACCTTGTCGGTGTGGTCTCGGTCACTGGTAAGCACGGAAAATTCAAATTCGCCGCCACCCAGCGACGCAACGAGATTCGACACTGAGTGGATGGGGCCGCCAGCCTTAAATCCCGGAAGATACGCGCCCGTAACCGCGAGTATTTTGACCCTCGAGGATAGTTTTCTCATGTCGAACTCTCCGCATTGCTGTTTCAGTGGCTGCACACTCCATCGAAGAGTGACCCGTTGAAGCACTCCGTGGCCATCGGAGATACACACAGACCCGGCACGGAATAGGACGGCCCTGCGGCCTCTTCTGGAAACACAGGTACAACGTGAATCACTCGCATCCGATAATCCCGCCAATTACCGTCTTGGCGCAGCGCCGCACCCAAAGGTACTTCATCCATGAATGCTACAGGACTTCCCGGTAGAGCGCCGCATATTGCGCCGCTATCGTGGCAGTACGGAATCTCTTCACGTTCTCAAATCCTTGCGCAACAAGATGATTGCGGTAATCGGCGTCGTTGATAACGCGCAATATCCCTTCTCGAATAGAAGAACAATCGAACGGATCCACCAAGCAGGCCGCCGGCCCAGCAACCGTCGGCATTGGACCGAGATTGCTCGTGACCACGGGCCGACCCGTCGCGTTCGCTTCCACAATCGGCATTCCAAAGCCTTCGTACGTGGACGCAAACACCACCATATCGCACTCGCGGTACTTCTCGACAACTTGCTGGTCCGCAAGGTCCCACCGCTCCGTGTAGGAAATACTGTTGCGCTCTAGTTCCTGGCGTTGTCGTGCTGTCAGACGTCCAATGATGTCCAGTCTGCACGGAATTCCTCGAAGAGACTCCGCAACGCGGCAGATATTCTTGTTATGCTCCGCTGTACCGACTTGCAGAATAACGGGTGTTCTCGCATGAAACTCTTTCGGCCACGGCACGAAATCGTCCAGAACGGGATCTGGAATCATGTGTACGATCTCCGGATCGCAGCCGGTGTAGCGCAACACCTCGTTCCGAGTGAATTCGGAAATGACCGTAACGGCCGCCACCCTCCTGACCGGCAGCCAATACCAGAGCCACAGCAGGAGCATGTGGCTGAACCCTTTCTTCCTACGGAGGATACCGCAGTCATGGATCGTGAGAATGGTCTTCCGCTTCCTCAGCGCCAATGCAAGATAGTGAACGTCCCCGACGATATGATTGATGTCGCGCTGATGCAACGGAGCTTCTAAAATGTTCAGTACTCTTCGTAGAAAACGACGGCTTTCAAACCTGCAAGTCCAAACCTCTCGGACAATGTCCGAAGGCAACGCATTTCGGATAGCATCGAACACCCGCTCCATGCTGAAGTGGGTGCTACATCTCCTACGCTGGTAAAACTGCACTCGCATGAGCTGCCCCTGTTCTTGTACCGACCATCGGGAGAGTTCCGGCGGGCTGGACTGCGTGAAGGAAGCCGGGGCTGATGTCGCGGGGGGGAGGCGACATCAGCGCGCGGGCTTCCGCGTGGAACTCGCTGGGCGTCCGGTAGCCGAGTGCGCTATGCGGACACGTATGATTGTAATCCTGCCTCCATTGTTCGATCGTTTGCCTGGCGTCAACCAGGGTGGTAAACCAGTTCTCGCTCAGACACTCGTCGCGGAACTTCCCGTTGAAGCTCTCGACGTAGGCGTTTTGGGCCGGCTTGCCGGGCTCGATAAAGTCCCAGCTCACACCGTGTTCGTAGGCCCATTGCTCGACCGCCTTGCTGATGAACTCCGGGCCGTTGTCGCAGCGGATCGACTTCGGCAGCCCGTGTTCAGCCACGATCTCGTCCAGCACCCGCGTCACCCGCCGCGATGCAAAACTGGTATCGACCTCTAGCGCCAGGCACTCCCGCGTGTAGGCATCGACTACGCTCAGCACTCGAATCGTTCTCCCGCACTCCAGCGCGTCATGCACAAAGTCCAAGGCCCACTCCTGGTTCGCCGCCGTCCACGAGCGAAGCGGTTGGCCAACGCGGACGCAGTGTTTCCGTTTCCGGCGCCGAATCGCCAAACCCGCCTCGCAATACACCCGATGCACCCGCTTGTGGTTCACTGTCTCTCCCGACCTTCGCAACAGAACATGCAGCCGCCGATACCCGAAGCGCAGCTTCTCCCGCGCCAGCCGCACCAGCCGCTCGCGCAGCGGTTCATCCGAGCGCCGCGTTCGATAGCGATTGGTCGTGACCACCATCTCCATCAGACCGCACGCACGCCGCTCGCTGAAGGCATACTCCGCCTGCATCTGCCCGATAGCCGCCTTCGATGCTACGAGCTCACGCCGTTTTTTCGAATCACCGACTGCAGGGCTTCCTTGTCCAGTAAAAGATCCGCAACCAGCTTCCGCAATCGCGTGTTCTCGTCCCGCAACTGCTTGGCCTCCTGCGCCTCCGACACCGACATCCCGCCATACTTCCCCTTCCAGGCGTAGATCGTGTGCTTGCTGACGCTCAGCTCCCGTGCCACATCCTCGGCACGGCGCCCTGCCTCCAACTGCTTCAAGGCACCGATCATCTGCGCCTCCGTGTGCTTCCCCTTCGACATACCTCTTCCCCTTTCGGCAAATCCGAAATCATACTCGGTTGTATGCGAATCTAGGGGAGCACGTCAGCAGATACCCTGCTTGCGGCACAGCTCCGCCATCCCGAGCCCGGCCTCGGACTCCTTCAGAATCCCAACCATCTGTTCTTCTGTGAATCGGCTCTTTCGCAAGGTCTTGTTCTCCTGGCTTGGCCCAAGCGGGCCAGTGTAGCCGAAGAACTCTCATCTACGCTGGTCCAATTTCCAAGGAGCAGGTCCAAACTGTATTAACTGTCGAAAAACCCATCACGTTATTCCGCACATGATCGATGTGAACGCTGTAACAACAGATATTGCGCGACGACTAAAAGCGGCAGGAATCTAATGATGTTAATGAAAAAGCCATCAAATGCGCTATTGATATTCCCCACCGTGTTGAGCAGCCCGAAGAGTACAATCAATCCTCCAACGCCGAAGAATCGTAGCCCATCGAACAGTCCACGTTGAAAAACACCTACAATCAAAAAGCCCAGAATCACCGCCAAAGGCCCACCCGCAAAATTGAGATAGGTAAATGCGCTCATCCCAACAGAATTGTAAAAATCCAGCCCCATGACTTGATTCGTGTACCAGAGCCCAATATTTTGCAGTGGCTTGTTGCTCCACAAAAACCTCGGTACAAGTGCCGCCACAGGCGCAATAATGATATTGCCCAGAAAGTCCGGACTACCCTCCGGCAATTTTTTATTGGCAGCTGCGTACTCAATTCCCAACGACCCAACATAAGTCAGGTTACTTGATCTTAGAACGCTTAGCCATGTTGGAGCACCTTCCCCGCCGTTGTCCACCTCAGTACTACTCGGATGAATCATCGTTTCCACAATGCTGCTGAGGCTGTCACTCTTGAATCCCGCATCCTGCATACGGGCAGCCCGGAAAGGCTGAATCACCGCGTAAGCCGCTATCAAGGAAACCACAACGGCGGGAACCAGCCACCGAGGGAACCGTTTACTCTGGCTATAATAAACAAACCCTACGATGATGAAAGGCATGGCCACTTGACTTTTGAAGCCTGAAAGAAAACCAAAGGCAACTTCATACCCAAGTACCAGCCATAAAAATTGCCGATCTGACAGGGTCGAGCGGGGCTGAGCGAAGCATTGGATAGCTACACCCACCAAAGCAAGCTCTCCTAGCGATCCCAATATGGTGAAATACTGGGTATAGGCAGCAGCCGCGATTAGTTGGTTATAACTGCTCGAATAGCCGTAGATCCCCAGTTTGATCGCCGCTAGGCGCACTATCAGGCTAATCGCAAGGCAGGCATAGAGCGCAGGCCTATTGATGCGCCCGGAGGATGCCATCCATCTGCCAAGCACACGGCTCCGTTGTAGTCTTTGTCCCATTCTGCGGCCCACACCGGAGCTATACCCAATCCACATAGCGCAGGCGCCTAGCACCACCAGCAACATCAACTGATTCATCCATCGCGTTACAATGGGCTGCAGGCCCACTGAAGCCACTACATCTTTAGGCATGAAAAACAGAATGTTGGAGACACAAAAGGGCAACACGAAAGTAAATAGCGAAGCCAATACGATGGGGTTCAACCAAAACAGATGCGACTCACTCGTCCATAGATTTCTGACCTCGACGCAGAGATACCCCAACAGCAGCAGCGTATAGGCTACTAAACCTTGGAAGTTTGTGATCAACTCCGCCGACAGCGCTGCAAAAATTAGTACAGCGCAAAATACTACGAGCACCCTCAGCCCGGCGATGAGCATCCCTCTGTCGGCGCCTGACGGTGCGAATACGTATCGACCGTTTGCGTAGCTATTCATGAAATCTTCTCAGACAATATCGCATTCTGAATCGGTGGAGTAGGATAACCCCGCTGCATCCCAGCCAGGGTGTCGAGCAGCAAACTCAACCGTAGCGCATACGTGTGTTCAGTATGCGCCCTGCGCATCCCCGCTTCGGCAATGGCGCGCCGCTCGGCTTCGCGAGGCAGCCAGTAGTCGATCTTCTGCTTCAGGTCCGCCATACTCCGAAACGTGATCAATTCCCTGCCGTCCTCGAACAATTGGCACAAGCCTGGCCTCCAATCCACCATCTGGAAAGCTCCCGCCCCAGCCGCTTCAAAGCTACGGACATTGAGCCCCCAAATCTCGCTGTATTGAAGATTGTTAACGACAATCTTGGCGCCTCTAAAAGCGCGGACCTTTTCGTGGTTGTACACCGGCCGTCCTTGATGCATTCCAGCGACTGCTCCAGGCGCCATCCAAAGCGGTGCCGGATTTCCCCATAATTTGACGTCGTAATCCGACAAGTTTTTATAAAACGCCACGCGCCAGGAATGCGAGTTACCTGCCGTCGTTATGTCACATCGATAGGTAGCATCCTGACCTATCGCTTCCTCCGGTAAGCAATGACGTGCCGGGTTGAAGCACTCAGGCAAGTAATAAACAGGACTTTTCAGCACATCGCCCAGGGCATGGAGGATGTAGGGGTCCTTGAAGAACAGACCGTCATACGGCGCGTTCATGAAAAACCCGCGCCCAAAATTGGCGAGGGAATCAGGGAACCACATCGCAACTTGGGCATTGGTACGTCTCTTAAGTTCAGTCACCTCGTCGGGCCAAAGGAAATCGTGGCAGATAATCACCACATCAAGGGGCGCATCTTCCGCCACCCGCCACAGTGCCTTCATCCGCTGCGTACGCACTGCCGGCAAACTGTCCGTGGATGAATGAATCACACGGCGCACCTGGTCCAGCCGATGACCGATTCGCCCGCCGATACGACCCGACCGGAAACCAGGCTCGAAACGGCGCACACTATGGCCCATGCTGACCAGCGTTTCCGCAATGTGCAGCGCAAAGCCCTCCGTGTAGAACTTGCCGATGACGAGAATGTTCATGCGTTGTCTATGTGCATGGTATTGAAACGGTCGAATGAAGCGTGCTTTGTGGGAAACCAGGTTAACGCATCTGCATGAATGAGCGCGTAATTGCCCTCGAAGAATCTCTCAAGTTCAGGATGCCACTCACGGAAGATCAAGAGTTGGTGGGGTTGGAGCTTGGCAAACGAATAAGGCAACTTCTCAACCGCAGTAAAGGCATCTCTAAGAAAATTTCGCGAAAAAACCCAGCGATGATTATATTCAAACTGGAGAACCGAAATGCTTTCCTCAGCAAGCAATTGTAGAGCTCCCCGTATCACCTCCATATCATGGCCCTCTGCGTCGCACTTGAGTAAGTGGACTCTCTGAAGTCTGTGAGTTTTGCAAAAATCAGTCGCACTGGACCTGACTATCTCAATCTGCTTCTCATCGTCTCGCAGCGGATTCGCATGCAACGAATTGATTCCCGAACTCTGATTACTGACATACATATTGCATTCACCATTCTCTGAAGAGAGCGCAATTTTCTCATAATGCAGAACACGGTTCTGAGTTCCCAACCTTGTCTTTAGAAATTCAAAAGTTGAAGGAACTGGCTCAAAAAGGTACAGATCAACACCTTTATCGATATCTGCGCCTTCCAGCAAATTCAAGAAGTGAGCCGACCAATCACCGACGTTCGCACCAACATCAAAGATAACTAGACGACCGTTTCTCAAGTTTCCTTTCCGCGATGCATCGACGACACAACGCTGAACCAGCAACTCACCGTTTGACACCATATCGTTAGGGACATCCCCGCGTGCACGTTGATACAAAGCGCGTCCAATTCGATATACTGTTTGATTTCCTCCCATAAAATGTTTCATGACTTTTTCTCGCAAACCACGGGATCGATCCTTGCCCAGTCCACTGGCAGCCATGGACAGATCAGCGTATCCGTTAACCGCATTAGGCCAGTATAGAGATAGAAGAAGGGCTGTCGGCCCAGCCGCGACGCCCATGCAAACAATCGTCCTCCGGCAGTGCCGAACTGCGCCAGCTTGGTGTAGGCGGACGGTGACTGCAGCCAGGTTTTTTCCATCCCCTTATGCTCGACAACTCGAAAACCAGCATCTTTAAATATCGCCAAGTTATCGGCCGGGCGTTGATACCCAAGATGACCATCACCCGCAATAAAGAGGCGCTCGTACAGAGCGTGGTCTTTCTCTTTATAGTGACGGATCAGGGGATTTTCAGTCTCCACATCGTAGAGGAATATCAGCTTGCCGCCTGGGCGGAGGATCCTGCTCATTTCCGAGAGAATATGGGGTTTGACCTCCGGCGGAATGTGCTCCCAGAAATACGAGCTCACCACCGCATCAACCGAATTGTCCGGCAAAGGAACGCAAACCGCAGCGTCGGCTTGAACTTTACACTCATAGAACTCCACTTTCTTTAGCGACCCGAGAGAGAGATCGCAGCCCACCATGCGGTAACGCTGGCCGAAATACCTCACGCCACTTGCACAACCGAGTTCCACAACAGTTGCACCCTGCGGAACAAAACGGCGAACAGTCCACAGATAGCCGCTATTAATCAGCCACAGCGGCCATACATGCCATGGTCGTTCGCTATGCGGCAAAAAATACGTCCTGTTTTCATAAGCCCCTTCGTAGAAATCATTGGGTTGGTCCAGTGTGCATATCACTCCGTCCTGACTAGGATATCGCCGCCCACATGCTGCACAGGAGAGTCCGGATGGAGTTTCGGAAAGCGGGTGACGATCATGCGGACAAATAAGGCCTAAAGTCATGCGACTCCTTTCATGACAAACCGATTACCGATCATGTAGACGCTCCCCAACCGCATGTCCGTGGCTTAGGTTTCACCAAATAAATCCGTGTGGCCGGTCCCAGACGAAACACAGCTAGCTGCGCTCCAGTAGTTTGACCAACTGATCCAGCGTGGCCGCATCAAATCCACATGGCATTTCGACTCTGCCTCCGTTCGCCAGCGCCACCGCGAACGTACCACACAGATTCCTGGTTTTCCTCGCTGGCGGCGCCGGGATCGCTATCCTCACCGACCTGCTTTCCGCTTGAGGAATATTTCGTCGCGTTTGCGTCCGTTGTGCTTCTCGCTGCTGTTGCTGCAGATACCGGTTCGGCTTGCTGAACGACTTTCAACAAAATTTCTGCGGCCATTCCCCAGGATACTGGTCTACGCCAGACTTTCCCGGAACCAGGGTAGGGTAAGCTCAAGTCCCTCCCGCAAATTGATCTTGTGCGACCACCCCAGGAGGTCCTTCGCCTTCGTTACGTCGGGCCTCCGCTGCTTGGGATCATCGATAGGGAGTGGCTGAAAACAGATCTTGCTACTGGATCCCGTTACGTTTAGAACCTCTCGCGCACATTCTAGAATAGTAAACTCCACTGGGTTCCCGATGTTCATCGGCGTGTGCTCCTCGCTTCGAGCCAGTCTAAGGATGCCATCGATCTGGTCGGAAACGTAGCAGAAGCTCCGCGTCTGGCTGCCATCCCCGTAGATAGTCAGATCCTCGCTGCGCAAGGCCTGACAAAGAAAGTTGGAGATTACTCGGCCATCTCGGATCCGCAGACGCGGGCCGTACGTGTTGAAGATTCTCACAATGCGCGTATTCACCTGGTGGTAGCGGTGATAGGCCATGATGAGCGCTTCAGAAAATCTCTTCGACTCGTCGTACACTGACCGCGGACCAATCGGATTCACATTGCCCCAATAGCTCTCTGGCTGTGGATGGACCAGCGGGTCGCCGTAGCACTCCGAAGTTGATGTGTGCAGAAAGCGCGCGTTGTAGCGCTTGGCTATCTCCAGTGCCACATGCGTGCCATATGATCCAACCTTCAACGTCTCGATTCCATGGAGCATGTAGTCCATCGGGCTTGCAGGACTCGCAAGATTGAAGACGTAATCCACATGCCCGGGATTGAAAGGGATGGTGATGTCCTGTTGTAGAAATTCAAAGTTTGCGACGGATTGCAGATGCGCGAGATTTTTCGTGCTTCCGGTTACGAGATTGTCGACACCCAGCACACTGTGACCTTCTGCGAGGAGTGCATCCACGAGGTGGGAGCCAAGAAATCCAGCAGCACCAGTGACGAGTGCCCTCATATTATCGTACCTTTCTGTGTGTCGCATCCGTGATTGGCTGAACTGCATATGTGGGTCTGCCTACGCAGAAATATGTAAAGCCAAGCCGCGCCATTTCTTTCGGATCCAACAGGTTTCTGCCGTCCAGTAGTATGGGGTACTTCAACCGCCGTCGAATATCTACGAAATCTAGCTGTGCAAATTCCTGCCAATCTGTCAGGATGACCAGCGCATCTGCATCATCGGCCACTTCGCACGCCTGTTTCGCGAAGGTTATATCCTTACCGGCAAAAACAGGTGCCGCATTTGGCATTGCCGCAGGATCGTACACCGCCACCGAGCAACGCTCGGCCAAGAATGCCTCTACCATGCGAATAGCGGGTGATTCGCGGATATCGTCGGTCCCGCCTTTGAACGCCAGTCCAAGCACGCCAAGCCGCTTGCCTGGCAGCGTCCACAGCGCGGAGCGGACCTTCTGTAGAAAGCGTAATTGCTGGTTGTCGTTGATGCATTCGACATTTTCCAGCAGTTCCAGATCAAGCCCCATCTGGGATGCCACTGCGCGGAAGGCCTTTACGTCCTTGGGAAAGCAGGAGCCACCGTAGCCCAGCCCAGCTCTCAGAAAGCTGCGCCCAATTCGCCTGTCGGCACCCATCCCTTGGGCAACCTCCTCTATATCTGCGTTAGCGACCTCGCACATGTTCGCGACACAGTTGATGAAGCTGATCTTCATCGCCAGAAAAGCGTTAGACGCATGCTTGATAAGTTCCGCGCTCTCGACACCGGTACGAATTAGTAGCGCAGGCGACACTACGTCACAAACTCCAGGGACGCTTGCTGCCTGGCCGTAATACGTACCGGAAGTGAGCGGACGGTAAATACGTTCCATGATGGCAAAGGCGCGGTCGCTATGCGTTCCCACAATGATACGATCCGGATGCAGAAAATCGCCGACTGCAGCGCCTTCTCGCAGAAATTCCGGGTTCGACACAACATCGAAATGGTCGGCAGGAACCTGATTGAGCGCCATGATGCGCGCAATCCATCCGCTAGTATAGACAGGCACAGTGCTCTTTTCGACAATGATCTTGTAATCCGTGATCGTCTGCGCGATCTCAGCTGCTACCGTTTCAACGTAGGACAAATCCGCATCGCCGTTGTCTGTCGGCGGCGTTCCCACCGCTATAAAAATAACTTTTGACTGCTCCACCGCTGACTTCAGATCAGTGGTAAATGCCAGGCGGCACCCGTTGTGCCGCTGTAGCAGTTCCGGCAGCAGATCCTCGTGAATCGGAACCAGCCCGGACTTAAGCAAGGCTACCCGTTCCTGGTTGTTGTCAACACAAACGACCTGGTGGCCAAGCTCCGCGAAGCACACCGCAGCTACCAGTCCCACATAGCCGGAGCCAATCACCGCGATGTTCACGATCTCTTCTTCTTGCGCCGCAGTCGTAGCGACATCCTCAGAGTCAGACATTCATATCCCTCCGCAGAATTCAACTGTACTGGATAAGCGGCACTCGTTCAGTGTGTTGGCGTCCTCTGCCCCGCCCCGCATTTCGGTACCAAACGTAATTAGAGGTTCTTGGCAGTTGATCGGCCCAGTCTTTTTGTACCAAGCGCAAAGTTAGTCTTCGGCTGGTTTAAGTTGAGCGAGTTTGCGGCTAGCCGCGAACTCGCTGGGCGTCTTCTCTCCGAGTAATCGGTGAAGGCGACTCTCATTGTATTCCCGACGCCAAGCCTCGATCAGTTGTCTTCCTTCGTGCAACGTTGTAAACCTGTGGGTATTCAGGCATTCTGCCCGGAAGGTTCCATTGAACGATTCCACTAACAGCCCGTGGTGTAAGTAGCTGATTTTGTGCAACGCGGACGGAGCAGGCGCGTGCGCGATGTCACGACGTGTCCGGTGACAGAGAGGGAGAATCGGCCAGTGCATGGCCGATTTCTACCTTCTCGGCGTAAGAAAAGAAAAAGAGCGCGCAAAACGAGCGCGGAATTGCGATTTCTCAGCTCCCGCGGGGTTCCTGCGCCCAGCAGTTTGCGCAGGATCAGGCTCAGGTTGAAAGCGCCCACATGGATCAACTGCCGCTTCAGGATGTTCTCGTG
>Ga0307375_10001917_pt1 | contig 21928 bp, 10 predicted proteins | sample TR1MG_FD_202531 | JGI IMG/M metagenome (GOLD analysis project Ga0307375, IMG submission 202531) | Soil microbial communities from Risofladan, Vaasa, Finland - TR-1 | ecosystem: Environmental > Terrestrial > Soil > Coastal area > Acid sulfate soil | place: Finland: Risofladan, Vaasa | collected...
TCAATGCGCTGTCCGTTGATCCACCTGGCCTCCTCGCTGCAGAGGAATGCGACCACGCCGCCAATGTCATCGGGTAAGCCAACACGACCTAGGGCTGTTACACTAGCAATGTTGTCGTTTACCTCCTTGTTGTCGCGCACATGACCTCCGCCAAAATCGGTGGCAATGGCTCCGGGAGCAACCACGTTGACGGCTATTTTACGCGGCCCTAGCTCCTTGGCAAGGTAGCGCGTAAGCACCTCAACTGCCCCCTTCATGGAACCGTATGCCGACGAACCCGGAAACGAGAATCGAGCCAGCCCCGAAGAGATGTTTATGATACGACCTCCATCGTTGATAAAGGCCAGTGCCTTTTGGGTAAGAAAGAACACGCCCTTGTAGTGGATGTTCATTGCCGTGTCGAACTGATCCTCTGTGGTTTCGCCAAATGGGGCGTAAAGCGCTGTACCCGCATTGTTAATTAGGAAGTCAAAGTTAGTGTTGCCCGTTTCTCTCTTCAAATACTCGGTTACAAGTTTAAAAAAGCCATCGAACTGCTTCACGTTTCCGGCATCGAGCTGAAAGGTGGCTGCCCTTTGGCCCATCGATTGAATTTCGGCCACCACCTTGTCGGCTTCCATCTTGTTGCTATTGTAGGTAAGCACCACATCCATACCTTTTTTTGCTAGGCCAATGGCCATGTTTTTGCCTAACCCGCGACTTCCGCCGGTTACTAAGGCAATTTTACTTTTTGTGCTCATATCTTTTAACAGTTAATTTTGTGTTGCAAAGTTGAGGTATTTCATGGGTGAAGCGCTTACACGCATCAATCCAATATTTGCAAAATTCAAACCTACAAAAGAGCTGTAAAGTTTGTTGAGAATTTTCTAGTTAACAGGCTTGATGTAGTGTTTGTTTACCACATGGGATAGCAAAAGCAATGTAAGTGTTGCTTATTTTACTGAAAATAGATGATTGTGTGTTGGGTTAGTGGCTACAACCTTATTTGATTTACCAACTTAAAGGAGGCTTTTATCCCAAACGAGGCGAATTTTTGGCCATTGAAGCCCACGAACACACCCACCCCACCAAACAGGCTTATCTGCGTTAATCCGTACCCAGCCTCCCAGTAAGGCGTTCGCCCCTTGGTGTAGAGGTAGCTGGCATAAATATTCTCTTGCCACATCCGGTTACTAAGAAACGGCAGGTACTTCAACAAAAGGAATGGCGACTGGTAGTGGGCAAACCCGGTTGCCCATGCATTCGACGTGCTATGGTCGTAGTAATCAAGCAGCTGGTAGCTGTTGCTGAAATCATCAAAAACCAACGGAATAAGCTGCGTGTTGAAGTGCTTAAAGTCGGGGAAGTAGAGCCTGTTTTTTCGAACAAAGTCGCCGTAGCTAAGGCTGTAGCTAATCCAGTTGGAGGGTCCTGAATGGATGTCTTGGGATATCCCACCCTCTATGGCCACAAAGTCGGCGTAATTGTTCGCCAAATTTGGTAGGGCAATTCTTGTGTTTGCGTAAATGGTTGGGTAGCTGGAACGAATCATCACCTTTCGGTTTCGCTCCATACGGTAGTAATACCGAGGGGTGTAGCTAATGCCCAACTCTACAATCGCTGCCTTATGGTTGGGCAGATATGTTCCATAAACCGAATCGGTTACTGGAATATTTGGCTTAAAATTCTTGCTGTCGGTGTAGAAGAACGAAAAATCGGTGTGGTTATCGAGCATAGTTCGGTTGTAGAAACCACCACCCGTTGTGAGCACCAGTCCATTGGCTATATCAATATTGTTGCTGAACTCAACAAAATCATTTTGGTAGAGCGCCATATAGTTGGTTCGAAAAAAGAGCGAAGAGATGGTGTTTCCAAAAACGCTCACGCCGTTCTCCCTGTTGAAATCAGCACTTTCGCTTCCAGCTAAAAAAGAGAGGGAGCCTCGGCTTAGTGGTGCATAGTCGAAGCGGGTATTGAGCTCTCCCATCAGCCTTTTTCGGTTAAAGGCGTAGGCCAGCGAAGGCTTAATATCAAAGGTGGTAGAAGCATAGTGCTTCCTATAACGGAAGTATGCTCCGGCCACAAACCCGTCCACCGTGTTGAACCTAATTTGGGTGGGGGTAACGAGTCCCGAAAAGGCCATCTTGACTGTATCGCCCTTGGTCCATGTTTTTCCAAAAATCGCCTTGCTAATTATCGATGACTTCTTAGGCAACGTATCCTTGGCCGATTTTGCGGTATCCGACTTGTGAGCAGCGTCAGGCAGGGTTGCCAGCTTCATACCGGCGACCTCCTCTGGGGTAAGGGCAACCGGACGAATTCGCTGCCAAGTGGTGCTATCGGTTAGCCTTGCAGCAGAATCAACTTTTATGTTGTTTCTATTATCCTTAATCTCTAGCCCTTTTTGTCTCGTGGTATCCTTCGCCTTCGCCTCCTGCTTCATGAGAACAGCCATCTGGTACATCTCCCTATTGTTGAGCTTATCCTTCTCCATAAGCTGCTGCATCTTCTGTGTACGAACCTGTTCTCGCTTTTCCTTTCTCGTTTTTGGGGCGGGTTTAACCTCCTTATTGCTCTCTTCTATGGCCACCTTCACCTCGGGGAAAGCCGTTGGCGGTTTTAGCTTGGTGTTTTCGGTAACCTGCTTATACTTCACCGAGGCTGTATACTTCACGTCGCCCTCATTGCCTAAGAACTGGCCAATAATGTCGAAGTAGTAGCTAACCGGCATCCACACGTTCTTCTCCACCTCGCTAAAGTTTTGCTGCAGGTGAATGGTTCCTACCGTTGATTCAACCGAGAGATCCACAGCGTGAAGGTTCCAAAAGTTATCGGCAATGTAGATGTAGCCCGACACCAGCTGCTTGCTCTTTCGTTTAGGAATAACCTTTATCTTGTTCACCACCACATCGCCCTCCATGCTAAAGCCTTCGTAGCGGAAGTTGTAGTGGTTAAAGGCGTATGGCGCTAGAGGGAGTATCATGTCGCCAATTTTGGGCTGGTAGAAACTTGCATTTACAAAGCTCATTGGGTCCCCGCCATTTTCGTCAGGGAAATTGGATTTTAAACTTTTCACCGTTTGGTCATACTTATTCGGTGCGGTAAACTTTATGTCGCTTAACGATTCCTTCAGGTATAGCACTCCAACCTTTGGCATATCTTCATCACTGGACATCTTTCTTACAATCCACGATAGCTTTTTTATCTTGAGGCTTCCCTTCATATATACCTCAGCGGTGTATGAGGTAATCTGATTTTGGTAGTATGGTGCCATGCCTATGGCTCTGCGCATAATACTGTAAGCGGGGTCCTCGGAGCCGGGCGTAATTCTTACCCCAGCAATTTGGTAAGGTTTAGTATTTAGGGTAACGTTATGGTGGAGCCCCTTCACGCCGACCACCAGCTGCTCCTCCAGCGTTTCATAGCCCAAACTTTGGAATACTACAGAATAGGTTCCTGGTTGCACCTGAACGTTGTAACCGCCATAATCGTTGGCCGTGGTACCCAGTTTTAGTTCTTTTATATAAACCGTTGCGTACGGCACGGTGGCACCCTGCTCGTCGGTGATTGTACCACTAATGGATTGCGCTTGCATTGAGACTGAAGCAAGCAGGAAGAATAGGCTGGTAAAGTAGCGCATAAAAAGTGACGTTGATTTTGCCTTAGGCGATTTTGTAATGGGAAAAGTTACAAAAAAGATGCATGCCATTGTATATCACTTTTTTTGTTTCTGTTTTCAATACATAAAAGGTTCATTATTCACTGGGGTTGGTGATCAAATAGTAGTACACTTGCAACTTCTTTTCGGCAGGTAACCAAAGAATTAAACCCTTTTATTTCTAAGAAGGAAAACATTTTATATTTTTAACCGGGGATGGTCGCTCTATTTTCAGCCTTTTGTCATTTTCGCAAATCGCTGTTTTGTTGAACATTTGGAAGTATGGGGCCTCCACTTCACCATACATTACGATACCGAACATTAATAATCGGGAAAATGATTTCATTCAAGAAGCTCAGGTTGACGACAAAGATGCAGGTTTTGGTTCTGCTAACCGGCATTGCAGTTATAACCTTTATAGGTCTATTTGCCGGCTACCGCGTTCGGCAAATGGCCGTAGACAGTGCCATTGCCACTGTTACAAAACAGGCCGAGAAACATGCTGCTCTTATCAGGGGTGATTTGGAGTTGGATCTTGGTTTTTCAAGAGCAATGGCTCAATCGATGTATGGCTACGAAAAAATCCCTCGACCAGAGCGCGACTCCATCTATTTGAATCTGCTTTACAATTTGAAGCGCAACAACCCCAAGTACCTTTATGTATGGATGAATTGGGAGTATTCTGCCTTGAGGCCGGGATATAAGTTTGACTATGGTCGCGAATCCACTTCGGTTTACGAGAGCCATGGTGATATTGTAAGCTTTGTGGAGCAAAAAGATACAGCCGGCAACAACCTCGAGAGCTCATACTATAAGGTTAAGACTACCAATAAGGAGGCAATTATTGATCCTTACCCATACTCCGTTGACGGCATTCACACCACTATGGTTACCAGTGTCTGTGTTCCTATCGACAAGGGAGGCCGCTTTGTTGGTTTGGCCGGAGTAGATATTCCCCTTTCGAAGTTTCAGGATCAGGTTGCCAGCATTCACTCCTATGAAGGTTCACTTGCCTTCCTCGTTTCCAACAACGGAATTATTATTGCTCATCAAGATCCAGCGAATGTTGGAAAAAAATTAGTTGAGGTTTATCCTGATATTACCTTAACCAATAAACTGGAGAAGAAAATTGCAGATGGGTTTGGAACACAATTCTATGCTACGGTCAACGGGACGCGCTGCTATATCATTCTTCGCCCTGTTAAGGTGAGTGATACCGACCAACCTTGGTCTCTTGGCTTAATAATTCCCTCCTCATCCATTATGCAGGAGGCTCGAGCTACTTTATATATCTCTATCCTTGTTATGATTCTTGGTTTAGGATTGCTTGCATTCGTGGTTCGAATGATTGCAAAAAGCATTACAAGCCCCATAATGACCATTAGGGATAGACTCAACATTATGGCCTTGGGTGATATCGACTCCTCTAAGAAGGTCACCATTGATACCGGTGATGAGTTGGAGGAACTAGGAAGCTCACTCAACAGCTTGGTTGACGGATTAAATAATGCTGAGGTATTTGCACGCGAAATAGGGAAGGGTAACCTTAATGCGGAATTTAACCTTCTAGGATCCAACGATCTCCTTGGAAAATCGTTACTGGATATGCGACAGTCGCTTAAAGAAGCTCGTGAGCAGGAAAACTTACGTAAGGATGAGGAAGAACGCCAAAACTGGGCTACTAAAGGGTTGGCGCTGTTTGGTGACATACTACGTCGCAACAACGACAACCTGCATGAGCTTTCATACGAAATTATCCAAAATCTGGTAACTTACCTTGAAGCCAATCAGGGTGGAGTTTTTGTAATAAACGATTCTGATCCTTCTCAGCTAGTTTTGGAGATGACCGCCAGCTATGCCTACGATCGGAGGAAGTTCTTGGAAAAAACCATAGCTCCTGGAGAGGGAATGGTTGGCCGTTGCTTCATAGAGCGTAAGCGAATTTATATGACCGCAGTCCCCAACAACTACATCACCATCACTTCTGGCCTTGGAAAAGAAAATCCAAGTGCATTACTTCTAATCCCTATGCTGGTAAACGATAACATTTTTGGAGTTATTGAGATTGCCAGCTTTACCAAGTTTCCTGAATATCAAATTGCATTTGTAGAGAAAGTTTCGGAAAGCATTGCAGCCACCATATCATCTACTAAAATAAATATTCGCACATCAGAGTTACTGGCAAGGGCGCAGCAACAGGCTGAGGAGCTAGCAGCCCAAGAAGAGGAGATGCGCCAAAACATGGAAGAGCTGCAAGCCACTCAGGAGGAGATGGAGAGAAAACGCAGTGAACAGGAGCAGCTGCAGATACAGCTGGGCGAGGAGAAAGCGTTGCTCGACGCTCTTATGCTGAACATTCCTGACTTTGTTTACTTTAAGGATACCAACAGTCAGTTTATCCGCATCAGCAAATCGATGGTTAAGCTATTCATGGCACAGTCACCTGACGATCTCATTGGAAAATCGGACTTTGACTTCCATTCCAAGGAGCATGCACAGATAGCCTTCAACGAGGAGAAGGCTATCATGAATAGCCAAAAGCCTATTGTTGACCATGTAGTTCATGAACAGTTTGACGATGGCCGTGAGCAGTGGGTTTCTACCACCAAAATGCCTCTCTTCAACGATCATGGCGAGGTGGTTGGTACCTGGGGTATTAGTAAGATTGTGACCGAATTGAAGCAGGCCGAAATCATCGCCAACTCGAAAGTAGCGGAAGCCGAAGAGTTACACAAGAAAATGGTAGCTCACGAGAATGAATACAAAGCACTTGCTTCTGCGCTAAATGCCAACACGCTGGTTACCTACTTCACTACCGATGGAGTAATAATTTCGGTAAACCAACCGGTGCTTAGCTTGGTGGGCAAAGACGAGAATGAGATTGTTAGCCATCACCACCAAGAGGTATTTGGAATGGGCGAATCGGAAGAGGCCCAAAAGGAGCTCTGGAGTGATTTACGAAAAGGCATTGTTGTAAACCGAACCTACAGCCACAAAGTGAATGGAGTAAAGGTTATCCTGCACGAAACCTACTCGCCGGTTGAAAATATTGATGGATTGGTTGAGAAGGTAATCTGCATTGCTACCAAAGAATCCTAACTCATGTGGTTAGAATTGCTGTCGGCATGACGGTTATCAATAAATATTAACATTAGTTCGGCGGCCGCAGTTAACAACCTGCGGCTGCTTTTTTACCATTTACCATGTATGTTGTAGTCGACCTTGAAACGAGCGGGGGAAACCCTCAACGCGACCGAATAATTGAAATTGCAGCCTACCTTTTCGATGGAGAAACGGTGGTTGACGAGTTGGTTACGCTTATCAATCCCGAAACAAACATTCCATCATACATTACCACCCTCACCGGGATTAACAACCAAATGGTGACCAATTCCCCTAGGTTTTTTGAGGTGGCCAAGAAGTTAGTAGAACTCACCGATGGTTGTGTTTTTGTTGCACATAATGCCCCTTTCGACTATGGCTTTATTCGCAACGAATTTCAGCGGTTGGGTTATACCTACAATCGACCTACGCTTTGCACCGTTCGCTGGAGCCGAAAACTTATACCGGGTCTTCCCTCCTACAGCTTGGGCAACCTTTGCCAATCGCTGAATATTCAGTTTGGCGATCGCCACCGTGCTGCTGGTGATGCTACGGCCACCGTTAAGTTGCTTCGCCTGCTGCTAGAACGTAACAATGGCGATCAAATTATTCCTCTCAACGGCAGCGTTATTTCACGCGAAAAATTACACCCAAATCTCTCCATCGATCGGTTGGCCAACCTGCCGGATGATACCGGTGTTTACTTTATGTGGAACGAAAAGTCGGAGCTCATCTATGTAGGTAAAAGCATTAACATAAAAAGCCGAATAAGCCAGCATATTACCGGGGCTAAATCGCGTCGTGAAACGGAAATGGTTGGTGCCATGGCCGACATTACCTGGGAACTCACAGGTAGCGAATTGGTAGCACTGCTGCTGGAGTCGTACCACATTAAGCAACAAATACCGGTTTATAATCGTGCTCAACGAAGAAAAGGAACATCGTACGGACTTTACGTTGAACCAGATGACAATGGCTACTTAAACTTTAAAATATCGAATAAGGCAGAGATGACTACCCCTGTTGCAAACTTCACCTCGCAGGCTATGGCGCGAAAGGTGCTGGACGATTTGATTGATCAATACAGCCTTTGCCAAAAACTGTGCGGTCTTTACAGCACCAACGGGGGGTGCTTTCACAGCCAAATTGGCCTTTGCCGAGGTGCGTGCAAGGGAGAAGAATCACCGGAAGATTATAATCAAAGGGTGGAAAAAGCCATGGCCTCCTCCGACCTGCCCCGGGCCTCATTTTTTCTGCTCGATAAGGGGAGAAATCCCGAAGAATTTGCCGTGGTAAAGGTGGAGTGTGGAAAACTGACAGGATGGGGTTTCTGCGATCAGAACATGGCCACCGGCATCGATGCGCTGCACGATTGCATTAAATCATATCCAGATAATAGAGATTCGAGAATTATTATCCGGTCGTTCTTGGCCGCTCCCGGAATTAAAAAGATACCGTTTTAGGATCGGATTAGAGATTCCTTGTCCCAAATTTAGCTCCGCTGAGCTCCCTTCGATCGGTTGCCTTCGGCGAGCTCCCTTCGGTCGGTTCTAGTTTCTTATTATTCCCTTCTTTGCCAATTATTAAAATGGAGAGTTGATTTAGAATACTAACGCGAAATCCCTGGGATGCTAATACCTGAAAGGTTTTGGTAGAGTTCCAGCGCATAGGTATCGGTCATTCCCGACACAAAATCGACCACCGAAAGCAGGTCGAGGTAGAGGCTATCATTGTTCATCTCATACTGCGATGGAATGCGAGAGAGCAACTTCTTAGAGTAGGTAGATTCACGATGCTGGAGCGCTTCGGTAAATATCTCGAGCAGAGTGTTTAGAATTTTGAATCCAGCAAGCTCGATTTCCACAACGGAATGGTGACGATAAATCTCCTTCACTGATACTGTTGAAATGGCGTCCATTGCCAGCTTGGTCTCCTCTGGTAAGCTCTTCATTAGCCCAGCAACCGATTTGCCTTCCATGATTTGTGGCAACTGTTCCACAAACGAACTACTACACTCCTCAACCAGTTTATTTATCACCATGGCCCTCAGATAAGCCACCTGCTCGTTTTTGTCTGTTACAACCCTTAGCGTCATATCAATCCTAGGCCGAACACCCTGATGCTTTGTTTCCGGAAAGAAAGCCAAAAGCAATTCCATTACCCGCTGCGTAGAGATAATGCCCAGCTTATGAGCATCCTCCAAATCCATTATGTTATAGCAAATATCGTCGGCTGCCTCCATTAAGTATACCAGCGGATGACGACAATAGCCAGTCGCATTTAGCAACCCGGTGGCAGACATAATCTGCTCAAAAATTGCCTTGTCAGCCTGGAAAAAGCCAAACTTCTTTTTTGCCACCCCTTGTGTGGATTCCCAAGGATATTTCACCAAGGCAGCCATGGTAGCATAACTTAAACCAAACCCACCGGTACGTCTTCCTTTAAGGCTATATGTCAGTAGTCTAAAAGAGTTTGCATTACCCTCAAACTGCTTTAAGTCGAGAAACTCAGCCGGATTAAGATACTCTTCAAACTTATCGCTATTTTGGATAAAAAAGTGGCGAATAGCATCCTCGCCAGAATGGCCGAAGGGTGGGTTGCCTAGGTCGTGAGCAAGACAGGCGGTACTAACAATGGTTGGTATTTCTACGAATAGTTGGTTAACGCCCTCCTCAACGGTTTGTTGGAGTCGATCTACCACAACAGCCCCCATCGAACGCCCCACGCTGGCGACCTCGAGACTATGGGTTAAGCGGTTGTGCACAAACACGCTTCCCGGCAGCGGGAATACCTGAGTCTTGTTTTGCAATCGACGAAAAGGCGAAGAGAATATAAGCCTATCGTAATCACGCTGAAAGTGTGTTCTGCCTGGCACCTCTGTTTCGGGCAAATCCTCCTCCTCCTTTCCAAGGCGCAATGGCAATAAAAGCTTATCCCAGCTGAGCATCATCACAAATTATTTTGCACCAGAAATATTGTTGGAAATCTTCAGAATCTTGTAAATCACGCCAGACTCGTCACGAATAGGAGTGTAGGTCTCCTGAAATTTGTAGGTAACGCTTTTTACCTTATAGGTGTTAATCTCCCTCTTCTGTATTCCGTTTCTTAAATCCAGCCAAAACCGCTCGTGCTCCTTCATTTGGGAAGCATTAAGTTGCAACCTATCAGTGAAGTGTGTTCCAACAACTTCCTCACGATCAAGACCTAATAATTCAAGGAATGAGTTGTTAATATTCATAATTGTGCCATCAAGATCGTATTCAATTACATAGGCTGAGGTATTGAGTGCCTCAATGTAACTCTGCATTTCAGAGCCCTTGCGAGCCGATTCCTCCTGTGTTGCCTGCAGCTCTTCCATGTTTTGGCGCATCTCCTCTTCCTGAGCAGCCAACTCTTCGGCTTGCTGCTGTGAGCGGTTAAGAAGCAGCTGTGTTCTAATATTAATTCTTACCGACTGTAAGGTTGAGGCAATACTTTGTCCTACTTTTTCAACAAACTCTATCTTATAGGATTCCAGTATGTTGAACGATGCTAGTTCAATAATTCCAAGAACCCTTTCCTCAATTAACAGGGGAACAATTAACAGGCAACGAGGACGTGCCTCACCAGTACCTGAACTAATTTGAATATAGGCAGGTGGAACGTCGGTCATAAAGATGGTTTTCTTTTCCAAAGCAGCCGTTCCCACCAAACCTTCCCCAACCACAAACTCCTTTTGCAAGAATTTCTTTCGGTTATAGGCGTATGCTGCAATCATCTGGAAGAATTCGTTGCCTGGTTCATCCTCGTTATAAATAAATATACCGCCCTGGTTTGCGTCGATGTAGTGGACTAGGTTGCTCAGGATGCCATCTGCCAAAACAGCAAGGTTGTCGTTGTTCTGACGGAGTATATCACCAAACTTAGCCAATCCTTCATTGGTCCAACGTCTATTATCTTCTTCGATCTTTCGTTTTGCCTCCTCCTCCCGAGCGCCAAGCAGGCTATGCTGCATCTCCACAAGAGCTTTCCCTAACTCATCGTCCTCGCTAAGGAGCGTTAACTCAGTATTCAAAACTCCGGTGCCAATTTTCTTTGCAAACTCAACCTTTTCCAACAACCCCTGAACTGATACATTCAAAGCATCTGACATATCTCCAATCTCGTCTTTGGTATCCACATTTACCATCATGGAACTATCTAAATGTCCCTTCGAAAGCTTGCTGAGCAAGCCTGTTACTACTTTTATATTGCCTGTAATTCGACGCGATAGCCACCAAACAATGAGCGACATGGCTATCAATCCAATTAGACCGACCAATACTAGAATCCAGGTGATACGATGTGCATCGGCCAGCATGGTGGATTTTGGCACCGCAATACCAAGCATCCAAGGTGTGCGAGCACGTCCAATCCAAATTGGATTAAAGGCATAGTAGTAGGTTACACCGTCGGTACCTTCTCCAAAAAAACTAAACTTCTCTCCATTTTGAATCTTAACATCCATCCCTTGGTCTACATAAGCATCCGGAAAATCGTCAGCAATCTCCTCACCCAATTTCGATTTGTCAGGGTACCCAATATATTTAAGGTCAGTGGAGATTAGCATGGCGTAGCTTCCCTCGAATGGCTTTATGGTTTGAACCAAGTTTTGCAGCCTATCCAGACCAATGTCGAAACCAACCACACCAATAAATTTATTGTTTAACCTAATGGGCGAAACAAGACTGGTCATTAGAATGTTATCCTTTGCATTGCCAGTATAGGAGTAGAAGTAGGGAACGTTTATGGTTTCGTATCCTTGCTGTCCCTCTGTTTTGTTGAACACATAAAGCGGTGGGTCACCGTCCATACTCTTGAACATGGTGTTGCTCTTTATTTCACCGCCTTGCCTATAGCACTCAAAAACATATCGGCCATATGTCTTGGTGTAAGTAGAGTCTATTGCACTTAGTTCCCATGAATCCCATACGCTAAGTACATTTTCGTCCGCCTTCAACACAGCACGGTACATGTTCTGAACCACTGGCTTCCACGAGTCGCCAGGGAAATTCTTGTATATTGTAACCGCCTGCGACAACGTTTTTACATTTGCCATTTCAACGCCCATCTGCTTTTCAATGTCCTGCGAATACTTTTCAAGGGTTACCTGCGTAAGAGCCATGGCATTGGTTCTTGCCGTTTCAATGGCCATGCTGCCAACGTAGGCTAGTCCAAGACCAAAGATTACTGCAACCGAAAGGGTCACGAACAGCTGTATTCTCTGCTGAATATTCAGTTTAATTTTCATGGGGTAGAAGTTTTCAGTGGATTCACCAAATGATAACCCGTGATGATAAGGAGGTAAATTAAACGATTTTATGCGACAAATCAAAGATGTAATTGGGGACTTCAACACAATGATTGGCGTTTCATAATTTAGCTGATATCGCATAAGTATGGGGTTTTAAACCAATAAAAGCTATAATTTAGCCTGTGCAATCATGCTCCAGTTAAAGCATTAAACACTCAGAATATGAAAGCAATAAAAATTTATCAAGTCGATGCTTTTACCAGCCACCTGTTTGGAGGAAATCCGGCCGCCGTGTGCGTGCTGGACTCGTGGTTGCCCGATAGCCAGATGCAGCACATTGCGGCTGAAAACAATTTGGCTGAAACGGCCTTTGTGGTAAAAACAGGCTATGAGGAATTCGCAATTCGGTGGTTCACCCCAGTGGTGGAGGTAGACCTCTGTGGTCATGCAACTCTAGCTTCATCATATGTGTTGTTTCGTTTTTATGAGCAGGGGAGCAGCCGGCTTACATTTCAGTCGAGTCGTTCTGGTGTATTAGGGGTAAGTAAGGAGGGGGAGATGCTCACGCTTGACTTTCCTGCTGACACTTGCCGAGCGGCCGCCATCTCCACCGAATTGATAGAGGGAATTGGGTTTGCTCCCATTGAAGTTTTTCAGGGAAAGTCCGACCTCATGCTGGTGCTGGAAAACGAAGAGCAGGTGCTCTCTATAAAGCCGAATTTTGTAAAGATTGCCAGTGCAGCAGGAGTGAGAGGGGTAATTGTAACAGCACCGGGAAACCAAGTTGATTTCGTCTCCCGCTTTTTTGCACCGCAAGCAGGAATTCCCGAGGATCCGGTTACCGGCTCGGCCCACACAACTCTAACACCCTATTGGGCAAAACGGCTGGGCAAAGACACCATGGAGGCCATCCAGCTGTCGGCACGCAAGGGGCACCTCACCTGCCACCTCAACGGCGATAGAGTTGAAATAAGTGGTAATGCAGTTTTGTACTTGACGGGGGAGATATTTGTAGAGTAGAAATTGGGCGTTAGCTAAGCTCATGATCAACTCCGGTCATGGGACTTGTAATAAATGCCGAATTTCTAATTTGGCTGCATCAAGTTCGCTTCTCCCTGCTATCGTTAAAATGAGTTCCACAACGTTTTAATTGGGGTTGCATAGGAGAAAGGTTTTTATGATTCCCTACTCCAGTTATCTACTCATAATTACCAACTGTACACCCTTCACCAAACCAATCTCCCCTCATTTTGTTACTGACTTATGAGTTATGAAAAAAATGGCGTTATTGCAGAAAGCGAGACATCATTGAATGAAGTGCATTGCATACAACAATAGAGCGGTTAAACCATGGACATCCAGCATATTTTCACAAACAACCAACTGTGGATTGCGGAGAAGCTCGCTGCCGACAAGGACTACTTCAATAAGCTGTCGAAGGGGCAAAACCCAGATATCCTCTACATTGGGTGCTCCGACAGCCGCGTGAGTGCCGAGGAGATGATGGGCGTTAAGCCGGGTGAGGTGTTTGTGCACCGCAACATTGCCAACATGGTTCCCAACACCGACCTTAGCGCCATGTCGGTTATAACCTACGCGGTTAACCATCTCCGCGTCCACCATATCGTGGTGTGTGGCCATTACCACTGCGGTGGCGTGGACTCGGCCATGCAGTCGGCCGACCTTGGCCTTCTAAATCCGTGGCTGCGGAATATTCGCGATGTATATCGGCTGCACCAGGAGGAGCTTGACGCCATTGCCGATAACGATCAAAAGTACAACAGGCTGGTGGAGCTAAACGTGCAGGAGCAGTGCGTAAATGTTATCAAGACGGCCGATGTGCAGCGCGCAATCAAGGAGCGGCGAATAACGGTGCATGGTTGGGTATTCGATATCTACACCGGCAAGTTGGTAGACCTAAAAATCGATTTCGACAAGATTTTGGAAGGCATCATGAAAATCTACAGGTTGGTATAATCTGGGGTGTCAACCTTTAAATAAAAAAGAGGGTGACCCCGAAACGGTCACCCTCTTAAACACTAGTCCTCTCCGACCTCTACTTTAGCGTTATAGGCTTCCACTAGGCGAATAAACTCCGAACGGTAGCCATCTTCGTCGCTACCCTTAGCAAGCTTTGCCTGCTTTATGATCAAATCTTTAGTAAGGTCGCCCTTGTACGCTGAATTGCGGAGCATCATGCCAAACATGGCTACGGCGCTGGAAAAGCGAAGGCTCTCAGATGCCGAACTAATTTTCCCCTTCCTGAATGGAACCACCACCTCAAATGGTATGCTGGTGTCGCCATCGGGCAGCTTATAGCGCGTTTTTACGGTGGCCATTTCGTCGCCCTCCTTGGCTTCGGCGGTTAGCTTAGCCGCCTGGTATTTTAGGGAGTCTACCTCCTTCACAAACGGACTCTTTACGCCCTTGGGGATAATCTCATAAATGGCGGTTACTGTATGGCCCGAACCCATTTCGCCTGCGTCCTTTGCATCGTCCTTAAAATCCTCGTTGTTGAGCAACCTGTTTTCGTAACCAATGAGGCGGTAAGCCTCCACCACTGCTGGGTTAAACTCCACCTGCAGCTTCACATCCTTTGCCACAGTAAACAATGTCCCACCAAACTCCTTGGTGAACATTCGGTTGGCCTCCTGCATATTGTCGATGTAGGCATAGTTGCCATTCCCCTTATCGGCAAGGGTTTCCATCTTGCTATCCTTGTAGTTTCCCATGCCAAAGCCTAGACAGGTGAGGAAGACTCCGCTTTTGCGCTTCTCCTCAATCAGACGCTCCATGTCGGCATCGCCCGATGCACCTACATTAAAATCGCCGTCGGTGGCTAAGATGATGCGGTTGTTGCCTCCCTTGATAAAATTCTCTTGCGCTATTTTGTATGCCAGCGATATGCCAGCCCCACCAGCTGTGGAGCCCCCAGCTCGGAGTTGATCAATGGCATCCATTATCCTTACCTTGTTTTCACCTGAAGTGGACGGCAGCACCTCTCCAGCAGCCCCTGCATATACCACAATGGCAACGCGATCCTTTGCCCGTAGGTTATTCACCAATAGCTTAAAGGCTGACTGCACCAGCGGCAGCTTGTTAGGCTCATTCATCGATCCGGAAACGTCCAGCAGAAAAACTAGGTTGCTGGCCGGAAGGTTCTCTGTTGAAACATGCTTTGCCTGAAGCCCAATTTGCATTATTAGATGCCCCTCCTGCCAAGGACAAGCGGCAACTTCAGTGGTAATTCCGTAAGGGTGATTACCACTAGGTTCGGGGTAACTGTAGTTGAAGTAGTTCACCATCTCCTCGATGCGAACGGCATCCTTCGGTGGATTCTGGCCCAAGTTTAAGAATCGACGGATGTTGGACCACGATGCGCGATCCACGTCTATGCTGAAGGTGGAGAGTGGCGAATCGGTTGTGCGCTTAAAACCGTTTTCCGAAATTTTGGAGTAGGATTCATCGGTGTATGTCGCAGAAGGGGCAAAGTTTGCATATCCATGAACTACCACACCGCTAACTCTGCCTTGCAAGGCTTTTTGTTGTGACATGCCTAGCGAAGTTACCACAACCTCGTCCATTGTTGCTACCTGTGGCACCATAACCACATTCAAAACACTTTTGCCATTAACCTTAATTTTCTGTGTTTGAAAGCCAACAAAGGAAAACACCAACACCGCGGAGGTATCAATAGTGGCAAATGAGTAGTTTCCATTGAGGTCCGTGGTAGCACCTGTGGTTGTGCCCATGACCTGAATGCTGACTCCGGGTATTGGATTCCCATTGTCAGCCGATGTTACGGCTCCCTTAACCGCCATGGTTTGAGCTGCTGCTGTTACCGAAAATAGTCCGGCGACAATAATAAAAAGTAGCTTTTTCATAGTTTTTGGGGTGTTAGTTATGATAAAAATATAATCAACTATTGGGCCAGAATTTTTTGCCCTTTTTAAGAAGGATTAAGATTTCAGATTATTCCATAAAACTAGTTCACAATCACTAAGATTTATATTTGACCATATTTTTCTTACCTTAAATCAAAATAATTTGCACCTTCATTGATTAAATGTTTTTGAAGTTTAAAACATGTTGCTACATTTGATATAGAACAGAATCATCTTACATACATCCCCTTTTCGATAAAAAATTTCACATGATGAAGAAGAGACTCGTTTTACTGCTAATTGGAACCATACTGCTCACCCTTACCAAGGGCTTTGCACAGGTGGCGCTCACACGACCAATAAATTCAAACGATATAATTGAACAAGGCATCCAGTGCCACGATCGTGAGAGCTACGACTCGGCATTGGTTTTCTACCGGCAGGTAGATGTAAACGACCCAAACTACGCCTGGGCCTGTTACGAATCGGGACTATCGCGATATAGCCAAAATCATTTGGATGAGGCGGAGGCAAAAGCACGCGAAGCAATTGCTCTTGGTTTTAGCAACCCAGCACTATTTACATTGCTGGGTAGCATTCTCGACGATATGGGTAAGTCGGCTGAAGGTGCTGCGGCAATTCAGGGTGCTTATAGCAAGTGGCCTTTCAACCAGAATTTACTTTACAACCTTGGAATTTGCTACCTCAACGCGGGAAAGCTAAAAGAAGCCGAAGCGGCATTACTAAAATCGGCCCGCTACTTTCCATACCATACTCGTTCTCACCTAGCCTTGGGCAAGGTCAATTTGTACATGGGGCATACAGCTGAAGCTTATCTCGCCTACAACATGGCCATTGTAATGAATCCAAAATCTAGCTTTATTACAGAGTTCGAGGATGCCATTACGGGTAAGTACGACAACAAAATTGACCATATTAACTATCCCTATCCTGAAGGTGTGAATGCTGAAAAATGGAATGAACTAAGATGGCTGCTACAATCGGAGATGGCAATAGATAAATCGTTCAACTTCCCATATAAGCTAGACTTTGTCGTTACTCGTCAATCTTATTTGCTTTTTCAAAAGGCGCAGTATGAGCCAAGCGACACCTCCATCTATAATCAGGAGTATGTGCGATTCTTTAAGGATGTAATGAATACCAACAACTTCGAAAACTTAATTTATTACCAGTTTCAGAATACGGGTATTGCTGCAGTGAATCAGTGGCTTGAAAAAAACAAGTCGAAGGCTAAGCAGTTTGTGGGCCTTGCCGTGAAAGATATCAATACTTGGAAAAGCCAAGGGTTTGAGCCAGCAAACAGTACTTCCAAAAGTTTTGAGGTGAACTACTCAACCGATGGAGATCTAGTAAGCATGGGTAGCTATCTGCCTGGGAACGATTCCTTAAGAACAGGAACTTGGGTGTTCTTCAACAACCTGGGTGGCATCAAAGAGGTTGGCAACTTTAGTAAGGGTGAAATTGATGGAAACTATAGAATTTACTACGATGATGGAACCATAAAGCAGAACCTCAATTTTGCTAACGGGAAACTTAACGGCGGTGCAACAACCTACTACCAGAATGGCAATCGATCGGGAGATTATCAGTTTAAGAATGATAAACGAAATGGTGTTTGCACATACTATAACTCTTCAGGCTTGGTTGATGAGCATAATGAATATATCGATGGTAAGCTAGACGGCACTTCCATAAAATACAGCTATAGCAATGCCTTTACCACCACATCACATAACAAGTCCGGCCTTACAGAAGGTCCTGCAGACCAAACCTGGATGAACGGCGCCGTATCGGAAAAGTATGCCTTTGCCAACGATAGCCTTTCCGGTCCTTACAAGGCGTATTATAAAAATGGAGTAACTAAGGCAGAAGGAAACTACACCGGAGGGACACAGGTTGGTGAATGGAACTACTTCTTTGCAAATGGAAAACTAAAAACTACTGGGAATTATAGCAGTGATGGAGAACGAACAGGCGTTTGGCGTTATTACAACTTCAATGGTACGCTCGAATCTGTTGAAGACGCCTATGTAAATGGGCAATTAAATGGTACCCGTACAGAGTACTTCCCCGATGGCAAGAAAAAGGAGATTTATGTCTATAAGGACAATGTTCTCAAAACCGAAACAGCCTTTGACCTTGCTGGAAATGTAATTGTAAAGGCCGACACAACCAGCGAAACTTTTGTTGACAAGGATTACTTCGCCAATGGTGTGCTGCGCTTGGAAGGCGGCATAAAGAACGGAAATCGCAATGGGCTATGGAGATATTACAACCCAAATGGGATTTTAACCAGCGAACTCACCTATGTGGACGATGATCAGTCGGGGCCGCAAAAAACCTACTATGTTAATGGAACCATTCATGAGGAATATTACTGCGACAGCAACAAGATAAATGGACTTTACAGGGAGTATTATAAAAGTGGGAAGTTAAAATCGCAAAGTTGGTATATCAACGACCTTCAGCAAGGTCCATCAATCACCTACTTTTATAACGGCAAGGTGGAAAGTAGTGGATTCCTCAACAAGGGGGTAGAAGTTGGAGAGGTTACCCTCTACACTTCCGATGGCAAGATCAACGAAGAGTTAACCTTCAACGACGATGGTATTCTTACTGCTATAAAGCAATACAACAGCATGGGTAGCCTGCTTGATTCGGCATTCCTACCGAATGGAAATGGAAAGGCTATACAACATTTTGAAAACGGACAAGTGAAGTCTATCCAGACCTACGCAATGGGCAACTTCAACGATTCGTTAACCTCATTCTTCCCCAATGGAAATGTTCGTGCTAGGTCCTACTATATCTACGGAAAATTAAATGGCAGCCTTAAAATGTGGGACAGCAAGGGTCGGATCTATTTGGAAAAAACATACTTGCTTGGTGACAATGAAGGAGAGTATCACAGCTACAACGATGGTGTGCTTTTCTACGACGGAAGCTACCTGAACGACGAGGAAAACGGCATTTCCAAAATTTATCATCCTAACGGAAAGACATATAAGGAGTACGAATGGCAAAATGGTGATAGAACAGGATATTCCAACTACTACTCTCCCGATGGAGTCCTTATGTATCGGTTGCAATATATAGATGGTGCGATTGTTGGATTTAGCTACCTTGGAAAGGACGGCAAAATGGCAGACGACATTCCAACCAGCAGCTATACAGGTGAGTTGGTAGCATATTTTCCAAGCGGCGTTGTTTCGGCTCGTATCAACATGAAAAATGGGATGCTTAATGGAATGAGGACAGAATACTACACTTCAGGAAAAAAATTCCGTGAAACGGAGTTGGCCTACAACGATTACCACGGCAAGGATTTATTCTACTTCCCCAGCGGCAGTATCTCGGAACAAAAACAATACGAGTACGACAAGGAAACCAACGATTACAAAGCATTTTATGAAAATGGAAAGATAAAAGTGGAGGGTGCCTACTATATGGATGAAAAGGAGGGCTGGTGGAAAAGCTACAGTGTTTCAGGTAAACTTACCGAGGAGGCAAGGTATGTTGACGGCGCAATAGTTGAACTTAAGGCAAGCAAATAATGGTGCGAGCAACTTTTTTAACGACCCTTTTGCTCGCGCTTGTATCGGCTGCCCTGAGCCAACCTGCCGAGGACTATTCCTCCCTTAAGGGGTTATATCCGGACCAACCTGCAGTTTATACTCAACGATCGGAGGTGGTGGAAATTTTCAACTCCGAAAAGGAGGGTGTTAGCATGAGGGTAGCGGACCACGACGAACTCTTTATCTTGGCCGACGATGCTCTCCCCTTTGCTCCTGGGATGGAGTATTTCAACTCAACCTACATCATCGAAAAAATTAAGGCCTACACAATGATTCCATCGGGTAAAAAATATAAGACGATGGAGGTTACGGATTTTAAAAAAACCACCGAGATGTCGAACAGCGTTTTCTTCGACGACCAGCAGGCATATAAATACACCTACCCCGCTGTATGTAAAGGGGCAAAGTTGGTGGAGGAAACAACTTACAAGATCACAAAATCGGAATACCCAATTGGATACCATTTTGGGCTAAGTTTACCCGCGGCCAAGGTAAGCCTCACTGTTGTCTTTCCTGAAAGTGTCAAAATTTACTACAAGATGTTTGGCGAGGATACCACATTGGTTCATCTTACCAAAACAAAAAAGGGGAAAACATGGACATACGTTTGGAATGCGAGTAATGTTAAAAACTACACCAGTGAGTCCGATGCCCCCAGTTCGCAGTACTACTTGCCGCATATCCTTATAAATATTGCAAGCTATACCACCAATTCGGGAACACTACCCGTAATTGGGTCACTAACAGATTTATACCACTGGAATTACTCTCGAATAAAAGGGGTCAACAGTATTATTAAACCAGAAATAAAGGCATTGGCCGACTCCATAACCAGCGGTATTGTCGATGAGCAGACGAAGGTAGCTCTAATCTATCGCTGGGTTCAGAAAAACATCCGTTACGTAGCTATCGAGGATGGCGATAACGGCTATGTGCCTCGCGAGGCCACACTTGTATTGCTGCGACGCTATGGCGACTGCAAGGATAAGACCAGTCTTCTTGAGGCGCTAATTTCCGCCATTGGTGCCGACGTTAGCTTTGCTTGGATTGGGACTCGCTCGCTACCTTACAAGTATTCGGAGTTCCCGTCAACGAATGTGGATAACCACATGATTGCCGTCTACCGAAATCCAAATGGAAAGGTGTTTTTTCTGGATGGAACAACACGCTACCATTCAATGGGGTCAAATCCATCGGAAATTCAAGGAAAGGAGTGCCTCGTTGCACGTGGACCCGATAAGTTCGACCTGCTGGTGGTACCAGTTTCCTCGCCAGAAACCAACGCCATTATCGATTCTGTTTGGACAGATATACGTCACGACACCCTTGTCGGCAGAGGCAGTAGTTACCTTTGTGGAGAAGCAAAAACAGATTTAATTGCCGCCTTTGTTAATGCCGAGGTTAAGGATTATCCAAAGGTGTTTGCACGTTATTTGCCAAAGGCATCGAACAAGTTCAACATCACGGGAATCAAGGTGTCCAATTTGGACAGCATTGAGGATACTCTCAAGGTAACCTACACATTTAGTTTTCCCAGCTATATCTCATTACGGAGCGATAACTACTACGTAAACCTCAACCTCGACCGACTTTTCCAAGATGTAACCATTAAACCAAAGAGAGACATCCCAATAGAGGTGGAGTATCCATCAAAAAGGACCTTTGTGTGCACCCTACTCCTACCTGCGGGTTATGGCCAACCAACGCTGCCCAATGCTGCCAACTTCAACGGCGAAGCCTTTAATTTCTCTCTTTCATACAAGCTGCAAAACAACTCCGTTGTACTTTCAAAGCAGGTCAGCATGAGCACCCTGCTCCTGCAACCCGACAGCTTCGATTTATACCGAAAGTTTTTAGGCAATCTCAACTCGGCCTACATGCAAACCATTGTTTTAAGAAAAAATTAGACCTATGATAAAACATTCAATTTTTGCAACCATTGCTTTATTGCTTAGCATTTCGCTTTACGGCCAAATCAGTGAATATGCTTCCTACAGCTGGAGCAGCAACCCAACGGTCAATAATTCCGATACCATTAAGACCGTCGATGGAGCCGCCATATTGTTCGAAAAACGAATTCAAGAGGTGGTTCCCAATAAGGACGGAATATTTGAGGAGATATACGTTTTTCACAGGATGGTGAAGGTTGAAACCGCAAACGCGGTGAGCAGCTTCAACCGCATCTACGTTCCGCTCACCGGTGTGATCGACATCCTTAGCTTAAAGGCTCGGTTTATTTCAAAAACAGGCAAGGTTACAGAGCTCCCCAAGGAGAGTATTAAGGAGGTGGAAAACCTTGAAAACAAAGGAAACTACAAGGTTTTTGCCATAGAAGGATGCGAAGCTGGTGGCGCAATAGAGTATTTCTACGTTCTGCGTCGGTCGCTTAAGGAATTTGGTGGTATCACCGTGCAATCGGAGACCCCTCGATACAACG
>Ga0307375_10001918_pt1 | contig 21904 bp, 16 predicted proteins | sample TR1MG_FD_202531 | JGI IMG/M metagenome (GOLD analysis project Ga0307375, IMG submission 202531) | Soil microbial communities from Risofladan, Vaasa, Finland - TR-1 | ecosystem: Environmental > Terrestrial > Soil > Coastal area > Acid sulfate soil | place: Finland: Risofladan, Vaasa | collected...
TCCCCGGGTGAATGGCGTTGATGCGCACCGGCGCCAGTTCGGTGGCGAGGGAGTTGACGATGCCCACGACGCCCCCGTTGACGGTTGAGACCGTGGTGGATCCCGGGTACGGACGTTCGAGTGCGAGGCCACCGAACAGGACGACCGACGCCTGGGGGCCGAATCGGCCGAGCAACGTGTGGATGGCCTCGGTGTAGCCAACGAGCTTGAGCGTCACCAGTCGAATGGCGCGTGCGACGTTGTAGTCGGCGATGGTGTTGGCGTCGCGCTCGATCGCGGGAATGATGAGATCGTCGACGGTCGGCACCGAGACCAGTGCGTCACTGATGGTCTCGGGAAGTGAGAGATCGACGGCGAGAGGCAGTGTGCCCAGTCCGATCTCGTGAACGGCGGCCTCCGCGCTCTCGGCGGTGCGGCCCGAGAGGTACACCGTGGTGCCCTTGGCGGCGAGCGACTTCACGATCTCTTTGCCGATCCCTTGGGTCCCTCCGAGGACGACGGCCGTGCGGCCAACGCGACTTTCTGACATTGACAATCCCCCCTGTGAGTGTTCAGTGAAACCAAACATACTCCAAGGATTCTCGCGGTGTCGATGTGAATTTGGGCACGGCGCCTCGGACTTCACGCGATGAATCCCCGGTAAATCAAGGTGAACGGAGGGGTCGGAGCTCACTCAGACTTGCGTGAAGTCCTTATTGACACTAGTGAACACGGTGCTACGCTCGGCTGGTAACTGTTCAACTGAGGGGGAGAAGAGTAGTGAGTACAAACGTCAACTCAAAGGGCGAATCGCTCGAACACGGACGGCCGATCGTCTTTCGAAACGGCATCGTCATCACGATGGACACTACGCACCGAGTGCTGCACAACTGCGACGTGCTGATCGCCGATGGCGTCATCAAGGAGATCGGCGCGAACCTCACTGCGCCCGATGATGCGCTGAGCATCGACGCGACCGGGGGCATCGTCATGCCGGGCATGATCGACACCCACCGCCACATGTGGCAGACGGCGATGCGAGGCTACGGCGCCGACTGGACACTCACGCAGTACTTCGTCTGGTACTACCTCCAGCACGGCAAGAACTTCCGACCCGAGGACATCTACGCGGGCAATCTCCTGTCCGCGATCGAAGCGGTGGACGCGGGCGTGACGACATCGGTGGACTGGTCGCACGGTCTCCAGACCACCCAGCACGCGGACGCGGCGGTGGACGCGCTCGAGGCGGTTCCGGGACGATTCGTACTCGCCTACGGCAACATCCAAGCGGCACCGTGGGAGTGGACGGTCGAGCCGGCCTTCAAGGATTTCTACCAGCGCCGTTTCGACGGCAAGGGTGACATGCTGGGCTTCCAGATCGCCTTTGACGTACTGGGCGACCCGGCATTTCCCGAGAAGGCGGCCTTTGACGTCGCCAAGGACCTGGGAGTGGCGGTCACTACACACGCGGGCGTCCTGGGCGCGACCGGTGACGAGAGTATTCGTTTGATGCACGAGCACGACTGCATGGGTCCCGACACGGTCTTCGTGCACTGCGCCACCCTGTCCGAGGATTCCTACCATCGCATCGCCGCCTCGGGTGGCACCGCGTCGGTCTCAACTGAGAGCGAGCAGAGTGCGGGGCAGGGCTACCCCTCGTCGTGGCAGCTTCGCCAGTACGACATCCCCATCTCGCTATCGCACGACACGACGGTGTGGTGGAGCGCCGACCTCTTCACCGCCATGCGCACCACGATCGGCGCGGACCGTGCACGTCAGCACATGGAGGCCCATCGACAGGGTGAGCAGGTGACGAACCTCGACGTACGTTGCGAGGAAGTGATTCACTGGGCGACACGCGGTGGCGCCAGGGCTATCGGCCTTGAGGACAAGATCGGCAGTCTTGAAGTGGGTAAGCGTGCTGACGTGGTGCTCTTGAAGAACGAGAACTCGCCGGTGATGTTCCCGATCGTGAACCCATACGGGCACGTCGTCATGCAGACCCAGCGCTCGGAGGTCGACACCGTGGTGATTGATGGCAACATCGTCAAGCACGAACACCGATTGGTGGGCATCGATCTCGGCGCTGCGCGCGCCGCGACCGACAAGACGGTCTCGTACCTGGTCGATAGCGTCGGCGAGGAGGCGTGGGTGTCGGGCATGAACCCCGAGCTCACCGAGCGCCAGAAGAGCGAGAATCCGTACAAGTACGTGAAGTAGCCACCGTCTCCGCGTAACCGCGTGCCGACGGAGGTGCGTCTCTTGGCCACTGCTTCGTGATGTCTTCGTGGATGACCACGGAGCAGTACTGTCAGACCTATGGATTGTCACGCCGCCTTGCGCAGTCGCTGAGGTTTGGCCCGTCAACGACGGGATCACATCAAGGTCGCAACTGCGACCGACCATGTCCAACACCTCAGACTGAAAGGCACCTCCATGTACGTCCGGCCCTTCGCGGACTCGGATCTCCGCATACTCATTGATCTCACGGTCGAGACATTTCGGCCCTTTTACGAGGGTTATGTTCGTGCCCTCTTGGGAGAGGAGATCTTCCAACATCAGCACGGCGAGTGGGAACGGGAGTACCACGACGAGTTGCCGACTCTCCTTGATCCGACAGCGGGACGATTCATCGCGGTCGGTGTAATCGACGACGCCGTGGAGGATCTCGTGTCGTGGAAGTTTGGAGGTCGACCACATCACGGCGAGATCTACCTTCTCGCCGTAGCATCGACGCATCGCGATCGGCGCCTAGGCCGCGTACTCTGCGAGTACGCCATTCAGCACATGAAGGCGGCTGGTGTAGGGGTCGTTGGGATCGGCACCGGTGATGACGCCTTCCATTATGCGGCGCGAATGCTCTACGAAGATCTCGGGTTCACCAAGATCCCAGTGGCGGCCTATCTGAAGAGGATATGACCGTCGCCTTCGTACTTTGCCGGCGTTGAAATTGGCATGGCCCGCGTGGCGTGCGACTGTCAAGTCTTGCTTCCCTACGGTCCGTCTCTCGCACCTCGTCGACGCCGGGGAGCCGTCGTTCACCAATTCGCTTCGGTGGAAATCCCGGCACGCCTGAGGGTGCCCGCATGGAGAATGTCGGCGATTTAGTGGCAGATTGATGGCGTGATCAGTAACGATTCAACTGTTGACGGACCCGCGGTACCGTGCGTTAACTATGAATTGACATGTTCACTGAACGCGTGTACTGTCATCTCGACATGGCACTTCGTCATGAGCACGACGCTGGTTGTTGGCCTGGAATCAACAAGGGGTGGCCAGGAACTTGGGTTGTGCGAAGGGCATCACAGGCAAAGATCACGCGCCGGGGGCAAAGCGCTCCCGGGCTCATAGGGGGGAATCAATGCTCACGAATAGATTGCGTCGCACCACTGTTGCGATTGCTGGATTGGTTGCGCTGTCATCGACAGCCATAGGATTCTCGTCGGTTGCGCAGGCTGCGACCAAGCACAAGACGTACAACGTTGCGTATCTGTCGTACTCGGTCGCCAACAGTTACGACGCGCCGATGCTGGCCGCTGCGCGAGCCGTCGCTGCCTCCGCAGGCAACGTGAACGTCACGGTCTTTGACGCTCAGGGTAGCTACACCACGCAGGTCTCGCAGCTCCAGGACGTGATCAACTCGGGTAAGTACCAGGGAATCATTACCCAGCCGATCTACGGTGCGGCACTCATTCCCGGTGTGAAATTGGCGATCAAGAAGCACATTCGGGTCGTGAACATCGACCAGATCTTGGGTAAGAACTACACGAGTGACAAGATCCAGGTGAAGGGTCTTGCGGGCAACATCGTCTTCTTCCCTTCGAAGATCGGTTCGCAGTTGGCGGCGCAGACGGCTTTGGCCTGCGGTACGGCCAGCCCGTGCAAGATCGCCCTGGTGCACAACTACAAGGGGTACGAGCCCGACTCGGCCATCTCCGCCGCGTTCGCGGCCGGCGTGGCCAAGAACTCGAATGAGAGCATTGTCGCCGAGGGCGATGGCTTCTACGCTCCGGCAACAGCCCTGACGTTCGTTTCGGACGCCCTGGTTGCCCACTCCGACCTGAACGTCATCGTTGGTTCGGACCAGGACTGCGAGGGTGCGCAGTCGGCCTTGGCCAGTGCGCATAACACCACCGTCAAGTTGGTCTGCTACGGCGCCAGTGCGGCGGGGATCGCGGCCGTGAAGAGCGGTGCGTGGTTTGCCGACGTGGCTCAGATGCCCGCGACCGAAGGTCAGTTGGGCATGATCACGCTCATCAAGGCCATGAAGAACTCGCACTTCACCGGAAAGAAGGCGTTCAAGGGTCGGGCCCTGAACCCGGTGGCCAAGTTGTCGAACCACGGTGTCGTGACCAAGGCGAACGCGAACAAGTTCAGTGCCGAGTGGCCGGGCTGATCGAACCACAACGGCTCGCCAAAGAATCAGATACTGACGTGGACTGTTTGAACTGACATGTCGACGGGGATCCCAGAGAAGGAACCCCGCCGTAGCGTGGAAGACTCTCGAGGCGACTTAGTCGTCACGGGTGTGTCCAAGCGCTACGGCGGGGTGCCCGCCCTCACGAGCGTCTCGCTCACCATTGCTGCCGGAACCGTGCACGCGTTAGTGGGCGAGAACGGCGCCGGCAAATCAACGTTGGGCAAGATCATCTCGGGGGTGATTCAGCCCGACGAGGGGACGGTGGCGCTCAACGGTGTCGACCTGGCCCTGCGCACACCGCGCGAGGCCCTGGGCCACGGCATCGTGACCATCGCTCAAGAATTGGCTATCGTTCCCGGGCTCACGGTGGCCGAGAACGTCTATCTCGGTGTCGAATCGGCCACGGCTGGCTTCGTGCGGCGCCGCGAATCTCGACGCAACTTCGTGCGGCTGGCCAAGAAGGTTGGCTTCAACCTGTCCCCCGACTGGCTCGCCGGGGGTCTCTCGACTGCGGATCAGCAGAAGGTCGAGATCATGCGGGCACTGGCCCGCAACGCGTCGATCGTCATCATGGACGAGCCGACAGCGGCGTTGTCGAGCAATGAGACCGAGGCGCTGCACGAGATCATTCGCTCATTGGCCCGCGAAGGAAAGTCTGTCGTGTTGATCTCGCACTTCCTCTCCGAGGTGCTCGCGCTCTCTGACTACATCACGACGCTGCGCGATGGTCACCTCATTCGAACGGTGGCCGCAAGTGACGCGAACGAGGAGACCCTCATCGAAGGCATGTTGGGGCGATCTTTGACCACCGCATTCCCTCCGAAGTCTCGCGTGGACGACGAGAAGCCCATCGTGTTGGAGGTCGAGCACCTTAGTGCACCGGGCGTCACCGACTGTTCGCTGGTGCTGCGTAAGGGCGAGATTCTCGGCATCGCGGGGCTTGTCGGCGCGGGGCGCTCGGAACTCGCGCGTGCGATCTTTCGCGATGCCAAGTCGTCCGCCGGCACGGTGCGGCTCGCCGGTAGCGAACTCGCTGGTAGCAGTCCCTCGGCGTCGATTCATCAAGGGCTCGTCATGATCCCCGAGTCGCGCAAGGAGATGGGCTTGTTGACGGGACGCTCGGTGCGCGAGAACGTGTCGCTTTCGCGGCTTGACCTCGTCAGTCGGTTCGGCTGGATATCGAGGATCCGCGAACGGCGAATGGTGGCCGATCTCATGAGCCGGGTGACCGTGAAGGCGGCCAGCATGAACATGCCGGTCTCCATGCTCTCGGGCGGCAATCAGCAGAAGATCATGTTCGCCCGATCCGTCATGTGTTCGCCCAGCGTGCTGATCGCCGATGAACCCACTCGCGGTGTTGATGTCGGCTCCAAGCGTGCGATCTACGACCTCATGGTCGAGCTCGCCGAAGTGGGTTTGGGCCTGATCGTCATCTCATCGGAGCTGGAAGAGGTCCTGGGTCTCGCCCACCGGGTTCTGGTGATGCGCCACGGTCGCATCGTCAGCGAGTTGCAGGGCGAGCGCATGAACGAGCAGGCGGTGCTGGCCGCAGCATTCACCGAATCAACCTTGAACGAAGGATCAATCTGAACATGAACGCAGCCCTCACCGATCACGAAACGCTCGACGAGGACGTCGAAGGAGCGACGGGCCTAAGATCCGGCGCCACCCGACTGCTCCACTCGTGGCGGTTGGCCGGGATCTTCATTCCTTTCCTCATCCTCTTCGTGTTGCTGTCGATCGCGAGCCAGCCGTTCCTGCACACGACGAATCTCATCAACATCCTCGACCAACAGTCAGCGACCCTGGCCATCGCCGCCGCGGGAACGCTGGTGCTCGTCGCCGGCGGCATCGACCTCTCGGTCGGTGCCACCTACGGTCTGGCCACGGTCATCTCGGGCGAACTCGCGGCCAACCACTCCCCGATGCTCGCGATCGGCTTGGCGATTCTGGCCGGCCTCGGTGTTGGTCTGGCGAACGGGCTCATCGTTGCCTACCTGAAGATCAACCCGCTGATCGCCACGCTGGCCATGTCGTTCGTCATCGGTGGGATCGCCCTCAAGGTGACCAGTGGCAACCTCGTGGTGCTCTCGCTTAACTCGCCGTTCTACAAGTTCGCTAACGCGCAGTTCCTGACGGTGCCCAGTGCGGTGTGGATGACCGTGATCTTCGTCGTGATCCTTAGTCTCCTACTTTCTCGAACTACCTTCGGGCGCTACGTGGTCGCCTCGGGCGGCAACGCCGAGGCCGCTCGGTTGGCTGGTGTGCGAGTCAATCAGGTGCGCATCGTGACCTTCATGTTGAGTGGCGGGGCGGCGGCTCTTGGTGGAGTCATCGATACCTCTAGACTCCTCAGCGCCCAAGCCGCCGGTGGCGGCAGCGCGTTGGCCTTCACCGTGCTCGCCGGCATCGTGGTCGGCGGCACCTCGATCGCCGGTGGCGAGGGTTCCGTGGTGCGCACCGCCATCGGCGTGCTGTTCATCGCACTGATCGGCAACGGCTTCAACCTGTTGGGCGTCGATACGTTGTACCAGCAGATCGTGCTCGGTGTGATCTTGCTGCTCGCCGTCGCGCTGGATGTCTGGGCGCGCAAGCGTCGTCGCTGAGAGTTCATCAACCGTCCTAAGGAGGGATCGTGGGAATCCACACCAATGGAAGTAACGTCGTCGACTGGGAGAGCCGGATCGACATGCCTCGTCTGCGTGAGGACCGCCTCGCGCGTCTACAGGCCGAACTAGAGCGTTCGGACCTGGGCGCGCTGCTCACCTTCGACTTTCACAACATTCGTTACATGACCGGGACCCACATCGGCACCTGGGCCATGGACAAGTTGATCCGCTTCGCCCTGCTGCCACGCGGTGGCAAGCCCATCGTGTGGGATTTCGGTTCCGCGGCCCGCCACCACCAGCTTTACAACCCGTGGCTGAGCGGGGTCCAGATAGGTCCCGACGGCCACGAGATGCCCTACGACGGTGCACGCGCCGGCATCTCCACGCTGCGCGGAGCAATTCCACCCTCCGCTGATCGAGCTGGCACGGTCGCCACCAAGATCAAGGAAGTCCTGCACCAGTTTGGCCTGCAGAACGAACCCGTCGGCGTCGACATCATCGAGATGCCGGTACTGAGCGCGTTCGCGAAGGAGGGCATCACACTCGTCGACGGCCAGCAAGTCTTCCTCGAAGCGCGGCGCTTGAAGACCAACGACGAGATTTCGCTGCTCACCCACGCGGCATCAATGGTGGACGCGGCCTACGAGGAGCTCTACACGTTCCTGCGCCCGGGTGTGCGCGAGAACGAGTGCGTCGGACTCGTCAACAAGACGCTCTACGACCTGGGCTCGGAGCACGTTGAAGGAGTCAATGCGATCTCGGGCGAGCGGTGCTCGCCGCACCCTCACGTCTACAGCGACCGACTCATCCGTCCCGGCGACCCGGCTTTCTTCGACATTCTGCATAGCTATAACGGCTATCGAACCTGCTACTACCGCACCTTTGCCGTGGGCAGCGCGTCGGTCGCCCAGCGCGACGCCTACACCAAGTGCCGCGAACTGATCGACACCGCCATCGCCATGGTCAAGCCTGGTGTTACCACCGCGGATGTGGTGGCGGTATGGCCCAAGGCCGAGGAGTTCGGCTTCGCGAACGAGGAGGCGGCCTTCGGATTGCAGTACGGGCACGGCATCGGTCTGTCCATCTGGGAACGCCCGATCTTCAGCCGGATGGTGTCCCTTGATCATCCCGAGGTCCTCGAAGAGGGGATGGTCTTCGCGCTTGAGACCTACTGGCCGGCCAAGGACGGCTGGTCGGCGGCGCGCATTGAGGAGGAGGTGGTCGTCACGGCGACCGGGTGCGAAGTGATCACCAAGTTTCCGGCGGAGGAGTTGTTGGTGGCGGGCAAGCGCTACTACGCCGCGGGTGGTGTGCAGAGTGAGCTTCGCGAGTCCCAGTCGAACCTGAATACAGCTTGGGGTCGCGGGGAGTGATGACGAGCGACGCGAGGATGTCTTGAAGGGCGGCAAAGGCTGACCGGTAAACTGTCTGTCAGGGCGATCGGGCGGAGCGCTCGAACAGCGTGGCGAAGGTGTAAGAGGGGGGTGACGTGGTGGCAATGGGCGAGATTACGACCGGTGGCAAGAAGGGCGGCCCCCTCGATCCCGCTGCGCCCGCGATGACGTCACCGCCGGGTTCGGGTGATCGCCTGCGCCTCGCCGCCGAGCGTGCAACGTCCGATTACGTCGGTGCACGTCTGCGCGCTCGCCGCGAGGATCGTGGCGTGTCACTGCGACAGTTCGCACGTGAACTAGATGTGTCAGCGTCCTTCGTGTCCCAGATCGAGACGGGCAAGGCGAAGCCGTCGGTCGCCACGCTGTATTCCATCTGCGCAGCGCTGGACATGTCCATCGACGAGCTCTTCGCCACGCCGACGGCGCCAATCGATGATTCCAGTGCCGGTGACAAGCCCGCAGAATCGTTCGGGGGCGTGCGCGACGTGCTTCTCCGAGGCTGGAGCGCCGACGGGGAGAACCGAAACCTTCGTGCACCCCTGGTGAGCCGGAGCGAACGGCGGGCACTCGTGCTCGATTCCGGCGTCACGTGGGAGCGCCTCACCGCCACCAACCACGCCGAGTCCGACTTCATGTTCGTGCGCTACGACGTTGGCGGGAGTTCCACCAACGACGGCCGTCTTATCCGTCACGCGGGTACCGAGTACGGCTACGTCATCTCGGGTGTGCTCGAGTTGACGCTTGGATTCGAGACCTATCGATTGACGGCGGGCGATTCCATCTCCTTCGACTCCGAGACGCCGCATCGACTGACCAACGTCGGCGACGCTCCAGTCGAGGCAATCTGGTTCGACCAGCACCACTCGCACGCGCACGAGTAACGCGTGACCGAGCGGGTCGCGCCGGCTCTGGTCACGCGCAGGCGAGCGAACCGGCGTGCGGGCCGTGGCGAGCGCGTCGGCGAAGTCCAGCTCGTCGTCTCGCCTCAGTCGCGAACCAACTCGACGACGGGGATGGTGCGCGACGTCTTCGCCTCATACTCGGCGAAACCCGGGAAGCGCTGCGCCTGAATCGCGTAGATCCGCCCGCGCTCGTCACCCTCGACGTTCTTCGCGGTGGCCCCGAAGTGCTCGGTTCCCAGTTCGACCGAGACGCGGGGATTGGCTATCAGATTGCGGAACCAGTCGGGATGTGAATCAGCGCCTGCTTTGGAAGCGAAGACGTAGACACGTCCTTCTTCGGTCAGGTACATCATCGGGTTGATGCGCTGCTTGGCGGTCTTGGCACCGGTCGTGTGCAGGAGCAGCATGGGGGCACCCTCGAAGTCGCCTCCCACCCTTCCTTCATTGGAGCGAAACTCCTCGATGATCCTCGCGTTCCAGTCATTCATCGCGTTCGTTGCGTCGTCGTTCGATGTTTCCTGATCGCTCACGGCCCCCACCCTTCGGTTGAATCTCACACACTAATGATTCGCGGGACGAACCGACGTCGGCGAGCACGACGATCTGGGCAGATCTCGATCACGCAACGTACTCGAGTACTGCGAGAATCCGGCTCGCTTCGTCGTTACGATGCTCGGACGGTTGCTGGGGTCGTGGTGCTCGTCGCGGGCGGGTGAGTGTCTAGCCGTGCGCCTGGATGGTGAGTGTCTAGCCGTGCGCCTGGATCAGGGCGACGACCTCATCACGTCGGTAACCTTGGGCCCTCGCGTAGTCGAGCAGTTCATCGATGCGCGCCAACACCGCGCCGCGCTGGGGCGTACCCACGACTCGAACGCCACGGCCGCGAGTGAAGTCGAGCAACCCTTCCTCACGAAGGATATGAAGTGCTCGAATCACCGTATTCTTGTTCACCCCGAGCACCACGGCCAGGTCTACGGCCGGCGGCAAGCGCTCTCCCTGGACTGCTTCGCCCTCGGCGATGGCTCGTCGGATCTCGGCCGCCACCTGTTCGTGCAGCGATACCGGCTCGTTCTTGTTGACTCGTGGCAATCGCATAGTACTATGCATACTAGTACTATGAGCCATACCTTAGGGGGTGCTGTGGAAACGACGTCGGCCGAGCGGGCGACTGCTACGACAACCTCGCCGCCCAATGAACTCCTGATCAGGGAGGCTCGGCGCCGGACCACCCGTCGACGTCGACGCGTCGGTGCCGCGGCGTTCGTCGTGGTGGTGGCGTCACTCGTGCTCTGGTACGGAGGTGGTGGTGCTCGTTCCTCGTCGCCTCTGCGGGCCAGTGACTCGGCTCCGAACCGCGCCGCGCCAGGAGCGTCAAACTCGGCGGCGCTCGCCATTGCGGGCGGACAGAGCCTGATCAAGACGGTGTCCTTTGGCCCACGCACGTTGTGGGTTGAAACTGCAGATGAGATGAGATTGACCGGCGGCGCACAGGCCATCGAGCGCACGTCCAATGGCGGTCGGACCTGGACCGCCGTCACGCCGCCCGGCCTGGGTGTGACTGGAGGCACCCACTGGATCACCGCGTTCGTCGCGCTGTCGGCGACGCGTGCGTGGCTCGCGTACGGCGGCCCCAGTTCGTCGGCGCACCAGATTCTCGAGACGACCAGTGACGCCGGACGACACTGGTCGAGGGTCGGAGGGCTGCCGCACGCGGCGTGCACGCTGCAGTTCACTTCGGCCGCTGACGGTACGTGCACGAACGCCGTGGGTGCGGGCGGCTCGATGCCGATCGGGATCTACCGGACGAGTGACGGCGGTGCGAGCTGGCGCAAGATCTTCCAGAGCGGGATCGCGACCACGTCGGTCGCGCCCGGTTCGATTCCCTTCGGCTGCGACAAGAGCATCCAGTTCGAGAGCGCGACCAGGGGCTTCGTGTTCTTCTGGTGCGCCGGTGGCACCGGAGCCTTCATCTACGCGACGACCAGCGGGGGCGTGACCTGGTTCCCTCGCGACGTGACTGCGCCCTCGCCCGTTCCGTCGGGTGGCGGCGGGTTCGGGGGCACGCCGGTGTTCAACGCAACGAGGGGGGCGGTGCCCTATCTCGCGGGGAGCTACTCGGCGGTGTACGTGACCAACGACGGTGGCCGGTCCTTTCACCCGGTGTACCCACCCGGCAAGCCCAGGACGTGGGCGGTGGATCTGATCTCACCCTCGCGGTGGCGACTTACCTACGGCAAGGAGATTCTCGCCACGAACAACGCAGGTCACTCCTGGTTCGCAGTCGCCAGCAACACCGTGCTGACGGCCCATACCTACGTGAAGGGGGCCCCTCCGGGAGGTCTCGTTGACTTCGTCAGTGCGAATGACGGTTGGCTGACCGAGCACCAGTACGACCCGAACTCCTCGCTCTGGCGTACCACTGACGGTGGTCGTCATTGGCGCAGGGTGGAGGTCCCCGGAACTCAGAAGCGGTGATGGCTGGTCGCAGCGGCGGTCGTGAATGTGGCGTCCGTGGCGAACGGGTTCCGCCGCAGGTGTCTTGTCATCCCGTGGCTATTGCGCCAGGCCCCGCAATGATCTGATTGACCATCACCGAAGGGAGGCGAGCGCACACCTCGCTCAGCGCGTTGGGAAGACTGACGGTGAATGACGACGGGAGGTTGAAGCGGACGATGACGCTCGAGACTCGTCGTGGCGCGCACTGCGCTCGGGGCCAACCCGAGTCGATGGCGAGGGTTGTACTGGCGGTTCCTCCATTGGCGGACACTACGACGAAGTCGGGTTGGAAGTTGACGTTTCGGTAGGCGAGCGGTCCCACCGGTTGGTTCGCTCCGGTGACGGGCTGAACAACCGGTGGGCCGTCGAGATAACAGGGACGCGGGGAGTGGTTGGTGAAGACCAACGGGTACGCGCCGGGGATGCCCTTCACGTGGGTGACGCCGAGCGCGGCGGTGACCGCGCGTGCGGTACAGATGGCGTCGCCCCGATAGGTGCCAGCGGGTAGCGGCGGCAGGGCGGCCCAGGTGCGTGCATTGGTGGTGCGATAGATGAGACCCGCCACGACGTCGTCCACGGCGCCACGTGGCCCGAAAGTGGAGAGGGTTTGGGGTGAGCCGCCAAGTACGTCGAGGTGGGCCGACGTCCAATGAGCGCCACCGTCCGTGCTGACCTGCAGGCCGCCCTGCGCACCACCGATTGCCCCAAAGAGGACGCGGTGATCACCACTGATGGCAATGGTCATGTCCACTCCGCCCCCGGTGCCAATAGTGCCCTTGGTCGACGACGAGTCGTTATTGCGATTGATGATCGACCAGGAGGCGCCACCGTTGGTCGACAGCCAGAGGGAACTCTCGCCCGACATCATCCCCTCGCCGAGGAAGCACGACAAGATCCATCTATGAGGTGTTGGTGTGAGTAGCTGGTCGCCGTAGCCCAGAGTCGGACACGGGTCGCTCATGGATTGCCACGTGGCGCCACCGTTGGAGGTTGTGAGCATGGCGGTCGAACCCGCTTGGCCGCCACCGCCGGTGGGCCCTTCCATGACAACGAGCGATGTCGGCGAGAGAAGTGCCAGCGGTCGCGGGTCCTGCACTGTGACGTGGGCGAGTGGCGTGATCGAGGATGAACGTAGGGGCACGGTCCTACCGACGCGGTAGAGCGAGAGCTCACCTCGACACCGGTTGAGATGGAGCGACCCTTGGCAAATCTGAGAGACCTCCGCCATGGTGGAACCCTGGAACGCCAAACTTGGTGCAACGCCAGGCGAGTGGACACGCTCCCAGCTCCTTCCTCCGTTGGTTGTCACGAAGAGCGGGTCCGGCAACGAGACTCCCACGACGTAGCCAATGGAGCGATTGACGAAGTGAACGGAGGGAATGGCCTCATTGGTTCCGGCGCTGTACGTGGTGAATGGCAACTCCCCTCGAAAGTTCCACTTGTCGCCACCATTGGTGGTCGCGGCGATGTAGACGGCGCCGTGTGGGTGAAAGGGGTCATTCGAAATGACGGAGTAGCCGAGGCTTGAACTCAGCATGTCGACCGCGTTGACTTCAGTACCCGCTCCGAGGGATGTATTGGTCACCTCGCCGTCCAACAAAGGGATTGCGCGTGGGCCATCCCCACTCCTCAGTTGGTGAGGGGTCTTGGTGCGTGATCCACCCCCCACGGCCCATGACACGCCGAGAACCATGCCGAGCAGAACTAGCGTGGCCACGACGCCGCGCGCCCGTCGTTGGCGTGCCCTTCGTTGCGCCTCTTTGATGAGAAGTTCCTCGGTGAAGGTGTCGGTTCCCGACGTCGGCTCCTTGGCACGTGCGGACAGCGTCTTCGTTGTGAACCGCTCGCTCACGACGGTGATACCTTCTTCAACTCACTGACGTCGCTACGGCGAGAGCCCTGACCTCGCGCAACGCGACAGAGTTCGTCCATAGGGAGCGGAAGTCGCTCGCCTCCGTCGAACCTGCCTTCGACCGCAGCGCGTCGAACTTCCGTGGCGACCCGCTGATCGTTCGCTGTCGGCGCTGTCGCGTTGATCTCATTTGGGCTCATAATACTAGAATACATAGTACCATTATCGAGCGTAATCTGACGGCGTGAATCCTTCAATCGAATGGGTCTATCAAACCGGGCCAGATCGCAGGCGCGTTGCAGATTCGCGAGAACTACGCCCGTACGATTGGGACGTTGCCGTCAATCCGATCCACGTGACCTGTGCTCTCCAGGAACGTCGACATGTGGTGTTTGTCGCCGTTCGATGACATGTTATAATTGTCGCCGTTAGACGACACATAGATAAAGTCATCGTTCGTTGACAAGGTGGGTTCGATGAGAGTCAATTCAATGCGAGACTTGGCGGCATCCGTCCGGGGCCGTCGTAAGGACCTCGGCATCAGTCAGGCCGCCTTGGCCGCTCGCGTGGGCGTCTCCAGAGCCTGGATCAATTCAGTCGAGGCCGGGAAGCCTTCAGTAGAGTTCGACCTGGTCCTGCGGCTCCTTGATCATCTCGGCCTCCGCATGGACCTTGCCAAGCCAGGAAGCCTTGGTGACACTTTCAAGGGCAAGTCGGTCGACTTGGATTCCGTCCTCGACGAGTACCGCGACCGATGACGGACTCGCTGCTCGTTGTCCTCGACGAGGTCATTGCCGGCACCCTGGAACGGCTTTCGGGCGGGAAGCTCCGGTTCGACTACACCGAGGAGTACCGGGAACGCCTTGGGGCGACACCGATCTCGCTCTCAATGCCGCTCCAGGTGCGATCGCATTCTGACCGAACAATCACTCCATGGCTATGGGGACTCCTCCCGGACAACGATGCCGTTCTGGCTCGCTGGGCCCGCCATTTCCACGTTTCGTCGTCCTCGCCGTTTTCACTCTTGGCTACCCAAATTGGGGAAGACTGCGCAGGGGCGGTCCGCTTCGCCCCACCGGAAGAGATTGACCGCGTTCTGGCGCGCCCAGGCGGGGTCGCCTGGCTCACCGAGGACGAGGTTGGACAGCGACTCCGGGACCTTCGCGAAGACTCGACATCCTGGCTTGGGCGGTCCTTCACCGGTCAGTTCAGCCTCGCCGGAGCTCAAGCGAAGACGGCTCTGCTCTTCAAGGACGGGCGTTGGGGCGTTCCGTCGGGTTCGACCGCGACCACCCACATTCTCAAGCCGGCGGTCGCCGGGCTTGACGATCATGACCTGAATGAGCATCTTTGCCTCGACGCAGCCCGAGGCGCCGGACTGGTTGCTGTTCGAACGAAGGTCAGCCGGTTCGGAAACGAGTCCGCGGTAGTCGTGGACCGTTATGACCGGCGCGAGGTGGGTGGCGAGATCATCCGGGTGCATCAGGAGGATCTCTGCCAAGCGCTCGCACTCCCGCCGTCGCTCAAGTACCAGAATGAGGGGGGTCCGGGTCCTGCCGACATTGTCAGACTCTTCCGCAGTGTCATGCCGTCGCGGGCTGCTGACGACGCAATCTGGCGGTTTCTTGACGCTCTAATCTGGAACTGGCTCATCGCGGGAACCGACGCTCACGCCAAGAACTACTCCCTGCTGCTCGCCGACAACCAGGTTCGCCTCGCACCACTGTACGACATCGCCTCGGCCCTTCCATACGACATTCACGAGCGGAAGTTGAGATTCGCCATGAAGATTGGTGGCGACTACCGGGTCTTCCCCTATCAGAACATATGGCCCGAGGCCGCACGGGAACTGGCTTTGGATGTTGACGCCCTCGTCGACCGAGTTCGGGAACTTGCCGCCCTCGCCCCCGATGCCTTTGCCGATGCAGCCAAGACCCCCGAGGTTAAGACCTTGGCCAGACCGCTGTCCACGCGTCTGGTTGATCTGGTCGCCGCCCGTTCCGAACGGTGCAGTCAGCTTGTTGCGGGCCCCGCCCCGGCAACTTGACGGACGTGGCGGACGGGACCGCTGACCGAAACGATCACACAGTTCGAGTAGGACCTGATCTCGCAGTTTGATCATGCGGGAACCCCGTAGACGCTCAACATCTCCGACGGCCTCTTCGAAGCGAGCGCGGGCACGATTTGGGCACTAAGGGCGCTCTTCAAACGTCCATTCGGGACTTTCGCGGCAGACACGAGTTTTCCAGAAAACCGTATTAACCAGGAAAGATGTCGCACCCCCAACGGGATTCGAACCCGTGCCGCCACCTTGAAAGGGTGGAGGTCTTTTGCAGTTAGAGGATGGAAAGAGACTGATCAAGTGGTGTTGCTGGCCGGCAACTGGTTCCATACTTGTCTTGGTCTTGGTTCGTCACCACTGGCACTAAGGACGCGAGTTTTCTAATTTGATGTGCCTATCAAACTGGGGCAACGCCACTGATTAGAGCCAGAGCGTAGGCATGGCCCTATCCCTCTTCGGAGGGACCATGAGGTTGACTCCGAGATCGGTCCCTGTCCAGGGCATCGATCTCTCGACGTCGACCACGAAACTGTGGCAGATTCTTAGCCATGGCTTCAGTTCCCGTATTCGAAGAATTCGCTGTCAACGACTTTGCGCTCTACCCTGGAACCTCAAGTCGCCCTGGTCTCGATTTCGAGCTCGGAGGTCTCACCCTGGTACTCGGTACGAACGGGCTAGGAAAGACAACTTTAGTTACGATGATGTATCGCATGTGCTCAGGTCCTACTGATTTGCGTGGTTCCCCTGGAAATAACCAGTTCGGTGGACGAAGGGTGGAATCGGTCCCGATGATCTCGGCGGCTAGGCGTGCATTTGCCCAGCGAGTTGTTGATGAAGCTAAAGATGCTGTCGCATCACTGACGATGCGCATCGGCCAAAAACGATTTCGGGTCACGCGGCGTGTTCGAGATCTGACCATAATTGGCCTCTCAATTGATGACATCGAGGTTGACGCAAATGAGGAGCAATTTCAATCTTCGATCATCGATGCCGCTGGAGTTCCGAGCTTTGGTGACTGGCTTCTATTCTTGCGTTACCTCGTTTTCTATTTTGAAGACAGGAGCGCTCTGGTATGGGACCCATCCGCGCAGCGCCAATTGATCCGCCTTCTTTTCTTCCCATCTGAGCGCGCTTTCGAATGGGCCGAACAGGAGCAGGCGATTCAGAATCTCGATAGCAGAATGAGGAATCTTCAAGCCGTCTTGACCCGTCAAGAAGCTGGTCTGGCTCAACAAGAGACGGCTTCTGTATTGGCTCCGGCAATTCGAGCGGAGCTCGACACTCTTTCGAAGCTGCAAGAGGTCGACCAGCCTCGACTCGAGGACGCGAGTGAACAGATCCTTCAGCTTGACTCAGAGCTCCAGCAAGCTCGATTGAACTCACTGACGGCGGAAAGAGACCATGAGTCTGCGTTTCGAAATTTGGAGAGGCTGGAGCTGCGAATAATTGATGCGGCGTTTCCTTCTCGTGGAGAAACGGCAAAATACATTCTCGCTCAACTCTTCAGTGATGGCGAGTGTTTAGCTTGTGCGCAACAATCTCCCAATGCTGAAGTTGAGTTGCGACTGCGGATCGAGGGTGGTCGTTGTGTCGTCTGTGGAAGTACTCTCAACGCTGACGTGCCCATACCAATCACGAATCGCGCAGTTCGAAAGGCGGAGCAAGAGCTCGCAGCAGCTGCCGTGAGGTTGGAAGCGACCAAACGTACGAGGGCTGCAGTTGAAGAGGTGTATGACCTTGAGCAAGACACCGTGCGCAAGCTAGCTGTTGCGGTAGCGGAGAGGCGCGCGAAGATCGACAGGTTGATCAAGCGGCTTCCTCCTGGAGAGGTTGCGATTCATGAACGTCGTGGTGAATTAACTTCCCTTAGGGGTGATGTCGAAGTGATGAAGCAGGAATTGGCGGACTTGCGAAAGAAGTTTGCGGAGTTCATCGGATACGTGACGAGGGACATGGCGAAGAGGGCCGAAGCAGTAAAGGCGACTTTTGATAATTACGCGTCTGACTTCCTGTTGGACACTATTGAATTGGTTTGGGCTCCTCACAGCGATACCGTTGGCCAATCGGGTCCGCAGGTGGATTACCCAGCGTTCGAGTTGGTCATGGGGGGAGCTGGTTTTCCCTCAGCGGTGCGGCGCTCTGGCCCCGAACAAGTCTCAGAAAGCCAACGTGAGTTCATTGACCTCGCGTTCCGGATGACCTTGATGACTGTTGGTACAAGTGATCATGCTGGCACCCTGGTGATCGATGCACCTGAGTCTTCACTGGACGCGGTCTTCGCCCGACGAGCTGCAGACGTCCTGACTAGGTTTGCTCAAAGTGAGGAAGATAACTGTCTACTCATCACTTCGAACCTCACCGATGGTGACCTCATTCCACAGCTTCTCCGGAAGTCCGGCATCAAGTCTGCCCGGGATCGCAGAGTGGTCGACCTTCTTAGTGTTGCGGCGCCTACCGTTGCAACAACAAAGTTGCACGTAGAGTACGCCAACGTGCGTACAGGATTGTTTAGACGTGCTCGGGATTGATGACCACTGTGGATGAGCTCGTTGGCATGCGGGAAGTGCAGAGGCGTCTTCGGCTTGTGGCCATTCTGTACGGCGCTCAAGAAGCAGGGCTCACGCCTCTACCTCTTGACGATATACACAACGTTGCATATTTTGCAGACGCACTTGCACCTGTGTGGGGCCTCCGCATTGTGGACGCGCAGTTGCTTAAGAGGCGAAGTGGAGCACTTTCCCCAATTCTCCAGCATGATCTTGACCTTCTGGTCGGACAAGGCGTCGTGCAACCTTTTCACGTTTCCCATCGGCTCGATGCTGACAACTCGTGGCGTCTAGATGCAAGTTATTCGTTAGTTGAAACTCCGGCAAGAAGGATTCTGGCGGCCGCTCAGTCATTCGAGCAGTCCCTAAGTCACATTGAATTCATTGTTGAGCTGGTTCAAGCGATGTCTGCTCTTGGCATGAAGGGCATTGCCCAATCGTCGGGACAGGATGCAACCTATGCAAGCAGCTCAATCGATTACGGCAGTGTTGTTGATCTGAGCGGTCATAACGCGTCGACTCAAGTTGCCCTGCGATTTGGCACGCTCTTAGAAGAGGATGCACGGTTGACAAGGGCCGAAATGATTCATCTATATGTTCGTGAACTGTACAAGCGGCTCGGCCATGTCGCTTAACGAGTCAAGCGGTGAAATTCCAGGCTGGGACGATGAAAGTCTTCTTGAGACTGGGCAACGATTCCGCGGGGACGGAACTGATGCGGGTCTTCCTAAAGAAGTTCGTTTTCGGACGAATGTTGCACGATTGATTCGTCGTCGCATGGCCAACGTCGATGATTATGGTGTTCCATCAATCTTTTTTCTTTCGCCGGGCGGCCCACCCGATCCAACTTCGGCCATAAGTGTCCCCATGCTCGACAATGGCATTACAAATGTCGAAAGTTATCTTTGGTTCGTGGGTCCGGTCGCCGCAAAGGGATGGGGCATCGCGATCGACGAGTGGAACGACCAGGCTGTGTTTGACCAGGCGAAGGCGCTGGGCGTCGGTGATGTCCCAGCAATACTTTACGAAACCAGAACAACTCCACCGGAGGCGCGCTACTTTCCCATCGGATTGGCAGAAGAGGACACACGTGAAGTCCTTCGCCTCGATTCGACCTCAGTTACATTGAGTGAAATATTGGACGCGGTCAACCTCATGTATGAGCGTTCTCTAAAGACTCCCGACGCTCAACATCCTCAAGCAAAACTTTGGGTGAACATGAGCAAACACTGGCCGCATCAGCATGCTGAGGCTCGAATCTCCCTTTCACTTAGGGAGGGCCTTACAGGCGCGTTTCCCGCCTGCACCGTAAGAGAAGAGCAATCGCAACCTTCCGGACGTCTTGATCTAGAACTTGAGGAGCCCTTACTAGAAGACCCGAGTCAAGTTATTCGGCATGCAATTTTGGAGCTGAAGGTCCTTAGAAGCTTTGGAAGCACCGGTTTGCAGTATTCTGAAAGCGACAACAAATCATGGATAGTGGATGGCGTGAAACAGGCAGCCAGCTATCGAAACGACCGATCCGCACGAGCCTCGGCATTGTGCTGCTTCGATATGAGGTCTTCTTACTCGGGTAATAAGTGTTTTGCTTCGGTAAGGAAACTAGCGCTTAGTAATCAAGTTACTCTTCGCGTCTGGCATATCTTTGCTTCGTCCAAGGCCCTTCGAGATCATTCGGTTCCGACCAAATAGACTAAGCCAGCTTAGATACGCTTGAGGACGAGCAACGTCTCGGACAACTCCTCCGCTCCGCCGTGCTGTGCTGAACTATGCATCGAACGGAACGGGTCAGCCTCAACTACCGAACATCCGATGGTCGGCGCGAGTTCTTCGAGTATTTGAGCTGTCGGTACGAAGACTCCGCCGTATCGACTATCACCGACCACGATCCAGCAGGATGCTTCGCTATTTAGCACAGCGAAGACTCGACGCAGAACAGTCATCAGATCTGCAAAGTATGCACCAACCATCGATGGGATCCACTGACTCCAAAGTTCAGCACGGATTGCTTCGAGAGCAGTCAGCGTTGCATCAAGCGTAGGAGCTCCTGAAGGTGGCTTGGCGTAGTTTCTATGCAATTGGACGTGTGACGTCAGTGTTGAATTGCGCAGTGTTCGATTGGCGTCCATAGTCGTCAAGTATCCAAGCATCCATAATTCAACGTTGTAGACATCGGTGTAGTCGAAGGAGTTTGGATAAGGCGGACTGAATATCGCCAGATCATGAAGACGCTTGCTACGAAGATTTCTTGCATCACCATGAATGACGTAGGACTTGACTATTGGGCGATCCGCAAACCTATGGATATCGGCGATGGCATCTTGGCAATGACTCACGAATTGGCGATCAACCTCCCTCGGGTTGATTGAAACACTTTCCCAGTTACGGCGGTAGCGACGTCCTTTGCCGTTCACAGTCACGTTACTAATTGGGATAAGAACTCCACCGAGAATGACTCGGAAGAAGCGCCTGCGTGAGGGATCTGGTATTTCATCAATTGCATGGAGGATTGTGGCGACGCGAGTGGCCACCAAAGAATCGAATAGCCAACGCCCATTGTGCCCGGGCTCAATGAAAGTTCTTGGGACGTTACGAAAGTACTTGGCCGGGTCGGTTTCGCGTCGAGAAACTTTATCGCAAAGGCTACCCAACTCATGGGCCAATTCGTCTGAATTCAGGAGTGTCAGTTTCGACTTTATGACGTCGACTAGAAATGGATTCACTTCGACGGTCGTTGAAGAAATGCCAAGAAATTGTGAAGCTAGGGCCGTGGTACCAGATCCGCCGAATGGATCAATGCATGTTCGAATGTCCCTCTTGTCATTGCAAACTGCCTTGTAGATTAATTCGGGCGGGAACGCCTCCTTGAACTTATGCCAATTCTGGAACGCGATAGAAGAGCTGCCGCTGTTGGTGCCAAGTGATGTGATAGGTCGATTACTTGTCCACTCAGTAAACAAAGAATGTCGAATGTCTTTCAAAGAGGGGCTCGGATCGGATGTGGCGCGCTCGGTGCGAAACACGGTCTGAGCCTAATAGGTGGGCGATTGGCTGGATGGCATTGCGAACTTGAACCACTCTCGACTTGGGGCGCCCCCAGGGCTTGGTGTGACACCAGAGCGATAGGAAGTTCTCTTTAGCACTCTGGGAAGTATCGTCAGGGATGATCGGAAGGCCATTTAAGGCCACGTGAGGTTCGGAGAGAACATGACCAGCATATTGTTTGATCACGTAAAGCCTCGTCAAGACGTGTTGGCTGGTGTCTTGTCTGACTCGGTATTCGCGGCCAGCCTCGATGAGGTGGTCAAAGGCACGGCCCCTACGACCTACGGGGACGCGACAGCCTTTTTTGACGGCACATACCCTTCGGCCGGTCTTCGTTCTCTCCTTGACGAAGTGCTGGGACGTCTCGGTGGAGGCAAACCAGATGGTGCGCCAATTGTTCGTCTCGAGACCAACCTTGGCGGTGGCAAGACGCACAATCTCATTGCCCTGTACCACGCAGCGCGTGGTCTGCTTGCACCAAAGCGCGCCAGCGAGTTTATGGATCCCAAACTGCTTCCGTCGAAGCCGGTGGAGCAAATTGCGGTGTTTGTGGGTACGTCGAGTGGCGCAACCAGTTTCCCAACTGTTGGAGAAATCAC
>Ga0307375_10001919_pt1 | contig 21903 bp, 15 predicted proteins | sample TR1MG_FD_202531 | JGI IMG/M metagenome (GOLD analysis project Ga0307375, IMG submission 202531) | Soil microbial communities from Risofladan, Vaasa, Finland - TR-1 | ecosystem: Environmental > Terrestrial > Soil > Coastal area > Acid sulfate soil | place: Finland: Risofladan, Vaasa | collected...
TCCATCAGAATTGGCCACGTTAACATAGACATAGTGTACAACTCCGACACCATAGTGAAAATCACCGATGCTGGCGCCGTATCCGCCGTACAAGTCATTTTCGAAACCATTGGATCGACCTGCCGGATATCCATAGCCTAACGAAGATCCGACATATCCCAAATACAGGCCATTGTCGAAACCGTAATCAAAACCACCTTGCAGAGCGGGATTATCGTCCTGTGGTGAGTTCGTGATTCCTCGTAGTATGTATTTCGATACCACGCTAATGTTGCCGGTGAAAGTGTCGGCTTGTGCCAAGCTGCTGAACTGGGGCGCAGAAATGGCTGATGCGACAAGCAGTGCTAGGATTTTCTTTTTCATGTTTCAAATGCTCCTCAGGGGCGTTCACGTTTCAGGGTTGTCAAAAAATATAAAATGGGCTTTTATCCAAGGCGTTGCCTTAATGCCCGATCATCCATGGGCGTTTGCCCGACTGCATCTTCAGATGAGGTCCTCCTTGTGTCGTTGCGGCCTTGCTGGTACTCGAATGGTGATTACAGCTTGGGCCGCACTGATGCCTAGCTGTTGATCGGGGTTCGTTGGCACTTCGTTCGTTGACTTGATGCGCGTGACGGGTACTGGCCTTCATGTCGTTCAGCTTTGGCGCTGACAGCAGAATCCTCCCCGCCTCGTGATCACACCTTGGGCATTCACACGGATCTCGGTACTGAGCCATGGAGCGCATTTGCTCGAACTGGTGGTCACAGTTTTTACAGTGATACTCGTAAATGGGCATTGATCCCTCCAACGATGAAAATTGGTTAACTTTGCTCACCAGACCGGTGTTGACTGGGCCTGGCGAGTACGTGGTTATTTGTCGGCCCAGTATGAGACGGGGACATCTTTGTTTTCTTTGATGAACTTCGTCGGTCCTTCGGCGCAGGGATCAATGTTGAAATCAAAGATTTCCGTTGGCAGGAACAGGGTCGCGCAGACATTGGGAATGTCGACGATGCCGCTGATATGTCCCTGGATGGGGGCTGTACCGAGGATCGAATAGGCCTGAGCGCCGGTATAGCCAAATTTCTTTAGGTATTCGATTGCATTCAGGCAGGCCTGTCGGTAGGAAACATGGGCATCAAGGTAATGCTGTTTGCCAGATTCATCGACGGAAATGCCTTCAAAAATCAGATGGTTTTGATAGTTTGGCTGCAGCGGACTCGGCTTGAAGATCGGATTTTTGATCGCGTATTTCGCGACACCGTCCTTGATGACGCTGACCCGGATATGGATCCAGCCAGCCATTTCAATGGCTCCGCAGAACGTGATTTCGCCGTCGCCCTGCGAGAAATGAAGGTCGCCCATGGAAAGACCGGCACCTTTGACATAGACAGGGAAGAAAACCCGTGATCCCTTGGTTAAATCCTTGATGTCGCAGTTTCCACCGTGCTCACGTGGGGGGACGGTGCGTGCGCCTTCAAGCGCAGCCACTTTGGCAGCATCGCCTTTGAGTTGCCCCATGTGTGCAGTACCTGCATAGGGCGGGGCCGCAAGTGGCGGTACGCGATCCGGATCGGTCGCAATCAAGGCGGCCTCTCGCTTGTTCCATTCAGCCAGCAGTTCCTTGGAGGGCAGGCAACCGATCAGGCCGGGATGCATGATGCCGGCAAAGTTCACACCCGGTACGTGGCGTGAAGAAGTGTAAATACCGTTGAAATCCCAGATCGACTTGCGCGCATCAGGGAAATGCTCAGTCAGGAAACCACCGCCATTCTCCTTGGCGAAGAGCCCATTGAAACCCCACTGAAACTGATCGAACGTCCCGATGTCGAGGATATCGACCACAAGCAGGTCGCCGGGCTCGACACCCTCGACGCCTATGGGTCCGCTCAGGTAGTGCACCTTAGTCAAATCAACGTCACGGACATCGTTGGCAGAGTCGTTGTTGTTGATCTGCCCCCCGGTCCAATCCATGCATTCGAGAATAAAATCGTCGCCAGGTTTTACCCATGCATACATGGGGATATCTGGGTGCCAACGATTATGTAGGCAATCGTGTGCTTCCGGGGGTTGTGAGAAATCAATTTTGATCAGTTTCTCTGCCATTGTTCTAATCTCCTTGAGCGTGTTTGGGTCGTGCCCGGTTAATTATTCAATGAGTAGCTCGTGTGAGTTGATCATTGAATCTGGTTTTTGGTCATTAGTTCATAGTTCTCTTTTGTCGCGTGAATTTATTATTCGCTGGCTTGTCTTTGCACATTGCGTGCCAATGTATTTTTTCTTTGTTTGGCCTAAAAAATATGTGTTTTTCTCAATGCGGGAATCATGATTGTCAGGCTTTTTGATGCCAATCATTTAGTGACAATTTGAATTGTCACTAAATGTAACGTGTCAATTTGTATTTTGTGTTTTCAGATGGCGGCATGGAATGGTTGTTTTTTTAAGTAATTGAAATTAAGGGTTACTATTCGGTTTCCTGCTTTGTTTTGTTGTTGCGGTTGTGGTGCCGGACCATGTCGGTTTGATCATTTTTATTCTGGATTCATTGGTTGGTTCTTCTGCGCAAGTCATTGAATGATTGATTGATCTTGTGGTTCTTGTTTGTGATTGGTTTGATTGTTGTTGGTCAATTCGCATGGGTAGTTATTTCTATTTTTTTGTGTTGCTGCATTGGATTTTTTTCATGGCATGGTTTCTGCATTGCAGAGCGTGGAGGGGAGCTTTTTCCCTTTGTCCTTCTTTAAGGAAAAACGCCCTGAAATTATTTAAGGAGCAACCATGATTAACAAGACAGAAACCAAAGTTTGGCGCAGTGTTAGGGCTGCAGTGCGTGGCCTGACACTTTCGTCAGTATTAATTGCATCTGCCGTTTACGCAGGCCCCCCGACTGCTCAGGTGGACACAACTGGACTTGCCGTGACCGACGATACGGTGACCGTCGGCATCCTGCATTCACTGACGGGAACGATGGCCATCAGTGAAACCGGCGCTCAAGAGGCTGAGAAACTCGCCATTGAGCAGATCAATGCCCAGGGTGGTGTTTTGGGGCGCAAGATCAAGTTCATTCAGGAAGATGGTGCCAGCGACTGGCCCACATTTGCAGAGAAAGCCAAGAAGTTACTTGAGGAAAACCACGTGGCAGCCATTTTTGGTTGTTGGACCTCGGCCTCCCGCAAGGCGGTACTCCCTGTGCTGGAGCGTGATAACGGTCTGCTCTACTACCCGACCTTTTATGAAGGTCTGGAAGAGTCGAAGAACGTCATATATACCGGTCAGGAAGCTACCCAACAGGTTTTCGCTGGTCTGGACTGGGTCGCTAAGAACAAGAAAGCCAAGACCTACTACCTGATCGGCTCGGACTACATTTGGCCGCGCACGGTCATGAAGCTTGCGCGTGAATATATTACTCGCGTCCTGCATGGCCAGGTTGTGGGTGAGGAATATGCGGCATTAGGAAGCACCCAGTTCGGCTCAACCATTAACAAGATCCGGTTGAAGCATCCAGACGTGATCTATGCGGCTGTGGTCGGTGGCTCAAACGTAGCCTGGTTCAAGCAGCTCAAGGCGGCGGGTATCACCGGCAAGAAACAGACGCTGTTGACCTTGTCTGTTACAGAAGATGAAGCGCATGGCATTGGTGGCGAGAACCTGAAGGGCTTCTATTCAGCAATGAAGTACTTCCAGTCACTTGATACACCTGAAAACAAGGCATTCGTCGCCGCGTTCAAGAAGCGCTGGGGTGAAGATGCGCCAATTGGTGATGTGACCCAGGCAGCCTATGAAGGCCCATGGTTGTGGAAGAAGGCAGTTGAAATGGCTGGGAGCTTCGATACTGACAAGGTCGTGATGGCTGAACAAAGCGGCAAGATCAGCTTTGATGCGCCTGAAGGGATGGTTTATCTCGAACCAAATCACCACCTCAAAACCCGTTTGCGCATCGGTGAATGGCGTGACGACGGTCAGGCAGACATCGTCTACACCTCTCCATACATCATGCCGAACCCATTCCCCAAGGGCTATTAAGCAAATGCCTAGGTGGGTTTAGCGTTGTTGGGCAGATCCAATCTGCTAGGGACGCTACCCATCTCGGGCTCAATTTTGCACAGGAGAATCTTCCATGTTGTTTGGATATTCATTTTCGGATCTAGGGTCCATTCTGGTGATGCAAGGGTTCTCGGGCCTGAGTCTCTTCAGCGTGTTGCTGCTCATGGCTTTGGGTTTGGCGATCATCTTCGGCCAGATGGGCGTCATTAACATGGCCCACGGGGAGTTCATGACGATTGGGGCCTATACGATTTACGTCGTCTCCAAAATTACCGAGAAATACTTTCCCGAATTCATGGCGTACTACTTTGTGGTGGCGATCCTCGCTGCCTTTGTGATTGCCTTCATTGTGGGGTATTTCGTCGAATTTCTGCTTATTCGGCATCTGTACAAGCGACCACTGGACACGCTGTTGGCTACTTGGGGCCTGAGCCTGATCATGCAGCAGATTTTCCGTTCGGTTTTCGGCGGGCGGGAGGTCAGCCCGACGCTGCCTGACTGGTTGATGGGTGCTTGGGCGCCGACACCCAATATTGATATTCCGATCAATGGTCTGTTTGTCATGGTCATTACGCTCATCGTCACTGGTGCAGTCATTCTCGCGCTCTATAAATCGCGTTGGGGGCTGAAGGTGCGTGCGACGACACAGAATCGAATGATGGCAGGGGCGGTCGGTATTAATACACAAAAGGTTGACCGCATGACTTTTGCTGTTGGCTGTGGTGTTGCTGGTATTGCAGGTGCCGCATTTACGACGATTGCCTCTACCGGCCCGACCAGTGGCTCGACTTATATCGTCGATACATTCCTGGTGGTTGTGTTCGGGGGTACAGCAAGTCTGCTGGGGACTGTTGCTTCTGCATTCAGTATCTCTCAGGCCCAGTCCATTCTGACTTTCTTCATGACCAATGCCATGGGCAAGGTAGTCACGTTGCTGGCCATCATCGTCATTCTCATGCTTCGGCCCGAAGGTCTGTTCGCAAGCAAGGTTAGAAAATAAGGACACGGGGACAAGCACATGAATATTTTCTATGACAGGTGGTTGGGTGGTAGGCAGGGAGCCATCGGGCTCTTGTTGCTCGCTTTACTCATATTTATCGTTTTACCGACGTTTCTGGATATTTACCGCCTCAACAATGTGGGCAAATATCTGACCTACGCCTTTGCGGCGGTCAGTCTGGTGATGCTTTGGGGGCATGCCGGCATTTTGAGCCTTGGCCAGGGGATTTTTTTCGGTGTGGGTGGCTACTGTATGGCCATGTTTCTGAAGCTCGAGGCTTCTGATCCGGCCAGTACAGCACGCCAGACGACACCGGGTATTCCTGATTTCATGGACTGGAATCAAATCACCCAGTTGCCATTCTTCTGGGAACCCTTCCATAGCCTGACTTTCACGATTATTGCCATTTTCGTCATTCCGGCAGTGTTTGCCTATGTAATCGGCGCGGCCATGTTCAAGCGGCGTGTGGGGGGGGTGTATTTCGCCATTATTACCCAGGCTATTGCAGCCATTCTTACGATCCTCGTTGTTGGTCAGCAGGGGTACACCGGTGGTATCAACGGTATTACCGATTTGAAAACCCTGCATGGCTGGAACATCAACACCAACTCGGCGAAGTACATTCTTTATTACATCAATGGGGCACTGCTCATCGGCGTAATACTGCTCTGTCGCTATATCTTGTCGTCAAAATTGGGACGTTTGTTGCTCGCGATGCGGGATAAGGAGGATCGGGTCCGATTCTCTGGTTACGATGTTTCAAACTTCAAGATTTTCGTCTTTAGCCTTGCCGCAATCATTTCCGCCCTGGGCGGTGCAATGTTCACGCTTCAGGTTGGGTTTATGTCTCCGACATTCGTTGGGATCGTGCCTTCGATCGAAATGGTCATCCTCGCCGCCGTCGGTGGTCGCATGTCCTTGATTGGTGCTGTCTATGGCGCTCTGCTGGTTAATTACGGCAAATCGGCGTTCTCCGAGTCATTCCCCGCACTGTGGCTATTCCTGATGGGGGGGCTGTTTATCGGTGTGGTGATGTTCTTCCCCAATGGATTGGCGGGTCTGTATCAAACCTATGCCAAACCTACTGTGGACCAGTTTTTGGAGAAGTTCGCCCGCAAGTCTGCAGTTGTTCAGTCGACTTCGTTGAATGAGAAAAAGGAGGTCGTGGAATGACTAATAACGATTTCGTGTTGGCCATTGAGGATCTGACGGTTTCCTTCGATGGATTCAAGGCAGTTGATAGCTTGAATCTTTACATCGACAAGAACGAGCTGCGGGTGGTTATCGGTCCTAACGGGGCAGGGAAAACCACGGTACTTGATCTGATATGCGGAAAGACCAAAGCCACAGGAGGTTCGATCAAGTTCAAAGGCAAAGAGCTTACCAAGATGGCCGAGCACCAGATTGTTCGGGCCGGGGTCGGGCGCAAATTTCAGACCCCTTCCATTTATGAAAATCTGTCGGTTTTCGAAAACCTGGAAATTTCATTTCCACGAGGACGAACGGTTTTTGGGGCCTTGATGTTCAAGCGAACCGTCGATGTGGATATGCGAATCCACGAAGTGGCGGACATGATTTATCTCTCCGATCTGCTGGAAAAAGAGGCGGGACTCTTGAGTCATGGTCAGAAACAGTGGCTGGAAATCGGCATGTTGCTCATTCAGGACCCAGAGCTGCTGATGCTGGATGAGCCCGTGGCCGGCATGAGCGTCCGTGAACGGGAGCAGACGGCGGATTTGCTCAATCGGATTTGTCGGGATCGGTCGGTCATCGTGATCGAGCATGACATGGAATTTGTAAAACGCATCGCACACAAGGTGACCGTCCTTCACCAGGGAAAGATTCTGTCACAGGGAACGATGGATCAGGTGCAGTCGGATGAGCGCGTCATCGAAGTTTATCTAGGCCACTAATCGGAGGGGACCAGAAATGCTTGAAGTATCCAAACTCTCCGTGAGTTACGGCGAAAGCGAAGTTATCCACGGCGTGGATCTCAGCGCCGTGAAAAACGAGACCATTGCGATCATGGGGCGCAATGGAATGGGGAAAACCACATTGTTCAAATCCCTGATCGGCATTCTGCCGGCAGGTAGCGGCTCGATCCTGATTGACGGTGTGGATGTGACGAAGATGAATTCATACCAGCGGGTTGCCAACGGGATCGCCTACGTGCCCCAGGGCCGGATGATCTTTCCCAGCATGACCGTGTTGGAAAATATCGAGACTGGTTTGGAAACTGTCAAGGACAAGGTGATTCCCGACGAAATTTTTTCGCTGTTCCCCGTGTTGTTCGATATGCGCCAGCGCAAGGGCGGCAATCTGTCCGGAGGTCAGCAGCAGCAGTTGGCCATCGCGCGGGCGTTGGTTTCGAACCCCAAGGTGCTGCTGCTCGATGAACCCACTGAGGGGATTCAGCCGTCGATCATCAAGGATATCGCCAACGTCCTTAACGAGATTCGCAAGTTAAGGAACATCACCATCATCGTTTCTGAGCAGGTGCTTAGCTTCACGATGGCGGTGGCCGATCGGATCATCGTGATCGACAAGGGCTCGTTTATTCATGAGGACCTTCGGGAGAACGTCGATACAGCTCAGATCAGTAAGTATCTGTCGGTCTAGCACAATGTAAAAGACCAGCCACAGATCAATACCCGAGTCTGTGGTGATACCCAATCCATCAGGGACGGTTTGCTTGATTTCATGCTTTTTTGGTGTGGTTTTTAACCACTTTTGTTTTCAGTTTTTTAGAGGATACAACTTATGCGTCATGGTGATATTTCATCCAGTGCGGATACCATCGGTGTAGCCGTAGTCAACTACAAGATGCCGCGCTTGCATACCAAAACCGAAGTTCTGGACAACGCCCGCAAGATCGCCGAAATGGTCGTCGGTATGAAGCAGGGGTTGCCGGGTATGGACCTCGTCATTTTCCCTGAGTACAGCACCCACGGGATCATGTATGACCCGAAAGAGATGTATGAAACAGCCTCGACTGTCCCGGGTGAAGAGACCGAAATTTTTGCCGCTGCCTGTCGCAAGGCCAAGACCTGGGGTGTGTTTTCACTGACCGGCGAGCGTCACGAAGAGCACCCGAACAAAGCGCCCTACAACACCCTTATTTTGATCAACGATCAAGGCGAGATCGTACAGAAGTACCGGAAGATCATGCCCTGGTGCCCCATCGAGGGCTGGTACCCAGGCGGCAAGACCTACGTGTGCGAAGGCCCCAAGGGGATGATGGTCAGTCTGATCATCTGTGATGACGGGAACTACCCTGAAATCTGGCGTGACTGTGCCATGAAAGGCGCTGAGTTGATCGTCCGTTGTCAGGGCTACATGTACCCGGCCAAAGATCAGCAAGTGATGGTCGCCAAGGCCATGGCCTGGATGAACAACACTTATGTCGCCGTTGCCAATGCCACGGGCTTCGATGGCGTGTATTCCTATTTCGGCCATTCCGCCATTGTCGGGTTTGACGGCCGCACTCTGGGCGAGTGTGGCGAAGAGGAATACGGTATCCAGTACGCCGAGTTGTCCGTTTCCCAGATTCGCGATGCGCGCAAAAACTGGCAGAGCCAGAACCATCTGTACAAGCTGCTGCACCGCGGCTACACCGGCATGATCAACTCCGGCGACGACATGAACGGCGCCGCCGAATGCCCGTTTGAGTTTTATAAAACTTGGATCACCGATCCGGCCAAGGCGCGTGAAAACGTCGAGAAGATCACGCGCTCGACACCAGGCACGGCCGAGTGTCCGATCCAGGGCATTCCGAACGAGCAGGATCTGGGGGGGCACAAATAAAACAGAAACCCAAGACTGTCACTTGAGCATGGCAGGTGCGGGGTCATCACGACGTCTCACCCTGAATCGAACAAGAATTATGTAAGGAATAATCCAATGAACCAAGAGCATGAGATCAACCTGAAAAAAGGTGGCGACCATCACTATGGTGAGCATCTTGTCGAAGAAATAAAACATATTGAAGAAGAGGTCGAACACACACTGGGTAAGGAGTACGAGCATACTGCCGTCCCACTGGCCGCACGGCGCAGCATGTTCTCGGTGAGTATGGTCTGGATGGGTTTCCCCATGATCATTACCGGAGCGATGACCGGATCGCTCCTCGTGTTGGGTATGGGGTTCACAAGTGCCTTGTGGGCCATGCTGATCGGTAACCTGATCATGCTCGGCTACGTTGGCCTGCTGGGTCTGCTGGGCACCAAGAAGGGCTTCAACTTCGCGCTGCTCGCAAGCATTGTGTTCGGTCGTAAAGGCTATGCCGTGGCATCGGGATTGTTATCTACTCTGCTACTTGGTTGGTTTGCCGTTCAAACGGGGATCGCCGGTTCTTTGATCAGTAGTGCCTATCACATCAACTATGTTGTGATGACCATCATCGCGGGATTGCTTTTCATCGGCATCACGTTTGTCGGTGTGCGCGGCCTTCACTGGATCGGCATCATCTCGGCACCACTGTTTGTCTTGTTAGGGTTATGGGTGGCAATTGATGCTTCCAGCAAGACCACTTTCGGCGCGATTATGGCCTATCACGGTAACGACCCGGCGCATTTATTGTCATTCGGGGTGGGCCTAACCATGGTTATTGCCTTGTTCGTTGATGCGGGCACCGTGTCACCAGACTTCAATCGCTGGGCTAAGGATAAGAAAAGCTCCCTTGTGGCGACCTTCAGTGCCTTCCCGTTCGCCAACATGATCGCGATGTTGGTCGGTGGTGTGATGACTGCGGCCTTGGCTGTCCCGAACGCCAACCCCTTCGGGCAGGACAACATGTTCGGTTACATGATGGCCAGTGGCTCTGGATTCCTGGTGGTGGTGGCTTTCCTCTTTCTGTTGGCAAACCTTGGTTCTGTCTGCTCGCACTGCCTGTACAACGCCTCCACCGGCTGGTCACGCATTCTGGGCAGTGAAATGCGTTTGATGGCGATCGTGCTGGGTGCCATCGGTATCATCATTGCAGCCACAAACGTCTGGGCGTTCTTCATCCAGTGGTTGAGCCTGCTCGGTATCATCGTGCCGCCGATTGGCGCCATCATCATTGTCGACCAATATCTCAAGCGTCCTGGTTCGCAGGTCGACGCTGACTGGCGTCCGCTTGCATTCATCGCCTGGGCGGCTGGGTCAGTGGTTGCCTTCATTGTCGAAAAAGCTTTCCCGGGTTTGTCTACCGCTATTTCCTCCGCTGTTGTCGGTGGACTGGTTTACTGGGTGCTGATGGGCACGATCGCCAAGAAAAAAGCGGTGGCATGAGGTGGTTGTCGTACAGATGTCCGGTGTAATGCGGTGCTGTCAAGTGCCTCGAACTTCTTGCCCGTCATACAGTGTCCAAAATGAGATCACCTGGGGCCTGGATGGCTTCAACGTGATCGGGGAGGATGCATGAGCGGCCTAGGTGGTTTGAACAAATCTCCGGACGGGGTTGTTCTGGGACTGGTGCAATTGCAATTACCCGTCGTGAAAACGCCTGCAGACCTTGCCCGTCAGACAGAGAAGGTCTGCGCAATGGTGGCGAAAGCAAAAAATGGAATGCCGACCATGGATTTGGTGGTGTTTCCGGAGTATGCGCTTCATGGGCTGTCGATGGATACCAACTCAGAGATCATGGTGCGGATGGACGGCCCAGAGGTTGCCGCGCTGCGGGTTGCCTGCGTGGAACATGCCGTTTGGGGCTGTTTCTCCATCATGGAGTACAACCCGGATGGTTACCCATATAACACGGGGTTGATTGTTGATGCCGAAGGTATGATTCGTCTGAAGTATCGCAAGCTCCACCCGTGGGTTCCGGTGGAACCTTGGGAACCGGGTGACATGGGCATTCCCGTGTGCGAGGGGCCAAACGGCAGCACACTGGCACTGATCATCTGCCACGACGGTATGTTCCCGGAGATGGCGCGGGAGTGCGCTTACCGGGGAGCTGACATCATGCTGCGCACTGCTGGGTATACCGCACCGATCCGCCATTCCTGGAAGATTACCAATCAGGCTAACGCCTTCTGCAACCTCATGTACACCGCGAGCGTGTGCATGGCGGGTACGGACGGTACGTTCAACTCAATGGGCGAGGGGACTGTCGTCAATTTCGATGGTACGACGTTGGTCGAGGGTAGTGGCGTACCGGACGAGATCATCACGGCCGAGGTCCGACCAGCCCTGGCACGTGAGGCACGTCGGCTGTGGGGGGTGGAGAACAACATCTACCAGCTCGGACATCGTGGTTATGTTGCAGTCAACGGCGGGGCTCAGGATTGCCCCTACACCTTCATGCAGGATCTGGTGGCCGGTAACTACAAATTGCCCTGGGAAGATCAGGTCGTAGTCAAGGACGGTACATCCTGCGGCTTCCCCAAGCCGGTACGTCAGTACGACAAGTAAATGTGTGCTCTTTCGATAAACACATGTGTTTTCGGTGTTTCGCATCGCCGTTTGTACGTTATCTGAGTACAAGCGGATAGGAGGGTTACTAGATGAGTGATCAGGAAATTTGCAGGATGAACGCGGTTTCGATTGCTGCGGCTGTTCGTGAGAGACGGTTGTCGCCTGTCGAAGTGGTTGAGGCATCACTTGCTCAAATGGAGGCATTGGAGCCGCAGCTTCATGCTTTCTGTACGCCCACGCCCGAGTTGGCTCTGGACAGGGCTCGCGAACTCGAACGGGACATCGCTGCTGGTCGTCCAGTCGGACCTCTCGCGGGTATTCCGGTGGGAATCAAGGATTTGGTCTGTACCAAAGGTATTCGGACAGTTTCTGGCTCGTTTGCTTATGAAGAGTTTGTGCCTGAGGAGGACGATGTCGTTGTCGAGCGGCTCATCGCGGCAGGTGCCGTGATTCTGGGCAAGACCAATGTGCCGGAGTTTGGATATAGCGGTGTCGGCCACAATCCAGTCTTCGAAACGACCCGTAACCCTTGGAATACAGACATGACGCCAGGCGGGTCTAGTGCGGGCTCAGCTGCGGCCGTGGCCAGCGGTATGTGTCCGTTCGCGATCGGCAGCGATGGTGGTGGTTCGGTACGGATACCAGCAGCGCACTGTGGTTTGTACGGCCTGAAAGCCTCAATGGGACGTGTTCCTCTGTATCCAGGCACCAAGGATGAACGCTATCCCGGCGTTTCCAGTTGGGAAAGCCTGGAACATATCGGCCCCCTGAGCCGCACGGTGGCCGATAGTGCGCTGATGATGTCCGTGATTGCGGGTGCTGATCCGCGTGATAGACACACGCTTCCCGATCCAAACTTTGATTGGATGGACAGCCTAAAGGGCGATCTTAAGGGCATGCGGATCGCCTACAGCCCGGACTGGGGGTATGCGCCGGTTGATCCGCGCGTGCGTCAGATCGTAGACGATGCCGTCAAGGTGTTCGAGCAGGATCTGGGCTGTATCGTCGAAGAAGCCCATCCTGGCTGGGATGATCCGTACGATGCCTTCTGGGGAATCGTTGCGGCTGAATCCGATTTGAAGGGGTTGCGTGAAATGGCCGATCGGCTGGGTGAACGGATGTCACCACATCTGGTCGATTTCGTCCGACGTGACTGGACGGCTGAGGAATTGACCGGCGCGCTGATGACCCGCAAGGCCGTCAACAACAAGATGTGGCGATTCATGCAGCGTTATGACTTGTTGCTGACACCCACCTTGGCGGTTCCACCGTTCCCTGTACATATTCAGGGCCCTGAGAAGATCGATGGCCGGATTGTTGCGCCGTTTCGCTGGTTGGCGTTCACGTTTCCGATGAATCTGACCGGACAACCAGCGGCGTCAATTCCTGCTGGCTGGACGGACGATGGCCTGCCGGTAGGGCTTCAGATCATCGGACGTCATCTTGACGACCAGACAGTGCTGCAGGCTTCGGCGGCTTTCGAACAGGCTAGGCCGTGGGCACATCGCTGGCCTAGGCTCGTCGACCGTTGATCGTGTCGATGGCAATGCGCAAGGACACTAACAATTCTATTGTTTTTCAGTTGAATGATCTTTTAATCAAGAGGCAAATGAAATGAGCGATTACAAAATTTTTGAAATGGGCGACGTGGTACTTCAGTCCGGTGCCACCATCCGTGACGCCAAGTTGGCCTACAAGACCTTCGGTGCGCTGAATGCAGCCAAGGACAATGTTATCGTCTACCCAACTTGGTATTCCGGCCAGCATTACGATAACGAGTGGCTCGTTGGTCAGGGCATGGCGTTGGATCCGGATAAGTATTTCATCATCATCCCGAATATGTTCGGCAACGGCCTGTCTTCCTCACCGAGCAATACGCCGGAACCATACAACCAGTCGCGTTTCCCGGGCGTCACCTCCTTCGATAACGTCAGCTTCCAGCACCGTTTGGTTACTGAGGTGTTCGGTATTGAGAAGATCGCGCTGGTGACCGGCTGGTCCATGGGCGCGCAGCAGACATTCCAGTGGGGGGCGTCCTATCCGGATATGGTCGAGCGTATTGCGCCGTTCTGCGGTTCGGCCAAAACCTCTGTGCACAACTTCGTGTTCCTCGAAAGTGTCAAGGCTGCACTGACGGCCGACGATGCCTGGAATAACGGTTGGTACGAGAAACCTCCGACCAAGGGCCTGCGCGCCATGGCTCGCGTTTACGCCGGTTGGGGTTTTTCCCAGGCGTTCTATCGCGAGAAGCTGTACCTCGAATATGGTTACTCTTCGCTGGAAGACTTCCTAGTCGCGTTCTGGGAAGGTTTCTTCTTGGCGCGTGATGCCAACAACCTGCTGGCGATGCTGTGGACTTGGCAACAAGGCGACATCAGCAACAACCAGATGTACGGTGGTGACTTCGAGAAAGCGTTGGGTGCGATAAAGGCCAAGGCTTTTGTCATGCCGGGCCAGACCGATCTGTACTTCCCGCCGGAAGATAACGAATACGAAGTCAGCCACATGCCGAACGCCGAGTTTCGGCCGATCCCATCCATCTGGGGTCACTTCGCCGGCGGGCCGGGCATGAACAAAGTGGACGTCAAGTTCATCGACGACTCCCTGAAGGAACTGCTTGCCAGTTGATCCGAATAGTGACCTGCGACCGGAGCTGCATGCGATCCCGGACAGACTTTTCGTTAATCGTTAAGCCCTTGCGGCACTATTTTCAGGATGCCGCATCGTTTCGGTAACCTCGAGTGCTTATGTCCGTTTCCATGAAGACCACTATGGCTAATTTCTTACCTCAAAGATCGGAAGCGGACTCAGTCACGTCGCCCCAATCTTTTGAGGATGTTCGACATCTATTAAGTCTTTATCTGATCGCGCTTTGGGGGCGGTCATTTGATCTTGCTGGATTACCAACCCAGCCGGATTCGACGGCACCAGTCCGACCGAGTATTGATCAGACATTTATTCGTCTTCCATCGTCGGTATCTTCGCAGGGCACTGTGACTGCGCGGGGCGTCTATATTGCGGCCGCGGTCCATGCGGCCGCACATCGCATGTATAGCAAGCCGCTGAATCCGGAGTCTCTTAATACTCGTCAGCGGCATCTTGTCGAACTGGTTGAGGACGCTCGGGTCGAGTATCTCGCTTTTTCACACTTCCCTGGCCTTCGCCGACTCTGGTTGGATCTGCACCCACCCGAGCCACCGGATACAACACCTTTTGTGGCGCTCATGTGGCGTCTTTCCCGCGGACTGCTTGAGTTGGATCAGTCAACTGACGATGACTTTCTGGTTCGCAAGGCAGTGACGCTGTTTCAGGAACGGTGCTCGGAAATCGAGGATCCACGAGTTTCCCGTGAGATCGGATTGCGTTTGGCACACGATATCGGCCAGATGCGCCTGTCGATGGATGAGGGTAGTGTGCCGCCGATGGCCGTCTATCGTGATGACAACCAGCATCTCTGGTATGAGGAACACCCTTTGCCCAAGGAGGAACGGTCTGCCGAACAAACGGCACAGGGAGAACAACCGGGCGCGCAGTTCGAGGAGTCCTCCGAGGGACGGCAATTGGCCTTCACCGAAGCGCCCTTGACTGCTTCAAATGCAGAGACCGGCTATCAGATTGAGGCGGTTGTGGAGAGTGCGCAACTGACCTTTTTCCAGACACAGGAAGATGAGGAGGAGTATCAGTTCAGATACCCGGAGTGGTTTGCCAGATTGGGTATCGAACGGGAAAACTGGTGCTCTGTGCTCGAACGAAGTGCGGTGGAAGGCGATATGGATTGGGCACCAGCTATTCTTTCTGCTAACCGCCCGCTACTTGCAAATCTGCGTCGTGTGGTCGGCGCCTTGCGCAGCCGGCATCGAGTGCGCCTTCGCAAGCAGGAAATAGGGGATGAGCTGGATCTGGATGCGGCGCTGAGAGCGCTGGCAGATATTCGGAACGGACAAGAACCTGATCCAAGGGTGTTCATTCGTACACGGCCGCAGGACGACCAGGTCCTGGCGTTGTCTTTGCTGCTGGATATTTCCGAGTCGGTGAATAATCCCGATCCAATCAGCCGACGCCCCATCCTGGACCTGGCACGCGAAGCGGTTTTGTTGTTGGCCGAGACAGCGACGGATCTCGGTTCCGACTTATCTCTGGCAGGGTTCCACTCTCAAGGGCGTCATCAGGTGGATTATCTTAGCGCCAAGGGTTTTGAAGAACCCTTTGATGCGGCGGCCAAGTCCCGTCTGGCCGGGTTTGAAGGGCGTTATTCCACACGTATGGGTGCGGCGATTCGTCATGCGACCGAAGCGTTGCTCACCCAAGGCGCGAACAATCGAGTGATGTTGATTGTTACCGATGGGGAGCCTTCGGATATTGATGTCTTCGATCCCGAACACCTGCTGCTGGATACGCGTCATGCCGTGGTCGAGGCGCGTCAACGCGGCGTGCAGATTTTCTGCGTCAGTCTCGATCCGGGCGCCGATCGATATGTTGAGCGTATTTTTGGCGCAGGGCATTTTCTGGTTCTGGATAACCTCCGGCATTTGCCTGAACGGTTGTCTCGGTTGTTCCTGCGTTTGGTGAGTAAGAAGTTCTAAGTTCAATTCCAGGCAGTGTGTGTGTGCCCCACGCAAGTCGCAGTGGTGCCTTCTCAGGTCGAGGATCGGCCCAACACCAAGGCCGCGGCAGCCGTTCTGGTCTCGACCCCAAGCTTTTCGAACACGTGTTCAAGGTGTTTGTTGACCGTGCGAGGGCTGATCTGCATGATTTCGCCAATTTCCCGATTGGTTTTCCCCAGCGCAACCCAATACAGGGTTTCTGCCTCACGTGCCGTCAACTGGAACATTTTGGCCAGTGCTTCCGGTTCGGCCAGCGCGGCATGGCGTTGGATGGATAAGAGGCCCGGTTCGATCCGTGTAAACAATAATCGTTCATCATTGTGCCAAAGGGGAAAAGTGGGATCGGCATCCTTGTCTTCAAGCCATTGGCGGATCGAGGATGGCAAATGATCCTGGGCGTCGACTAAGGACTGAACCAGACGTTGAGCCAAAGGTGTGGCCCAGGTAATCGTATAGTGCGGGTCGAAGGCCAGAATGGCCCGGCCAGCCGAGTCGATTGCCGAGCGGGTATGGGTGACCAGTCGCGCGCGCTGCATATGCGTCTTGATGCGCGCCAGCAATTCCTCGATGACGATCGGTTTGGTTACGTAATCGACGCCGCCCGCCTGAAAGCCCTGAACGATGTACTCTGTATCACTCAAACCGGTCATGAAAATGACCGGGATGTCACGCGTGATTAAGCCTTCCTTGAGCCGTCGGCAGGTTTCGAAGCCGTCGATGCCCGGCATGCGTGCATCCAGTACGATGACGTCCGGCGGCATCCGTTGCACGCTGTCGAGTCCGCTTTGTCCATCCGCTGCGACTAGAACCGTATAGTCCTGGCTTTGCAGGGCATCATGGAGCATACGTAGATTATCTGGGGCGTCGTCCACCAGCAGGACGATACCGCGATTAATTTTTGGTTCGTTCATGCTGGCCTTCAATGTGTTCGAGTAGTCGTAAGAACTCGCCAAGCTGGAATTGCTGTACCGGCCGACGCAGATCTTGAACTACCTGCGTTAGGTCCGGCAGTGTTTGTTCCAGTTCGTCGAGTTTGTCGAGGATGCCGCGCACATAACCCAGTGTGCCTAAATCGCGCAGGGTCACAAGCATATCGATGTCGGGCAAAGCGTTCTGCGTACCCTCGTCAACGACTGCTTGATGCACGTCAACCGCAGGGGCCGCCGGAGCGGGGAGTTCGTGGAGGGATAGATTTCGACTGATCAGGGCATTATCGGCAATCAGTTCGTCGTTTGGCGTGGTCGGCAGGAGTGTGCGCTCTTTTCCAATGGTCACCCAGTCGAGCCGCAGCTTGTCATGGATGCGTTGGAGAAGCGCGCCGATATCAACCGGTTTTTCGACGAAGTCGTCGATGCCGATATCCGCCATATTCGGTTTGCCCCGATCAAGGACATTTGCCGATACGATGAGGATCGGTGCCATTGAAATGCCGTTGGCGCGAAGTAGTCTTGCGGTTTCCCAGCCATCGATATCCTCCATGTTGATGTCTAGAATGATTAAATCGGGCTGTTGCTCTGCAGCCATGCGCAGGGCGGTGATGCCCGAATCGGCCTGAACGATATCGAAACCGAGTGTCGTGAGTACGCTCTGCATAAACTCCCGATCGATCTGTTGGTCATCAACGATGAGTATTCGTCGTAGATGACCTCGATAACCTAAAATGTTGGACGGTGTATCCATAGGTTGTGGGTGCGGGTTGCGCACGGCAGTCAGCAAGAGGCGCAACTGAAAACGGCTGCCGCCCCCCAAGCGATCCTGCACGGTGAGCTCGCCGCCCATCAGCGTGGCCAACATGCTGGCGATCGTCAGCCCCAGTCCGGCGCTGGAGGCGTGTCCCGTCGCATTGTTTCCGCGTTCGAAGGGAAGAAAAATCCGTTTTCTGTCTGATTCCGAAATCCCGATGCCGGTATCCTCGATTTCGAATCGGGCCGTTTCGCTTCGGTAGGAAATCCGGAAGGTGACATGGCCCTGGTTCGTGAACTTGATCGCATTGCCCAGAATATTGATCAGGATCTGTCCCAGTCGCTTTTTGTCGACGCGGACCACCGGCGGCAATTCATCCATCACCTCAAAGTTGAACTGAATGCTTTTCTCGCTGGCTTGCAGCCTGAACATGTCCGCCAATTGGGCGACAAATTGAGGGAAGCGCACTTCTTCGGGCTCGATGGTCAGCTTTCCGGCCTCGATCTTTGCAATATCCAGCAGTCCATTGATCAACGACACCAGGTGCTCACCACTCCGACGGATGACTTTCATTTCTTCTCGGCGCTGGCGGGGCACAGCGGGATCGTGCTCGACGATCTGGGCGTAGCCAAGAATGCTGTTTAGCGGGGTGCGCAGTTCATGACTGATCCCGGCGAGATAACGGCTTTTGGCTTGATTTGCGCGCTCGGCTTCTTCGATGGCCTTTTGTAATTGGGCATCGGTTTTGAGGTGGGCATCAATCTCATTCATGAGCAGATGGGTCTGTCGGTTGGATTCGTCCTGAGCGACATAGCGACTTTCAACCGTGAGCGCCAGCCACCAACCGCCAATGGCCAATAGCACGACGAGAGCGACAAACAGTTTGATGAGCAGTGCCCGCAAAACGTCCAAGTCAGCAGGGTTTATGCTGTTGACTTGCTGCAAATAAAAAAAGAATAGGGTGGCGCCCAGGGCTGCTGCGGTAATCAGAATCAGGAGCAGGTAGTAACTCAGGCGTGTATTGACGTGCGTCGCAAGGTTTTTGGGAAGCAAGCGATTAAGCATTGCGGTGAACTGTTCCAGCAATCCCGCGCCGGGTCGACACATGTCGTGACAGCGCGCATCCAGCGTGCAGCACAGTGAACAGATGGCCCCGCGATAAGCCGGACACATTGCCATATCTTGTGTTTCATAGTCGTTTTCACAGACGATACAGCGCAGTATCTGCTTTTTGCCCATTATATCGGGCGTTCGGGCGATGTAATAACGCCCCTTGGTCAGCCAGGCGATAAGCGGGGCGGTGACGAATGCGCTCCCTAAAGCGATGAAGGCCGAAAAGGCCTCTGCCCAGGGTCCCAGCCAGCCGCTGAACGCAATGATGGATAACGTTGAAGCGATCAGTAATGCGCCGATGCCAACCGGATTGATGTCATACAGATATGCGCGTTTGAATTCGATTCCCGGTGGACTCAGTCCGAGTGGCTTATTGATGATCAGGTCCGCAACGATGGCACCGACCCAACTGATTGCAATATTAGAATAAATCCCAAGGATATTTCCCAACGCTTCGAAGACCCCGAATTCCATCAGCATTAATGCGATCAGCACGTTGAAAATGAGCCAGATGATCCGACCCGGGTGGCTGTGGGTCAGTCGGGCGAAAAAATTCGACCAGGCAAGGGAACCGGCGTAGGCATTGGTGACATTGATTTTTATTTGGGAAAGCACCACAAAAAGAGTTGCCGCCAGCAGTACCCATGTTGGTGAATTAAACACATAGCTAAAGCCAAGTTCATACATAACCGCTGGTTGAACGGACAGGGCAGGAATGATGCCGCTTCTCAGGGCTAGATAGGCCAGCAGGCCGCCGGCCAGCAGCTTGAACATACCGAACATGATCCACCCGGGGCCGGCTATGAACACACCCATATTCCATGCGCGTTTGTTTGTTTCGTCCTTATTTGGCATGAAACGCAGGTAGTCGACTTGTTCGCCAATTTGCGCGATCAAAGCCAATACCACGCTGGTGGCAGCACCAAAGGCCAGAAAATTAAACTCGGGAACGCCGAGGTTGCCGCCGAAAGAAACCAGGCGGTGGAGAACGCCAGGATCTTTCCAGAGTATGCAGAGATAAGGGAGGATCAGGAGCACCAGCCAGAGTGGTTGGGTCCACATCTGCAAGCGGCTAATCAATGTCACGCCGTAACCTACCAAGGGCAGGACAATCAATGCGCTGAATAGATATGAGGGCGTCATGGGGAGGCCCAGGTATAGGTTCAGTGCCTGGGCCATGATCGCTGCTTCAAGGGCGAAGAAGATAAACGTGAACGAAGCGTAGATCAGCGATGTGATGGTCGAGCCGATGTAACCGAAACCGGCACCGCGCGTGAGGAGATCCATATCAAGGTTATATTTTGCACCGTAATACGCGATTGGTAGTCCGGTCAAAATTATCAGGATCGCAGCAGCAAGACTTGCCCAAAAAGTGTTGATAAAGCCATATTCCACGGTCAGTGCCGCGCCGATAGCCTCTAATGCCAGGAAGGAGACGGCGCCAAGCGCCGTGTTGGCGACGCGAAAAACGGACCATTTGCGAAAATCTTGAGCCGCGTAGCGGAGTGCATAGTCCTCCAGTGTTTCATTGGCAACCCAGGATTTGTAATCACGGCGGATTTTCTTGACCTGCCGGGGCGGGTTTGTTTCAAGAATCGGATACCGACGCAGTTTCTTCATGGTGTTCTCGCTTGGGCCCGACGCGTGTGCATGGATGTTTTTGTGTCAGGAAAAGCGGCGGATATCCTGCCCGCTTCTCGTCAATCATCGTTACCCGGTCATTCCCGATATCGATACTCCTATTCCCAAAGGGGAAAACGCTGGATGCACTCAGTAATTATTCATGATGCGACGGACCTTCCGGCACCACTATACGTAATTTGACGTAAATGCGTTAAACGCGAAAGCTGGTATGTGCTGCCAATTTATCCTGCAATTTCCATTCAATCGATCCCTGTCCGTCAGATGACGTATGTCTGTTGTGTGTGCTCGTTTGTAAGCTGGGTCACAACGCTGAATCGGAGGAAGTTTCGCGTCATACACATACTTGGGGAGTAACTGGCTGGATGGCTTGGAATTCTTCGAACCAGGGGACATTTAGGGGCCGGAGTAAGGCTGGATTTCTATGCGGGATTCAAACGCGCTTCTTGAATAGGGCGGATTTGTCTCGTGCGTCGATTTCCAGGTGTAGCGCGTTTGTCAAACTTCACATTGAGGTCATTGATCCATGAGTACACCATCATCCGCTTTGCCCAAGGGGCGTCATTTCAACAAATTGGTCAATAATCCGATCCTTGAAGATTATTCCTTGCGGTATGCGCCATCTTCGTTCCGCACTTGGTCGGAATTTGCTGTGGCTTCGACGGCACTGGGTGGGATAGCCTACTTGGCCGATCAGGCCATCGGCGGTTCCCTGGCCGTGCAATTCGGTTTTACCAATGCGCTGTGGGGCATTCTCACTGCTGCACTGATCATTTTTTTGACCGGCATTCCGATCGCCTACTACTCGGCGAAATATAACGTCGATGTCGATCTGCTCACTCGCGGCGCGGGTTTCGGTTACCTCGGCTCGACCATTACGTCGATCATTTACGCTTCGTTCACGTTCATTTTCTTCGCACTCGAAGGATCGATCATGGCCCAGGCGTTGAAACTTTATTTCCACTTACCCTTACCCTGGGGTTATGCACTGGCGTCGCTGATTATCATTCCACTGGTGGTTTTTGGCATGACAGTATTGTCGAAACTACAGGTATGGACCCAGCCGATCTGGATGACCTTGTTGTTCGCGCCATTGATTGCCGTATTGGCGGGCGACCATCAGGCGCTATCCGATTGGACCCACTTTACCGGCAACACGGCCTCTTCAGGCTTTAATCCCTTGTTGTTCGGTGGGGCCGCAGGTATCGCCCTGTCGCTGATCGCGCAGATCGGCGAGCAGGCCGACTACCTGCGCTTCATGCCTGCGAAACGAAGCGGGCATGGTTGGAAGTGGTGGCTCGCGGTGATGTTGGCCGGCCCGGGATGGGTCATTCTCGGGGCCAGCAAGCAGTTGATGGGATCGCTGTTCGCCTCTGTTGCCGTCAGTAACGGTACTGCACTGAGCCATGCAAACGAGCCGATCCAGATGTATGTTGCGGG
>Ga0307375_10001920_pt1 | contig 21901 bp, 25 predicted proteins | sample TR1MG_FD_202531 | JGI IMG/M metagenome (GOLD analysis project Ga0307375, IMG submission 202531) | Soil microbial communities from Risofladan, Vaasa, Finland - TR-1 | ecosystem: Environmental > Terrestrial > Soil > Coastal area > Acid sulfate soil | place: Finland: Risofladan, Vaasa | collected...
TCATCGGCATCACTCAATGACAAACGGCATCCGTAAAAAACTGATGCCGTTTTGCTTGGAATTCTTTGCCCCTTCAGCCATCAACCAACGTGAAAATCAGCCCATCAAATTAGCTGACCACACTCAACTACCGGGGCCGCCGATATTACTATTGGCATATCCAAGCCTTACACGTGCAGACTCAAAGGCATAACTGCCGCCGATGGTGGTCAGCTTGTAGAGGTTGCCAGTGTTATTGACTGCAGCCCCATCTTTTTCCTGGTCATAGCTGGCAGCCAACATATATGGACCCTGTGCATATTTGAGAGCGACGTTAAAAATATTGCCCGCAGAAAGATTTCCGGCATTCCCACCTGCCGAGTACATCAGGCCACCTTGCAGACCGCCGAAGTTCGACGTTACATACTTAATAGTTCTACTGTAGATTTCGCTGACCGCATCAAACTCGGAAAACTTGAAAACCGCTCCGGAGTTATATCCGCCTTTGAACACGCTACCAACAAGCCAGTCATCGTTAAAATTCCATTGCTTGCCCACGGTTAGTGTACCGAAACTGCTTTCCAGGCCAACGTAGGCATTGCGCGAAAATAGCTCACCTTGTGAAGACAAGGAACCAGTTGACGGATTAAAACCAGCCTGCAACTGGTAAATCGCGTTTAATCCATTTCCTAGACCTTCTTTTCCTTTAAAGCCGACATTGGAAACACCCAGAATACTATCCACGGCTGAGAGTTTAGACTGCGTTCCATCACCGACGTGATTTACCGACATCAGACCGGTATCGATGATGCCTGATACAGTAACGCTTCTCTCGCTATCGCTTGAATCAGCTGCATATAGATTGGACGAGACACAAATCATTAAAGCACCAGATAATCCAATTTTCATTAAATGTTTTGACAGGCATGTTTCTTTTTTCATTTTGACGCTCCCATAACCATGGTTAATTGATTGAGGCATAACTTAAAGCTGCTGCCTCACGGATTGGTCTGAATACATCAATAAAACTCTTTAAGGTAATCAAAAAGGCTTGGGATTAGCAAAATGATTGAATTAAAGTAATCAGACGATTGCATACAATGCAAACACCGTGCCAAAAATTAATAGCATATTTAATTCAAATAATTAAAATATTTAACCAGCCGGGAAACTTTTTAATATTAGCTTTTACGCCCCATAACGGCGCCACGATTGAATGCAATATCACTATATCAGTGCATGCAATAATTTATGCGTTACCAAGGCAGGTTGAATAATTCGTATATGCTGGATGGCTTCGACTTCGTCGATTTTCCACCCTCAATCAGGCTGCGGTGCTTGGTCTAGCAACCAGCCGGCCGGTTATCTAAAGGTTGATTTAAAGTTGCTCGCCATTTCGTTCTCGAAACGTTTGTCTATGCATATTTCGATTGATGCTCATGGCTCCAGTCGAACTGGCAGGTGTCGCCAGCTACGAAGACCGGGGGTGCAAAGACATTATTACCCCCCACCGGGGTTGGTCTTTCAGTGCTTCACGAAGGGCTGAGTGCTTTCTTTGGCACCAACATAGCCTTCCCATTGCGGATACTCAAACAGACGTTGAGTGGTGCGGTGTTCTCGTTTTAGGCACTGGCTGCCTTGTTCGATCCGGGCCTCTATTTTGTATTTGAACGTGCCATGATTGGGAGCCGGGGCGTTCTCGCTGATAAACAGGATCAACTTCGGCCTTGAGGTAGTTCCTAACGGTACCAGCCAACAGGGAAGTGGGAGTTCAACAAAACATGTGGCATTGACCGGAGTTCGGCAGTTATGGATACTCCGATTCATGCTGTTGAATTTCCTATCCTTGTGATGACCTCCTGGACATGGGCCTCCATCGTCGGGCTGTCGATGACCCCCAACTTGGTGCTGGGGCCCTCGGCGGCGGTCGGCGTGGGAATCGCTGCCCACTACAGCCCATGGGTCCTCCTGCTGGTGGTCGCGGTGTCGGGCTACGTCGAGGGGCTCGTCGTCGCCTGGCTCGCCGATGAGAGCACGCGGATCGGTTTCATCGGCCAGTGGGTCGCGCGGCTGCACACGCCGAGGGCCGCGGCGTTCGCCAACAGGTGGGGAGTCTGGGGCGGCCTCATCCTCGGCTGCGCCGTGGTCGGCCAGGAGCCGATCCTGGTGGCACTCCGCTGGATGGGCATTGACATGCGCCGGATCTGGTTGCCGCTGGCCGTCAGCAACGCAGTCTTTGCGGTCCTTTACTACGCGATCGAGTGGGACGGCCTCCACCAGCTCGCAAACCTCTGAAACCACCCTGCGCTACCGCGGCATGACCGTCGCCGATGCCGCCCGCGCTTAGCAGTCCACGAGATTGTGCGGCAGAAGAATGTTGTGTTGTCGATCGGATACCGGGCATTGCATGGTTCTGAAGTGCGTGCCCTGATATGAGGCCAAACAGTTGGGGCAAGTTTTAACTAAGGAGAGACTGCACCCTCAGCCAAACCAGATAATGCCTTCCCGAGCTTCTCTACAGCCGGGCACTGTGGAACGCCGTGACGCTTTGCCAAATATGCAAGATCATTGTAGCCTAGCCATATCTGTGCAGATGCGTCCTCCCAGACCAGCACTTTCAATGGAAGGTCAATACCTACGGTCTGAGCGCATTCCATGAAAGGTGTACCACCTTGCGGGTTTCCGAAAATTAATACCTCTGTTGGACGAAGTGTTTTGCCAATTTTTGTTGCTCCAGCGGCGTGATCGATTCTTGCAAAAACATTCAGGCCGTGTTCCTTGGCTAATGATTCAAAGCGATCCATCGTCGCTGTGACACTATGCGGACTCTTAACTGAAACAAGACCATCAACAGACGGTGCAAGTGATGACAACAGTTCCATTACATTCTCCTTTAACAATGATAATTCAATGACAAATTACACGCTGCGGTTTCAAAACAATATCTGAATATTGATCAAGAAAATGAACAACCCCGCAGCAAGCTGCGGGGTATCTCAAAGCAGCGCGAGCTGATGGTTCGAGTGTAACTTATGATATTCATTACCTTGATTCTTGACGTACTTGCCTATCATAGCTTCAACGACATGTTTTCCAACCGTGCTTGCGAAAAAACCATCCGTCCAGAATTCGCCGCCCCACAGCTGTTTCTTGACTTCGGGGCCCCTTTCATTAATGCAACACTTAACTCATTTGTTAATTCCCGGGTTCAAATATGAAGCGCAACGCCTGACTTGAAGAATACCTGACTAGGTGTCTGGTATCCTTGGCACGTTATCATGCAATGCCGCAGAGTAATGCCTGCAGTTTTCTGGAAATTCTTGGCGCAATTGGTATGGCCAAAAATGCTGCAACTGATGCCATCGGCCATGCAAAGAGGAAAGCTCTGGCCCACATGAAGATGAAGCCTTTCGGAAAGCCAAGGTTGAGCCAAGTAATGAGTCCAGTCATCATAAAGGACATGATGCCTGCCATGACGACCGGCTGGATGTGCTTGAGTTGAAAGTTCATTGTCATGAGCCTACCCGCTCGGAAAGCTTCGCCAGTCTGTAGTTGAACTGCCTGAGAGTCAGTCCCATTGCTTGCGCGGCACGCGACCGGTTACCACTACTTTGCTCCAGCGCGTCGAGCAAGTCTTTCCTCGCATGAGATTGCGCCGGAAGGTACTCACGCACAAGTTCCTTCTCAACTCCGACTGAAGCTGAGCGGCTTTCTGGCCAAGCTGCGCTGCGTGGCCGGCCGCGATCCCTTGATGAGAACTTGGGCATGAAGCGCTCAATGTCGACGGCATCAAGAATACTCTTATCGCTCAGCAGGACCATCCGTTCAATCAGGTTGGACAGTTCCCGGATATTGCCTGGCCATTCGTGCTCCTGTAAACGCACGAATGCGCTAGGGCTCAGGTTAACATTGCGCTGGTTTGCCTGATTGAATCGACTCAGGAAATGAATGGCCAACTCGTGTATGTCCGAACGGCGATCTCGGAGGGATGGTAGTGCGATCGGTATCACGTTCAAGCGGTAGAACAGGTCTTCGCGGAAGGCACCCAGTTCTACCTCCCGATGTAAGTCTAGGTTGGTTGCTGCCACTAAGCGAGCATCGACGGATACCTCCCGTTTACCCCCCAGCCGCACGATCGTACCTTCCTGCAGAGTGCGTAAAAGCTTAGTCTGCATCGACAAGGGCAGTTCGCCGATCTCATCAAGCAATATGGTGCCGCCATTTGCTTGCTCGAACATGCCTGCCCGCGCGCTGGTAGCACCCGTGAAGGCACCACGCTCGTAGCCAAACAGTTCCGACTCAAACAGGGTATCCGGAATCGCAGCACAGTTTACTTTGATGAAAGGATGATCACGCCTAGGGCTGGCCAGATGCAAGGCCCGCGCGAACATCTCCTTGCCGGTGCCGGACTCTCCGAGCAGCAGCACACTTGCCTTGGTACTTGATACTTGCTCAAGCTCGGCAATGGCACGCAGCAGCGCAGAGGAGGTGCCGATGATGCCGTAGCGAGATGGCGATGACTCGAGCGCGTGTGTGAGCGCCATATTTTGGGCTTCGAGATGCCGCGTGCGCCGTTCGACGGAAACCTGCAGTTCGAGCAGTTGACCAATAAGGGTCGAGAGAATACTGAGAATCGCCAGATCGTCGGCTAGGAGGCGGGTCCGGCTGCGAATCCGGTGACAGGCAAGAACCCCGACCGTGGAGCGGCCGATGAAGATTGGCAAGGCGATGAACGACACTGGCCCTGTTGGCAGATCCGAACGCTTGACGGTGCGCGCCAAAAAAAGTGGTTCGTTATCGATGTCCTGCACGATGGCAAGTTGTCCGGTAACGAGTACTTGGCCTACCACGCCATCGCCAGCCTGGAAGTGGCCTCGATCAACCTCTTCTCGTGTCAGCCCATAGGAATATCGAATGCTGGCCGATGCTACGCGCACCATATTTTCGGGCGGTAGCTCAGCCACCTGCTCAAGGTTATCCGCCAACAGAATTCGTCCTCGGTTGAGCCCGAGCAGTTCCGAGCACAGATGCAGCATCTCCCGGCACACCACTTCAGGCGTCAGGCTCTTGCCGATGTGTTTCATCACCTCCCGTAGTAGAAGCATTTCCTGCGGCCGCCAATACTCCTGTCCCGCACTGTCTGCCTGGGCAGCAGGAGTTGATTCCATGGCGACCGCATCAACTTGATGTTCTATATTCATAATATCTATCCCACTCATATCATGTGAACGAACAGTCTGATGGCCAACAAAGTTTGTGCTGCCGCAAAACACAGCTGCAGCCTATGACCAAAAATAACAGGGCGAGACTTCTGCCGACCAGCAGGCCAAGCACCACATTGATAATTGTCAGCTCCCGCCATGTCGGCTCCGTCAAGATGTCAGGAACTGGGCGTAACAAATCAAAGATGTGTTACGCATCAGAATGTATCCCGTGGAATCTGCAGGTATCGGATCCCGTTGTCCTTTGGGGCAGGCAGCACACCTGCACGTGCATTCAACTGGATGGACGGTATGATCAGCGCAGGCAAGTTCAACGTGCTGTCGCGTGCGGTGCGCATCGCGTAAAAGCTGTCCTCGGATACGCCCACTTATGGCGTCGTAGTTTAGAACCGAATCCACAATGGCACAGGCGCTCCCGCGGCTTTCGTAAATGGCGTGACTGAAGGTGCATGTCTCGGCATCGAAGAAAGATTCGACAGAAGGCGCCATGTGCTTTGCTCTGTGATATGCGGCTCGTTGTGTGGCTCAATACTGCTTGTAGGGAAGGAACTTGCCCGACAACACTATGTTTACCCGATCACCCTTGGGATCCGACTGGCGAGCGATGTCCATGCTGAAGTCGATTGCGCTCATGATGCCGTCACCAAACTCCTCGTGGATCAATTCCTTGATCGTGCTGCCATACACATTGACAATCTCATACCAGCGGTAGATCAGCGGATCGGTTGGTACGGCGGTGGGCAGCGAGCCTTTATAGGGCACAACCTGCAGCCATTTGCACTCCTCTTCGGTCAGGTCGAACATTGCGCTGACGACTTCTGCTTGCTCCGCATCGAGCGTCATTTGACCTAGGCAGGCGGCCGTGGTCCACTCTTTAGACAAACCTACTTTCTTGGCAACCTCTTCCCATTTGATGCCTTTGGCAACTTTGGTACTGATGATTTTTTCGGTAACTTCTATGCGGTTCATATTAACTCCTTTGTGGGTGTGAAATTACGGGAAAGATGATGAAAAAGGGGGAATCAGTGCGCATTGGCCCGCGAGACCAGAAAATCGACGATGTGGTTGCGTAGTTCGTAGTAGCCATCGAGGTGATGCAGTGTTGCCCGAGTGCGCAAGCGCGGCAGCGGGTTAACGACTACTTCAGTGATGCCGCCTGGCCTGTAGCCGTTGCTAGTCTCGGATCCATTGGCCATCAGCAGAATGCGGTCTGACAGCAGGATCGCCTCGTCCACATCGTGGGTGATCATGAACACAGTCTGGTGTGTATCGCGCACGATGCTCATCAGTTCGTCCTGGATGCTGCCGCGCGTCAGCGCATCCAGCGCCCCGAAGGGTTCATCGAGTAGCAGCATCTTGGGCTGGATGGAGAAGGCACGGGCAATACCCACGCGCTGCTTCATCCCGCCCGAGAGTTGGTTCGGTTTCTTGTCGATGGCTTGCGACAAACCGACCATGGCGACGAACTTTTCGACGTGCTCGTTGATCTTGGCTGCTGTCAGGTTGTGGAAGCGCGACTTGGCAGCAAAGGCGATGTTCTGTCGGACGGTCAGCCAAGGCATCAGGGCATGGCCTTGGAACACTACACCGCGATCCAGGCTAGGCCCCACCACTTCGCATCCGTCCATGAATACGTAGCCCGAAGTGGCTGTATCCAAGCCAGCCAACACATTGAGAATCGTGGTCTTGCCGCAGCCCGAGTGGCCAATGATGCAGACGAACTCGCCCTTGTCCAAAGAGAAGGATACGTCAGAAAATACAGGCTTGTCGGCCACGTAAGATTTGCTGAGTGCCTCGATTTTAAGAAAACCACTCATAGAATTTGCCTTGGAGGATACAGTCCTTTTGGAAGCCGTCGCAGCGTCGATCGGAGTCGCGTTGCGCAAATTCACTTCACTCCACATAGTTTCACTCAACATAGGTCACCGCCCTTTGCAGCCGGCCGAAGGCCAGGTCCAGAAGCATGCCCACCACGCCGATTACCAGCACTGCGACGATTACGTTGGTTAGTGAGAGGTTATTCCACTCATTCCACACGTAGTAACCGATACCAGTGCTTCCAACCAGCATCTCGACAGCCACGATTACCAGCCAAGCAATGCCCATACTGATGCGCATGCCAGTCAGGATGGTGGGCGCCGCAGCCGGAAGAATTACCTGGAAGGCAGTGCGAATCGGTTTCACTTCCAGCGTGGCTGCGACGTTGAGCCATTCCTTCCTGACGGCAGCGACCCCGAAGGCGGTGTTGAGTAGCATTGGCCAGATTGAGCAGATGAAAATCACGAAGATGCCGCTCATCGAGGCGTCCTTGATCGTGTAGAGGGCCAGAGGCATCCAAGCCAAGGGGCTGATCGGCTTGAGCACCTGGATGAATGGGTTTAATGCACGATTCAGCAAAGGCGATATCCCTATCGCATAACCCAGTGGAATTGCGATCAGACAGGCTAGGCCGAAACCCACCAACACTCGCACCAAAGACCAGCCCAATTGGATGCCGATACCCTTGTCATTGGGCCCGTTGTCATAAAACGGATTGGACAGCGCCTCAATAAGGGCATGACCCACGGAGACTGGCGAAGGCATGCCCTTGGTCTGCGAAGCACCACCACCCATCAGCGCGGCATATGCGGGATCGGCATATTTGGGGCCGGTGTGCGCAGGCAAGGTGCCCAGGTACCACAGGCCGACGAAGACCACGAGTATAAAGACGGATAGCAGCCGTGCTCGTGTTTTTAAGGAATACATGATCAGCTCCGGCGAATGGCAAAGGACTTCAGATAGGCATCGGGCTTAGCAGGGTCAAATAGCTTGCCCATGATCATGTCGGTCTTGCTGTTCGACTTGGGTGCCTCGAAACCCAACTCGGCCATGCGCTTGCGTGCATCAGTGGTCAGATAGACCTGCTCAGCGATCTTGGCATAGTTGATATCTTGCTTGACGTACCCCCAACGCTTCATCTGCGTGAGCATCCACACCGCCATCGACTGCCACGGGAAGGGATCGAAGTCGATACGATTGGGCACATTTTGCACCTGCCCCAGGCCGTCTGCATAACGGCCCAGCAGCACCTGCTCAAGCACGGTTTGCGGCTGGTTGAGGTAGTTCGGTCCGGCAATGGCGGTCGCCACCGCCTTGCGGTTTTCCATCTTCGAGCAATGCATCGTGGAGGTGACGATGGCGCGGAACAGCGCGGCAAAGGTGTTGGGATGCTGCTCTACAAACTTGGAAGTGGCGGCAAAGGCGCAGCATGGGTGGTTATCCCAGATTTGGCTCGTGAGCATGTGGATGAAGCCGATACCATCGAATACAGCACGCTGATTGAAAGGCTCGGCGACAATGAAGCCGTCTAAGTTACCAGCGCGCATGTTGGCCACCATGTCAGGCGGAGCCATGATGCGCAATTGCACGTCTGTGTCAGGATCCAGACCATGTTCCGCCAAGTAGTAGCGAAGCAGGAAATTGTGCATCGAATATTCGAACGGTATGGCGAACTTGAATCCCTTCCATTGCTTGGGATCGCGCTTATCCTTGTGCTTGATATGCAGCGTGATGGCGCTTCCATTGATATTCTCGATGGCCGGCATCACCATGGGCGTGGCGTTGGCACCGATGCCCATGGTGATGGATAGTGGCATCGGGGAGAGCATGTGCGAGGCATCAAACTCGCCTGCCAGAGTCTTGTCGCGAACGACCGCCCAACTTGCAGTTCTCGCCAGGTTGACCTTGAGCCCTTGTTGCGCGTAAAAGCCCAACGGCTCCGCAGCCAACAATGGCGTGGCGCAAGTGATGGGCAGGAAGCCGATATTGAGGTTGGTCTTTTCCAGTGATTTCATTTCCTGAGCCATGGCCTCAAGCGCGCCAAATGGGAACATGCTGGCAACAGCAGCCATGGCAGTGCTTGTTCCAACGGCGCGCAGGAATTTTCGGCGTGAAGCTTCCTCCGGAAATAACGCGCGTACAGCCGCCGCCTCGATGAAGTCACGCGAAACAGCTTCTGAATCTTGAGACCGATGAGCAATGGCGGCTCCGGTGGCTGCGTCATGTTCCTCGCTGCTCGCGTGCCGACCGCATGAACACCCCGCCAAGCGAGAGGTAGGAGAATACGGGCGATAGATGTTTTCGTCTTTGCTCATGATGATATTGCCTCCTTAAAAAAATGGATTGTTTGAGGTGCTGAGAGAGTCAAGGGGATTGAGGTGGTCTTAACCCGCACCACGGCTGCCCGTGCTTCATAGAGCACGGGTTCGCACGCACATATCTTGGCGGCAATGGTTCGTGCTTGGCGAGCAATTGGCTCGATGTATCGACTTGCTTGTCCATCCATGGAAACGCAATCGCCTATCGCATGGATACGTTCGTCACTGGTACACAAAGTTTGCTTATCGACCACAATGCCGTTGTTCCAGGCCAGGTTGGCGCTTTTCGCAATCCGGTCCGGGGTCTTGAGCCCTGCTGCTGCAATCACTTGGTCGGCGTGAAAGGTTTGGCCGCATTCAGTGTAGATGCGATATTGCGATCCATCGCGCTCAATATGGCTCACTTTGACACCACCAATGAACCGAATGGGTAGAGTTTTCCAGGCTTGTAGCAACTTCGAACCTGCCTGTTCTTCGTGCCACCTAGCAAGAGGTTCATCCTGAACGTCTAGCAGCGTAATTCGATGTCCGCCAAGGGCCAGATCATTAGCCAACTCACTGCCAATCAGGCCGGCGCCTACGATTACCACCTCCTTTGGGGTGTCACCTAGAGCTTCGCGCAGCTTGAGATAAGCACCCAGATGGTTGATCCGCCAGCACATAGCTGCAGGTATGGCCGGCGGCAAGATTGCTTGGGCACCGTGTGCCAAAACCAAATGTTCGTAGTGCAGGTTGCCGCGGGTAGTGCGCAGTTGACGAGTGTCTTGGCAGATACGGATTGCGTGCGTCTGTGCTAACAGGCGCACGTTCAGCCGCTGCGCTGCATCGACACCGATTTCTTTGACCAACTTGGCTGGAGCGATTCCACGTGCCATGGCCACGGACAACAAGGGCTTGTCGTAAACGTCACCAGCGCAGGTGGTGACGATCGTGATGGGCAGTTTAGCATCGTGCACACGCAACACCTCAGCCATTTGCCAGCCGGCTCGGCCGCCACCCACAATCACGATGCCCGATGCCTGACGAACACCACACACGGGATTACAGTTGCCCAACTGTGCACGTAGTTTATCCAGGCTAGGTGGGGTGTATGGCTCGAAGTCGGTCTTGGTTACACCGCACAACGGACAGGCCCAGTCATCAGGTATGTCGGCCATGCGTGTCCCAGGAGCCAACCCGCCGTCGGGATCGCCCTCGGCTTCGTCGTAGATGTAGCCGCAGGCATTGCAGATGTATTTTTTATACGAAGGCAACGCCTGGATGGCCTCTGCTATGGTGGTCAGCGTGTTCATGCCGGCAACTCCTCGGTGCTGAGGCGGGTAATCTCTTTACGCAGGTGCTTGATGGCAGGGGTTACGATTGCGATGAAGTGCGATTCGCGCACACGGCGCTGCACGTCCGAACTCATTAGATAGCCACGAGCACCTTGGTGCATCAGCGCTGATTGTGCTGCACGCAAACTCAATTCCGCGCCATGCGCACGTGCATCCAGTACGTCGATAAAAAATTCTGTCGAGGTATCGAATGGGGTTTCAGCAAGCTTCATAACACGCCCTGTCAGCGCATCTAGTTCGGCCTGTAGTGCATCGGGACGATCCTCGAGGAACTGGTTAACGTGGCCAAGCTGTGCCTCAACCGCCCACATGGAATCGATTGCTCCCTGGATAACACCAACTGCCATTCCGCATTGCAACATCACAAATGCGGCACGGATACGGGAGATATAGGATCTGGCTGGATCCGCAATGATCTGATCTGCGCCGATGAAGTGATCCTTCAGACGTATCGTATAGGTTCCAGTACCTTCCATGCCCGAGAAGCTAGGACATTCGCGGAGTTCAACGCCGGGAGCACCACAGCGCAACAGAAACATCACTTCCCGACTGGACTCGCAGGTCTCGTCAACAACCACTGCGATTGCGCCGCAATATTGGTCAGAATCCAGATTACTTACCCATGGCAGCGTGCCGCTGACGATGTAGCCGCCTTTCACTGCGGTCGCCTTGAGCAACATACTTTCAATCTGCGCATAGCTCTTCATCGGATTGGAGAGGGCAGTACCACCAAGTCCCAGTCCATCGCTATGCTTCTGCAACACCTCGCCTTTTAAGAACGGATTATCTGACTGTTGCAAATACAAGCCGCATACGGCCTGGCACCACATCATGAAACCGGTAGCGCCGCAGACACGAGATACCTCCGCCATGACGCGAATCGCAAGACCGTAATCCGCTCGGCCAGCACTGCTATCCAAATGGGCGCTCATTGCACCCACGCCAGCAAGCTGTCTCAGGATATCTTTTGGATAGAGTCCACGGTCGATCGCCTCGGCCTGCTGGGCCAAGGGTCCATTAGCGATGGCTCGTACAGTGGCCAGCAGTTCATCGGTTGCCATCGGCGACTTAATTTTAAGTTCTAGGTTCAAGTCAGCGTGATTCACAGTGCAGTCCTTAGTTAAGCTTGATGACAGACTGATGTCCGGATCAGGATGGCTTCTTGTCAGCGTAGTGTTGACGTTATTCATCAGCCAAGCTGATCGAGAACGAGATCGGGTTGCGCATGGTGTTGGCTACCGGCGAATTGAAATTTGCCGTCTTGACGATGTCATCCAACTCTTCGCGGGTGGCGTCGCCTTCTACAATGACTTTGACACGGATATCCTGAAAACCCATCTGGCTCGGCTTGCGTTCTGCCCCACCCGCTCCCCAGGCTGCGCTGTTGCCGATGTCCGCGTCCATGAAAACCTCAAGACGAGACAGTTTGATATTGCGCGCAGTGGCAACAGCCGTGATGCCAACGCTCAAACATCCCCCTAATCCAGAAAGAACAATCTCACCAGGCGCGGGAGCCATGTTCTCGCCAAAAAGGTGCAAGGGCTCGTCAACAATTACCGGGTTGTGGATACCAACGTAGCTCCAAGATCGGTACTGTCCTTGCATCACAGTGTGGACCTTATTTGTACCCTTGCGGTCAGGGTTTGCAAGGCCGCTCTCGGCAAATTTGAGCAGGCCATCACGATCGATCGGGCGAAGGTAGGTTTTCTCGATGGTGGTAGTGGTAGTGGATTTAAGCTGTGTAGCGTTATTCGATGACATTTATAACTCCTAAAAATTGATTGACAAAAATTCTATTGGGTCTGCACTAACCAATACGCAATTGGTGTGCCAGTTTTTTATATTCCAATGAATAATTATCTAACCTATTGAAACAAATATATATTATTTGTTTCAAATTGATACCATACTTTCTTTATAGCGCTTAACAAAAATTTAAACGCACCAAAAGATAACAATGTGATAACAAAATGATTACATTGTGTGCATTAATAATCGCCAAAGGTACGCACCATTTCCCATTACCTATGATGGTGCCGTGTATGGCTTAAGGAGTAAGTAGTGCGGCTAACGCTTGATGAATGAAGTTTACTTTGAGGCTTTAGATGTAAGCGATGCAGCAGCAGTACGGCGCACGCTCGATCTCGCGTTTGCCGAGTTGGGAAGAATTGATGTTGTAATCAACAATGCTGGCTACGCCTTGTTCGGTGCAGTGGAAGAGCTTAACGAGGAGCAAATCCGCCGCCACAAATCTGCGCAACAAACACAAAGTTAAGCGACGGGGACTACCCTCCCTCGTACATCAGCGAGACCATGGGTCTGGTACGCTTAACTCGGATGGGGCGCGACAAGTCGTGGGCGAAGGCGTGAAGTCTTGTCCGAGAGCCGGAGGCGGGAAATCTGCATGTCCGGTTCGATGAGAGGTGGAAACGGGGTACGCTATTGCGGCACGCATCGCACCACCATCTCCCATCCTTCATACACCAACCCTTGGTGCCGTGGCACGATGGACACCTGAAGCCGCGCTTACAGCGAACCCAGCAAGTAGTCAAGACAGGCAATATCATCGTGAAAACATGCCAGATACTCCGCGTAGTTACGCGGGTAGTCAACCACAGCCTTGGGTGAGACAGGTTGTACTTTTCGGTATTCTTAATTCCACTATAAATTTTAACATTACCGTATTTAGCTGGACACCCCCCACTGAATTTATGGTTTTAAATCCGGTTTCCTGCTGGCATTGCCATCAGGAAACCGGAAAGCCTTCCTCAATGGGCAGAGACGGATCTCGCGACCATTCATTCCAGGAACCAAAGTAGATTTTTACATCTTGTACCCCTGCATCTTTTAATGCCAGGAAGGTATTGGATGCACGGGCGCCCTTGAAGCAATATATATAAACCTTGGAACCTGGGTGTATGCCGACCGTTTGGCACTCTGCTAACACTTCATCGCGTGCTTTAAATACGCTGCCATCCTCAGCCGGCTTCATTAACCGATACCATTCCAGCCATTTGGCACCTGGAATGCGCCCTTTTCGCGGACAAAAGTCCGGACCATAAGGTGATGAACTGGCAGCGATCCACTCATCCACATCTCGCACATCCAGTTTGATGACACTGGGATCGTTCACCGCCGCAAGCATTTGGGTTTTATCCACCATGACGGCGCCTCGCTCATCGGCAAGCGGGAATTTGGCAGGCGTGGGTAGGGCAGATTCGGTACTGATTGAAAACCCAGCGCTCACCCATGCCTGGTATCCGCCGTGCAATACTTTAGCTTTGGGATAGCCCAGGTATTTGAGTAAAAAGTAGCCGCGGCAGGATTGCCCGAAACCGCTATTCATCGTGTCTTCATATACAACAGCCGTCTCTTTGCCAGATAAACCTGCTTCTCCAAATGCTTCGGCAAATTTGTGTTCCATAGCTTCCAGTCCTTCGTGATCGCTGGTAGAGAGATATGTGAAAATATCGCGTAAATTGATCGCACCCGGAATGTGCCCCAGCGCATAAGCAGCTGGATCACGCGTATCGATCACAACGATGGGCTCGGAAGTCATGTCGTGTTGCAGTTGTGTTGGTTCTATCAAAACATGGCTGTTCATAATTTTCCTTTGGTTAATTTGGCAAGATTTACAGATGCAGCAATCGTGCCAAATTTTTCATACCCAATTGAATAATTTTCAACCTACTGTAATTAAGTAACATTATTAATTAATAATTAGCCCACATCGACTTTCTTATTACGCTCAATAAAATATAATTGCACCAAGTGTTAACAAGTTGTTAACAATATGATTATAAAGTGGGCGTCAACAGTCACAAGAGCCCGTGCTTTTTTGGCAACGCCATCGCGCATGCTCCAAACACGTTTTTGTGTATGGAGAATATCATGGGCAACAAACACTGCGTAGCGTGTGGTCAGCCATTTCAACCACGACCTCAAGTCCCGCATCAATCTTACTGTGCAGCTCCGGGTTGCCAGCGCGAGCGTCGCCGACAGTGGCAGCGCCTCAAGCTGCAGTCAGATTCTGATTATCAAGAAAACCAGGCTCGTGCACAGCAGGGTTGGAGTCGGCGGAATCCTAAATACTGGCGTAAATACCGCAAGTCCCACCCAAAGTATGTCGAACGTAATCGTGCTCTGCAACATGAACGCAACGCCAAAGCCATGGTGGTGCCAATTGCAAAGATGGACGTGTCGAATCCGGTGATTCCCCTGCCATCCGGGATTTATCGCCTTAGTTTGATCGCTGATGCCGGAATTGCAAAGATGGACGTCTGGACGGTAGAAATCACGGTGCACGCCTGCCAGTGCATGCCACCCGTCAAAATTGCAAAGAGATGACGTGATCGGCAAATCGTACCGAACCAAATATTGTATCGCCTGTGCGCTCTCTACACATCCAGCATGGAATTCAAACGCGGCCTTTTTATATGGGAAACTCCACCTTCCCTCGAAGACCACTGCGATATCAAGGCGGGTTATCGAGAGCCAATTTTTCAGATGAAATTGGACGACCGAGAATCATGGAACGAGGCGAATCAGGCGATACCGGGGTAGAACCCCCTACCCTGCTGCGAGCGGTGGAATACGTTCGGATGTCGACCGAACACCAGCAGTACTCCACAGAAAATCAATCCGACAAGATCCGCGAGTACGCCGCCCATCGCGGCATCGAGATTGTCCGCACCTATGCCGACGCCGGCAAGAGTGGGCTGCGCATTGATGGCCGTGCGTCGCTGCAGCAGTTGATCAAGGACGTCGAGAGTGGCTCGGCGGACTTTACGATCATTCTGGTCTACGACGTCAGCCGGTGGGGCCGCTTCCAGGATGCCGACGAAAGTGCTTACTATGAATACCGGTGCCGACGTGCCGGCATTCAGGTCGCCTACTGCGCCGAGCAGTTCGAGAATGACGGCTCACCGGTATCTACCATCGTCAAGGGTGTCAAACGGGCCATGGCCGGCGAATACAGCCGGGAACTGTCCGCCAAGGTGTTCGCTGGACAGTGCCGACTGATCGAACTCGGTTTTCGTCAAGGCGGTCCGGCGGGATTTGGGCTGCGCCGCATACTCATCGACCAGAACGGCTCCATCAAAGCCGAGTTGAACCGGGGCGAGCACAAGAGCCTTCAGACCGACCGCGTCATTCTCATGCCCGGGCCGGAAGATGAAGTCCGCACCGTCAATCTCATGTACCACTGGTTCATCGATGACGGCCTGGTCGAGTCCGAGATCGCCGGACGCTTGAATGGCATGTCCGTGCGCACCGACCTCGACCGGGAATGGACCCGCGCCACTGTGCACGAGGTGCTGACCAACGAAAAGTACATCGGTAACAACATCTATAACCGGATTTCATTCAAGCTCAAGAAGCTGCGGGTGGAAAACACTCCCGACATGTGGATCAAGAAAGAAGGCGCATTTGAGTCCATCGTACCGCCCGATGTGTTCTACACCGCGCAGGGCATCGCCCGCGCACGGGCGTACCGTTATACGAACGAGGAATTGATCGAGCGCCTACGATCCCTGTACCAGAACCGGGGATTTCTGTCTGGCCTGATCATCAACGAAACCGAGGGCATGCCGGCAACGTCAATCTATGCCCACCGCTTTGGCAGCCTGGTACGCGCGTATCAAATGGTGGGCTTCACGCCCGATCGTGATTACCGGTATCTGGAAACCAACAAATTTCTGCGCCGTTTCCATCCTGAGATCATCAACCAGACCGAAAGCCAGATCGCCAGTCTGGGCGGTGTCGTGCGGCGCGATCCGGCCACTGATCTCCTGCGGGTCAATGATGAATTCAGCATCTCGCTGGTGCTGGCGCGGTGCCAGACGCCCGAGAGCGGCCGCCATCATTGGAAGGTGCGGTTCGATACCAGCCTCGCACCGGACATCACCGTGGCGGTCCGGCTGGATCAGACCAATCAGGCGGCTTTGGACTATTACCTGTTGCCCAGGCTGGATTTCTGGCAGCCCCGCATCAGTCTGGCCGAGCGCAATTCGGTCGAGTTCGAGAGCTACCGCTTCGACAGTCTGGATTATCTATATGGAATGGCAGAGCGCACACGACTGAGGAGAGCCGCATGACTGAAAAAATGGAACACGGTGAAATGCAGATGATCCCGCTCGATCGGATCGATGTCCTCAATCCGAGAGAACGCAACAAAGTGGTGTTCGATGAGATCGTCGGCAACATCAAGGCGATCGGCCTGAAAAAGCCAATCACCGTAACCTCGCGTGCCGGTCCGGACGGCAGCGAGCGCTACCTCCTGATTTGCGGCGAAGGTCGTATGAAGGCGTTCCGCTCATTGGGTGAAAAGACCATTCCTGCCCTGGTTGTGGCAGTCAACGATGAAAATGCCTTCATCATGAGTTTGGCCGAGAACATCGCCCGTCGCCAGTACCGGCCACTGGAACTGCTCGCTGGCATAGAGCAACTCCGCGATCAGGGCTACGACAAGAAGATCATCGCCCAAAAGACAGGGCTGACTCTCGAGTATGTGCAGGGCATCCTGATACTCCTGAAAAACGGCGAGGAGCGACTGCTGGTTGCAGTGGAAAAAGGCCGCATTCCCCTGAACGCGGCGCTGACCATCGTCGGCGCGGGTGACGACGACAAAGCAATCCAGGCAGCACTTCAGGATGCCTATGAGTCCGGCAAGCTGCGCGGCAAACAACTGCTCCAGGCTAGACGGGTCATCGAACGCCGGCAAACCTTGGGGCGGTCCGTGGCGCGTGGCACACCGCGCAAAAGGCAGGATGTCACGACCTCAAGTTTGGTCAGGACCTACCAGAAGGAAGTGGAACGGCAAAAACAGATGGTGAAAAAAGCCGAGATTGCCCAGCAGCGGCTCCTCTTTGTCGTCGGTGCCCTGCGCGAGTTGCTTGCCGATGAAAATTTCACCACCCTGTTACGTGCGGAGGGTTTGGATTCGCTACCGAAATATCTCGCTGAACGCGTCTGGTCGGGAGGTCGCACTGCATGACCAGGGTATCCATTGGGTTCGATCTCGATCCACTGACGGTACCGGTCGACAAAATCCTGTTGTCGCGCAAAACGCCGGCGGGGGTGGCCACATCGCGTAAATATATACAGATTCGATCTTCCATTGAAGAGATTGGGCTGATCGAGCCGTTGTCGGTGGGCCCGGCAGATCCGAAAACCGGCCAGCACATCCTCCTCGACGGCCACATTCGTCTGATCGCATTGCAGGAATTGGACTACAGGGAGGTGCTGTGCCTGGTTTCCATCGATGACGAGAGTTACACCTACAACAGTCGGATCAACCGCCTGTCGTCAATCCAGGAGCACTACATGATCCGGCGTGCAATCAAGCGTGGCGTCACGCCGGAACGCCTGGCCAAGGCGCTCAGCGTGGACCCTCGCACGATCAACCGGAAGATGGCGCTGCTGGAAGGAATCTGCCCAGAAGCGGTCGATCTACTGAAGGATCGCCAGTTCGCAACCGGCATTTCCCAAGTGCTGCGCAAAATGAAGCCGACCCGTCAGGTCGAATGCGTTGAGTTGATGGTCGCGGCCAACACCATCACGATTGCGTATGCCCAAGCGATGTTGGTCGCGACACCGGCGGCGATGCTGCTTGAGGAAAAGAAGCTGGCGAAGCTGACAGGGTTGAGTCAGGAACAAATGGCAAAAATGGAGCGCGAGATGAGCAATCTTCAAGAGCGATACAAGATGGTCGAGCAGACCTATGGAGAGGATGTCCTCAATCTGGTGTTGGCCAAAGGTTATCTGGCCAAGCTACTGGAAAATAAACCCGTGGCACGCTATCTCCGACAGAGGCATTCAGAAGTCCTGGCCGAGTTTGAAATTATCGTGCAAACGGTGTCGCTTGATCAATAGCCCGGTCACGAGTCACCGCCGCCCGGGACAATTACTCCGATCAGCTACTTGGTTTTCTTGAGTAGTTGATCTAGAGTCTCGAGGCCTTCTCGCTTGAGCACCGTACCGAGCTCAGCGTCAGCGCGGAATCCTTTTGCGAAGTCATCACCGTAGATCTTGCGCAGTGTTTCCACTTTTGTATCTTTGCGCTTTTGGCGGATTTCGCCATCTTGATCGCGCATGCGGCCGTCCAGACCTTTTTGAAAATGTTTCGTTGCCATGTCAATTCTCCTTCGCCCACCAAGGTAAGTCGGCCGAACTGAATTCTAGGCTCCGGAAAACGCAGCTGGGCTAGACTGCGGATTACAGGATAAACCATACTCCAACTGCCAACTTGTGCCAATACCCGTTCAACGCAACCCCGGGTTCTGCTGCTGTGCCAACATGCGGTAGTACGTAATGATTCCTGGCTCAACGAGATTAACCGCAAGCCACCCAAGCGCCTGCGATGTGGAATCAACCTGGTCGTCGTACTTCCCCCGATTAAAGGTCGTGAGTTCCAGCACATAGGCATCGAGCCACGCTGCTTGTCTGGGTAGATGCACAAATCCACCTTCGAACGCAGATGTCTGTGCCCTCGCCCGCATAACTTTGTCACCAACTGGCTTGCATTCTTTGATGATCGAATGGCCCATCGCACGGAGCTCCTGGATGAGTTGAATGCCTGACGCCTTATCCTCAATCAATACCACCTGCGGGTGAAAGTTTTGGATCTGCGCGACTACGGCTCGTTTGAGGCTTGGGTAGTCCATCCTCGCACGTAGTACATGCAAAAGATACCGATAGGGTCCTTTTAGACCCCATGTGGTGCATACGCTATAGTCTGAAAGTTCGGTTTCCTTGCTGGCTGTATCCCAGCTTTGGACAATATGGTCGAATTCCTCAGGTTGCTCATGTTGTTCGTAGTAGTGCAACCACTTGGCCTCGAAAATTCCACCGTCCAAGGGCGCTGGTGCCTGCTGGTACTGGCCAGAAAAGTGGTATTCACCGAGAGTTGCGCGAAGGCTTTTCAGAACATCTGATGGTTCACGAGCAGGATGAAGAACGTCATCGACAGCTCGAATTACCTCACGTTCGCCGAAGATGTTCTTGATCATAAACCGCTGTTCTACCTCTGCGATCGCTGGTAATGATAATACTTCCCAGTCATCCTGTTCCAGCACGTGCCCCACGACATCATCCTCATGGAGCCGCTGCATGATGATCACGATGGCACCGGTTTTTTTGTCGTTTAGGCGAGTTATTACGGTGTGATCGAACCAGTCGTTAGCTGACTGGCGCTCCGCATCCGACAAGGCCTCGTTAGGCTTGAGCGGATCGTCGATGACGATAATGTCACCGCCACGTCCAGTTAGTACGCCACCCACGGAGGTCGCGAAGCGTCCTCCTCCTTCTGTGGTGCTTAAATCCGCTACCGCCGGACGACTGCTTGTGAGACGCACGCCAAATAGTCGCTTATACCAGGCGCTTTGCATCACACTGCGGCAGTCCAGTGCTAGTTTGTCAGCCAGGTCCTGGCCGTAGCTGGCGCAGATGAACTGCATGCTGGGGTTACGCCCGAGTGCCCAGGCCACGAAAGCCACCGACGCGATTACAGATTTGAGCGAGCGCGGCGGCACGTTGATGATGAGGCGCGTGATCTTGCCTTCCAATACCTCCTCAAGCTTGGATGCGATCAGCTCGATGTGCCAGTTTGGCAGAAACGGTGTGTTCGGAAACAAATGAACGAACACGCGCTCGATGAACATTCCCAAATCAGTGCGTAAAATACGCCCGTATTGTTCTTCATTCATTATTTTCTCCTAGGAGTTTGTTAGTTTTTTGCCCAGTCAGGCGGGCAACCAGTTTCAACGCCATTTCACGATCAACGATCAGGTCGGGTGGAAGCTGAACACCAGTACCGGATGAGTCCAGCAGCGGTAGCAGGTCCAATAGAATCTGCATCGCCCTGAGATCACCTCCGGCAGCCTTGTTGACCAGTTGGGTTACTGACACCGCGAATTTCGATATCTTCTGTCGCCGTCCGCCTTCGTTGACCACCACTTTTGTCAACAACGCTTGCGCCAAGACGGTCGCCAGATTGAGCTTGCCCTTCGGACGGCCGGTCGGGTTACCGGACTGGCCCTCCCTGAAACGCGTTTCAATTGGCGGCTTGCCGTAACCAACTTCGTAGTTACGCTTATTCGGCTTGGACATGGTTCTGCTCCTTGCCGATGGTGGTACATTCCGGTGTGCCCACCGGCGCACAATCTGCGTTCAACGCATCAAAGGACTTACCCGAGGTCGCATGAACCGCCTTCATCCCGGTAAGTTTTTGCCAGCGGCGAATTGCGGTATCTACGTATAGAGGATCAAGCTCCATGCCACAGCAGCGTCGGCCAGTACGTTCGGCGGCAATCAATGTGGAACCGCTACCCAAAAATGGATCCAAAACAGAATCGGATCGGTTAGAGCAGTCATACAAAGCATCGACGATCATCGCCACAGGTTTTACCGTGGGATGCATTTCCATCAGGTTACCTTCATCGGTGGCGCGGGCGAACGAGTTTACCCCGGGATACCTCCACAAATTTGTGCGGTAACGTCCAAATTGGCCCAGTTGAACATTGTTGACATGCTTAGCTTTACCGTTTTTGAATACCAGCACGAGTTCATGTTGACTTCTGTATAGCGAACCCATGCCGGCGTTGTCTTTAGCCCAGACGCAAAGATTTTTCATTTCGGTATAGGCGGAATTGCCGGCCGTGAGTATTTCCGGCAAGTGGCGCCAATCCATGCAGATGTAATGGATAGAGCCGTCGGTGCTAGCCGCGACCAGATTTATGCAAACCTGCTTGAGAAAGGTGGTGAATTGATCAATGGACATTTCACCACCGGCCATCTGAAATTCGCGGTGCTGGATGGAACCGTTGCCGGTGACATGACCTTTGATCGGTACGTTGTACGGCGGGTCTGTGAAAATAATGTTGGCCTGGCAACCATCAAGTAGCAGTACGTAGTCGGTGGGCAGCAGTGCGTTGCCACACAGGATCCTGTGCTCTCCAAGCAGCCAAAGGTCGCCAAGCTTGGATACAGCTATGTCGTTTGATTGTGGAAGAACGACTTCGTCAATTTTTGCGTCGTCGACCATGTCGAGCTGCTCAATCCGTAGATCGATCTCCGCCATTTCAAAACCGATCGCTTCGAGTTTAAAATTGAGTACGATCAGCAATCTTGATGGTGTTATCTGCCGAATTGGTCAGATAGCGTGATGGGGAGTAGAAGATCCCCCTCAAGGAACTTGAACAAACGAACCCTTTGGGGGAGTCTCTGGTTTACG
>Ga0307375_10001921_pt1 | contig 21900 bp, 12 predicted proteins | sample TR1MG_FD_202531 | JGI IMG/M metagenome (GOLD analysis project Ga0307375, IMG submission 202531) | Soil microbial communities from Risofladan, Vaasa, Finland - TR-1 | ecosystem: Environmental > Terrestrial > Soil > Coastal area > Acid sulfate soil | place: Finland: Risofladan, Vaasa | collected...
GCCTTAACTTCAGACAAACGAATCGTAGGATTGGTTGCGATTTCAAATGTAGGAACAAGTACTTCCTCGCCTTCGGTAATACCATCAGGGACGGCACCACGTCTGGAGATAACAAAAGCTGTTGCTCTCACATCCTTTTCATAACGAGCGTATGCGCCCTGCGGTAGTTCGTCTACCATAAGAAGCTTACGACCAACTGCTTGATACTCTAGAGCCCTACGAATAGGCTCCACCATAGCCTGAGCCAAAGCGACTCGACCTTCAGGTGTATCAAGAGCCTGTGCGATAAGAGCTTCTCGCTCTGCATTTACTGATCTTTTATCAATAGCCATTTTTTAATTCTCCTTTAGTTGTTTTATAGGGTTTTTAAAAAAACCTATAGAATAAACTTTTTACTTCTTAAACAAGAAGCTTGTATTCGATGTAAGTATTAGTATTGTCACCGCTAAGTGCCTGATCGCCATTTATGTCAACGCCAGGAACTCCACTCGGATATGAGCCAGCAGCCACCGTCAAGCGGGCAACTATACCAGAGGAGGTTGACTCTGCGGCTGTGCAGAGGAAACCAGCATTGGCATAAAGAGCCGTAAACGGGGTTGAGGCCGAAACATTAGAACTGAACTGATCGGTAGCAAACTCGCCACCGCTATGATATACCGTCATCTTTCCAGAAGCCGCTGTTTCATCAAAATAATCCGATGCTCTGTTCTGCCATCCGGATGCGACACCAGGCATTCCAGAAGCACTTGTGGATTTTGTATCTCCAGCTACACCGTAAGGTACTACGTAAGTTGCGCTTTGTAACACAACTTCGCCAGAGGTGTTGAGGGATACGATCTGACCTTCAGTGATAGTTTGGCCGGTTGCTACTGGTCTTTCAGCAGCTACGACATGAAATTTCTCAACTAGAGCCATTTTATTCTCCTTTTAGTTATTAATTTACTTTTTCCAATTGGCATAAGATGTTGTATTCTGCTTAATTCAACTTTACTTATAACAGTGTTGCTTTATGTTTTTTCAACTTGATTCTCAGCTATTTCTCAATGTAAAATTCGCCAAATTCAGTTAACGTTATAATTGTTCTATATATGTGTGCCAAATTCCTGCATGAAACTTAATATTTTTAAACGCCAAAACAAAAGGGTGAACTTGAAATTTTCAAGTTCACCCTTTGAGTTCTTAATTTATTAATTATTTTATTCCGTAACGAGTAAGATCCTCGTCAAAACCCTTACTGCCGATGGTGAAATGATTGCTGAGCTTGCTAGCAAACGTCTCAATTCCTTCGGATTGAGGCTTAGATTCCATAACTATTGCAGGTAGGGAATGCCCAATTTCGGCATCAGCTTGCCTAGAAGCCTGTATCTTTTTGGGATACATACTGTCGGCAACCGAGGAAATCTTATCAATCTGGAACTTAGACAATGCTTCAATTACATTGTCATAAGCTCCCTCGGGGATTCTGCTGGTTGCAAGCAACTTAGCAGTAACCTCTACGGCCTTCATTCTGCGAGCACTGGAGATTCTCTCAAGTTGAACATCTTTCTTTTGCTGAACCTGCTTGAGATATTCGTCGTTGATAGCGGGCATATCAGACTGAACCTGCTTTTCAACTCCCATATAAGCACCATCAACAGGAACGTCGGGAGCACCTGCAGGAACGTCGATGTTATCTGCGCCTTCTTCTCCCATAGTAGCTTTTGCCCTAGGAATGCTAGGCTTTGCCATAGGAACATCAACGTTATCTGCGCCTTCTTCTCCCATAGTAGCTTTTGCCCTAGGAACACCTGCCTTTACGTCGCCTTCTATGGTTTCGACTTCCTTAAGTTTCTTGGCTATGACGGTACCCTTAATTTCATTGTTTATAGAAGGCATAGTAGACTGATTAGATTTCTCATTAACACCCATATAAGAGCTATCTACTGCAACATCAGGAAGCCCTGCAGGAGGATTAATGTTATCTGCGCCTTCTTCTCCCATTTCGGCTTTTGCCCTAGGAACGCTAGGCTTTGCCATAGGAACATCGATGTTATCTGCGCCTTCTTCTCCCATAGTAGCTTTTGCCCTAGGAACACCGGCCCTTACATCGCCTTCTATGTCTTTTACTAGCTTAGGAGTAGCTGCAATTTTAACAACTTCCTCTCCAACCCTTCTTAATTTATGAGTTTTCATGGCTTCTACCATTTCTGTCTCCTCTGCACTATTTTCTTTATTATCTATCTCACTTCCATCAGAAACCGCTATTTCTTCTGTAGCAGAACCTAACTCTGGAACTGCGTCAAGGACGCCTTCGTCAACAATGCCTTCGTCAACTCCAACTGCGACTTCGGCTGCATCGACAAGTTCTTGTGCCGTTTCTTTGGAAATTTCCAAAGTAACAAACTCTTCCTCTCCGCCTTCTTCGGGCGAAGGAAGATCTACTCCGATGTCTATATCTTCATATTCGTTTACAACCACATCGTCCTTAACGGCATCTTCCATGACATCCCTAAGAACCCCAAGATCCTGAGCCGTTAATATTTTCTCTTTTCCAGATTCAATATCGGACTTAAAAGCTTGAATAAACACATTGTCGTCCTCTTCCGAAGCGAATTTCTTCTTCAAGCAATTACAAATAACTGTAGCTTCCTTGACGTCAAAACCTTTCTTCTTCTGGTCTTCTAGGCATTCTTCAATAGGATCGGGTTGAACATAAACTTCTGCCAATCTTTCCATATGCCGAACAGTCCTAAGACCAAGTTTTTCAAGCTGACCACAAACACAATCGGCAAGAGGCTTGCCCTTGCAAGGACCAAAACTAGCAACAGAATTGCCACCATACTTTCTGGCTATTCTCTCGATACAATTAGTCATTGGGAAATCTGCAATGCTCTTTGCTGCCTTCATCATCTTTTCGACTTTCAATATTGAACTAAATTTCTTGACGGACTCTTCGCATCCGGCACATTGCTTAATATCAGGAGAGACTTCCCATCTAACTCTAAGATAATTCTCATCAGGATTGTTGACATTAACAACTACATCCTTCTGAACCTCTGTTCCACAAGCGGGACAAAGATACTCAACGTGGCTGCCTTGTTCTGAGGCCACCTTACATTGAGACATCCCACAAGATGGGCAAACGTGTCCGAACTTATTCCTATTAGAAGCTATTCTAACAAGACTATTCTTATCGAGTTTTGTTTGCGATGCTACAGGAAGAGCAGGAACCTCTGGAGATTCAGGGCTTTCAATTCCGTCTTCCCCTTCGCTCTTGCTAGGCTTTATGATAGTAAACTCAACAGACTTCTTAACAAGGGCTTCGTATTCTGCGCCGCACTTATTGCATTTTCCCTCGACATTGCCGTGAGCTTCTTTTTGGATATCAGTATCAGAACTTCCACATTCAGGACAAATGGCATAAGGCATTTGTTTCTTGCCAGCAGTAGGAATTTCATCAGAAACATCTATCCCCTCTTCCGTCGTTAATGCTTGAACGGGGGCATCGGCGGGAACTCCAGTAGGAAGTCCAGCCTCAGGAGAACCCGGTCCACCAGCTCCGTCGCCAGGAGTTTGAGGAACGCCACCGCCCATGGGTACCTGAGCCTTTCTTTTTAGTTTCTTACCTGACGAAGCCAACGCAGGACCAGCAGGAGGAAGAGCACCTTCCAACGCTTCGCCCGACAAATCGCCTTCGGGAACTGTTTCTTCGTCAAGAGGACCTATTTCCTCTCCGATAGGAATTTCAACGGATTCGCCTTCGTCGGTCTGTACTGCGATTTGAATAGTATCGCCATTGATAGTAACATTAGTTATGGCTGCAAGGCGAACGTTTCGAGAAGCCAATGCACCTCTTGCAAAACTCTTTAACGCCGAGCGAAAATTAGAGTCTTCCCTTTTGCATCCTAGTTCGTCAAAATCTACCTCAATCATTGTATCGGGCTGACTGCCTTTATTGGCTTCGAGTTTCTTTCCTAGCAACTCTCTTTCTGCCTCTCTGGTAAGTGCTTCGTCTTTGTCTAAGGAAGCAACAATATCTTTTCTGTCGCTGTCTCTAGACGCCTTACTAGAACCACTAAGTGCATCTTTAAGGGCCATCTTTAATTCGGCCTTCTTATTAGCCTTAACGGAGGTTTTTTGGGCAGCGGCAAGTTTAACGTCTACTTGCTTGCTGATACTTTCCGAGCCCTCTTGGGACTCAGTAATAACATCAATAGCATCTATAACAACCTCTGGATTAATAGTCGAATCAGAAGCTACCTTCCTAAGCTCTCTTATAATAGACTCAGCTATTTCTTTCGTACCAACGGAAGCGACCTTAATATTCTTGCCAGACCAGAAGGCTAGTCTCTTTTCATACTCAACGTCGGCATCGAGATCTGTTTCCAAAATAGCATTTTCTAATTCGAAACGACCCTTTGTCGAATCGATAAACGAGGATGCAACTTCCGAAACCTCAGACGCAGTAGCTCCGGTGCGTATAACGCTATTTGCCAAAGCACTAATAACGGCTTCCATATGCTCTCCGGCACTCTTGAACATAGCCGCATCTCTTTGGGACGATCTTTCCCAAGGGGCTGCTACATTATCAAGCTGCTTTTCAGTAATAACGTCCTGTTCGCCTACCCTATTGGGATCAAGTTGCTTTTGAGTAATAACATTTTTCTCGTCATCTTTCCTAGGAGAAACACCACTGTCCGTTTCTAACTGAGCTTCCGTAATAACTTGTGCCTCTTCCTCCTTTCTAGGATGAAGTTTATTAGACTTTGCTGCTAATTGGGCTTCTGTAATTACTTCTGGCTCTCCAGTGCGCTTATGACTACCGCTGTCTTGATCAAGTTGTTTTTCGGTAATTACATTACGAGCCTTATCTTCTCGACCATGATAAAGATCACGGCCAGATTCTAACTGCGCTTCTGTAATTACTTCTGGGTCCTTATTAACCGAATTTGCTCCGGCCTGTTTGGTCTGATCAGTCATTATGTTAACTCCTTCTTTTTGGTTATTAAATCTATTCGCAAATGCATTCAACAAACTTACTGCCGCTTCCTGTGGCGATTCTTTTATTAATTGTCTTAGTTCCTCATTTAGGTCTTCGTAAGTCCATACCCTTGTGTTTGAACCCGCATTATTTTCGTTCTTATTTTCGGCCACAATAATAAAGTTATCTTCACTTTTCTTTACGGATATCTTATTATCATTATCCTGTAAAGATGGTACTTTCTTTACATACTCGAAAAACGCTTGTTTTTCCTTCCATGAATTTGATAAAACTTCCATCGCTACTTTCTTTTGCTCCCTTTTCTCAGATCTCGTTCTTCTTTTTGACATATCCTCTTCTCCTGCATTATATAATTTATCGCGTAAATCACTAACTATAGCATTGATTTTAGAGATACGAGTTAATTTGGAACCATCAAAGGCCATCGGCTTCCTCGGTGCAGTAATGGGTAATTGTGGTGTTGAAACTAATGGTTTTGTCGGAGAACCCGTTATAGATCCGGGCGATCCGGGTGTAGCGGCAACGGGAGATGAACCAGCAACGGGCGTTACTCCCGCCGGTTGTCCTTCAACTGGTGGCATTTCGCCCCCAAGAGGAACTTCTGGAGCCCCTCCCAATTCAGGAATAGATCCTTCGACAGTGCCCGGGACACTCTGGACATTGCCATAACCAGCTCCAACCAATTCGTCAACAAATTTCTGTAAATCAGAAAGAATAGAAACTAAATCGCTGGCAAATTCAACCTCTACTTGTTGGCGATTTTGTATTAAATTAACCGCAATAGATTCAAGGGTTCCTAGTACCTCTTCAAGCTGCGTAACCTCTTCTTGACTAGCCTCTTTTTGTAAGGCAGCGGTTTTAATCATATATAGCGAATTTTGAACGCCTGCAAGCTTACTCAAATAATCGGTATTATTAAAAATACCTTTAATATGACAAGTAGCACAAGCAGGATCTACTACTGCACTTAATTCTATAAATTTAATCCCATAGTTATACTCAAACACGGACTGATTTTTGAATTCCTTTATTTCGCCAGTGACAACATTCTTTACCTTGCCACTAAATGTTCTTCCCTTCCTATTCTTTATATGGTCACAATAGTCATCTGTTTTTTCGGCCTTGTTGCCACAAATATTACAAACACTATATTCAACCGAGCAATTATGAATGGCTATTCCGTCTGCAATATAACTTTCGTCGCCTTCTACCGTTAAATCATATACTGGTTCTTGAAACTCTTTTATTTCAATTGATTTAACGGGACAAGCCATAAAAGGAGATTCATCAATATATGTTATAAAAGATTTTCCGGCCTTAATTTCGGCAGACCCAAATGGAGAATTACTATATTTTATAGAATTAGAAAAAACACTAGATACATTAGACCCGATAGCAAGTGTATTTTCTATAGTATCAACATTAACAACGCTATTCTTAGATGGTGTTCTTGCAAAAGTAGAAATTCTAGATATAAACCCCAAAGAAATAAGTAATTGCTGAGCATCTTCTAGTAAACCGATATTAGAACTAGATATTTGAAATCCACCAAAATGATTACCCCTAGTGTTCTGATTTATTTTATTAACAATACATCCATCTGTATCCAAATAACCAGCCAACAATTGCTTAGCGTCTTCTTTGAATTTTATAGGCAGCTTAATTCTTTTATTTTTACTTCCGCTTCCTATGCAATCATAAAACCATTGAGCTAATTTTCTATCATAAACAGAGATATAAATGCCGTTTCTTTCTTCGCAAACAAAATCATGAGGTTCGCAATTTGAAAACTTTTTCACTAGAGAATGTATTTTGGCGCATAATTCAATTTCGTCTTTTCCTATACAAAAAGAAATGGCTTCAAAATTTCCTTTTTTATCCTTTTTAAGATATCCATCTCCCAAAAATACTCCCACAAGATAATAAAAATCAGATTTCGAGCTTTCTCCGTCCTGAAGATTAAATTTACTAGGAATCAAAACATAATCATTGTCAGAAAGACAACTAACTTGTTTAAATTTAGGATCATATTTAGATAAACGCCAAACATCTTGTCCCACAAAATCTTCCGTCTTTCCCATGCTTCTTTCGCGTTTATTACATTGGGCGGCTTTAACTGCCACTTTTCTTTCTGAAAAAATTACTTCTTTGTCAATAGTTAACACAGGATGGTCGTCGGTAAATAAAGGAGATCTATGATAAGTTGAAACATTAAGTTTGTACATCGGCTTTCCAAGATATTCATTGTGAACAGATTTAACCTTTCTTGGAATTCCAGCATGAGAAAGAACAATATCTCCTTCGTTAATGTCTTCTATGGGTTTTTCCGTTAAATCTGGCAACAAAATCATAGTTCCGCCAGAGACTGCGCCCATACTAACGCCTGTAGTGTATTCTTCTTCTATGCTTCTACATATATGGGGGAAGGCTTCTCTGTCTACAAAAGCTATGGTATAAATTGCCTTTTCTTCAGGTATCCACTCAGCAAAAACAATCTTACCTCTGGCGTTCTCTATGTTTTGATTATCATGATTTGTAAAAAACGGAACGCCCTCGAAACTCTTATACGATTTAACCAACTCTTTTTCAGAAAAATAATCACCGTTAGAATTTGGCTCATCTGCAACAATAGCTTTGGCCCTAAAAAACAAAGCCGTAGGATGCTTCTTAATCTCTGCTTCTATTAAACGAGCTTTTTCTGATCCCGGCTCTATAACAACTCTTCCAGAGGCCGTTTTAATCATAGAGAGTTTATCTTGAAAACTCAGATCTTGACCTAAGGAAACGACTTCACATAAGGCAACTTTATATAACATTACAAAAGCCTCCCTTGATACTTTCTTATAACTTGATGAATCTCTTCTGCCGCATGGCCCTTACCGTCTTGATCTAACTCTTTTGCAACCTTAATCAAACTTCTCAAGGTATTGGCCAGTAAATCACTATAATTTGTAGGTTCTTCAGGAGGAATAATTAAATCTTCTGTTACCGCTTCTTCTGGAGTGGCTAGAATTTCTTCTGGTGGCATTTCGATTTCCCTTTCTACCTCTCCTATTTCTCCTATTTCTCTGCCGATTTCTTCTTGCGTTGCACCCTCTATATCCTGTCCTTCTTCCCCTCTAGCAAAATTTCTTAAGTAATTTTCGTCAAAATTAACTGGAGAATCAAGCTCAAAGGCCATTTGCGCCCCTCTTAAGCCCTTTTTGGCCCTAGAAGCAGGATCTACATCAAGCCCCGTAAAGTAAAGAGCCGCTGTTTCTACGGCAGTCTCAAAATCATTAAATCCCTGTCCGCCCAATAAGCCCTCTATTTGATTTGTTACCTCAGCATATAATTCGGCAGGGTTCTTTTGTCTAACAACATTACCTTGCTGGTCTCGTTCAATACTTGATTCGTTAATGTCTTCAAGTATATTGGTAACTTCTTCAATATTTATAGTTCCCCTTCTCTTCCTTCCTATATCCTCATTAAGATTGGACTGTATTTGAGACGGATCTTGAACGCCATTGGTTAATTGCTGCAATATTTCCTGCTTCAACATCAACTGCCTTTTCTGTAATTTACTTGTCGTTAAGGCACTAAATCTTTGCTGACCCGATTTGCTCTTTAAAACTAAGGCTGGGGGGGGCGGGCTCATTCCTCTTGCGGCGGCCTCTCCCGATTCAACCATTGCATCATATTTACTCTTAACTATACGATAAACTCTCTTAACAAAATCTTCGTCATTCAAAAGTCTATCTGCGGCATCTTCTTCAGAAATGTTTTCACTCGTCGCCATTTCCCTTACAGAGGCATTATAAAGTTCTGTCCAATCTCCCTGTTCCCCTAAAAACTGAGTTAATTTAGTCATTCCCTTTGCATTAGGAAGTACTGGACTACCGATTCCCAACATTGGAGATCTACCATAAAAACTACGAGCCTCGGACGAATTAGGATCTAAAGTGCTAACGGTTTCTATTATTTCTCTGGGCTGTCTTTCTTTGGCGGGATCAAAAGAAGAAGCGGGCCTATTAACCATTAGTTTAAAATCTCCAGCATCTAATTCTATGCCATATGCTTCTTTATATTTCTTGATGCTATTTCGAACAGATTCCATAATCGCTTCAGGAGAAGACTTCCTTAATCTCTTAACAAAATAACCAAACTTATGCTGGCCAGCCTCTTCGGAACCCATATACGGTCCCACTGAACAGATATACGCCCCATAAGCCGGAGCATAACCAATATAGGTCTTTAGCATCTGTTGTATTTGAGAGGGTGTCATACTATATTTATATTGTATGTCTCGTATGATTTTGCCTCTGGAATGTTGAGCCTCCTTTAAGACAGTTTGGAGACTTCTATCTATTTCAGTAGACCACATATTCCATTGTTCATTAGAACCGCTGGCAATTTCATCATAATCCCACCATTGATATGTAGGTCTATTCTCCTGCCTTTGATATCCCATTGCTTCTCTTTGAAGCTTTTGGGCTAGATTAAATTTAGCCATTTTAGTGTCTCCACGAACAGCAGATTCTTTCTTCTCTTCTTTTTCTTCTTCTTTTTCTTCTCTTGACTCTTCTCTTTCTCTTTGCTCTTTCCATTTAGTTACTTTACTAGAGATGCCGTACAAACTAGACGAAGTATATGGTTTCAATTCTTTCGGAGTAGGAACGCCCCATGTTTCTCTGGCATATCGAGCCGCTGCGTCCATGCTATCAAAATACTTACCGCCCGCCGAAAATGTTGCGGGAAGTTTTCTTACTCCAGCAAAAAATTTGGCTCTAGGCTTATGTACTCTGGCAGGCCCCAAAATACAATAATACCTATCTCCATGCGTAAGATCTTCTCCCTCAAACCTAAAATAACTACCTTTCCCCACAACGGCTTCAAATTGCTCTTTTAGAAAAGAGGTTTTTTCAGTATAAACCTCTCCCCATTTTATATTCTTCTCAACTAACTTTTCTCTGGCTAAACGTTTCATAAGGTCCAATTGCAAATAAAAGAAATCACAATTCTTCTTGTTTTCCTTCAAGAGAAACTGTGATATATCCTTCTTTTATTTTAAGAGTTATCGCCAGCCACTAAATTCTTAAGTGCTACTTCCTTTTGCATGATAACTTTAACAATAGTACTCATAACTCTTTCTGCTCGTTTATTAACTTCTTCGTCGTTAAATCTCAAAATAGTCCATCCCAACTGAGCCAACTTCATATCTCTTTCTTTGTCATGCGATATTTGTTTGGGCGATCCATGAAACATCTCTCCGTCTACCTCAATGCCTATTTTTAACTGAGGCAGTCCGAAGTCAAGAGGATATTCGGTACTTCCGCACTGAACTCTCCATTGAGGCACTATGGGGTATCTAATAAGACCGTTTTGAGAATATTGAACCAAATGATCCATAAGCTCGCGCTCTGGAGCAGTATAAATAATACGACCCTTTTCGTCTCTCATCTGTCCATCTGCACCCTTTTGTGCCCCCTGTTGTTTCTTTTGTTCTTGTTGATAAATCTTCTGGCGATCCTTGTCGATTCTTTCTCTAGTTCTTTGTTTTAGAACTTTACCTCCAAACTGGGACGGATCGGCGTTTTCTGAAGAAACGGATCTCATTGAGTTAGATAATGGTGGACCACCGGGAGCAATAGGGGCTCCGCCTGGAGGTGCGCCACCCGCCATCGGAGGTGCTCCGCCCATACCGCCCATTTCTCCGCCGGGCATTCCGCCACCGCCCATTTCTCCGCCGGGCATTCCAGGCATTCCGCCACCGCCCATTTCTCCGCCGGGCATTCCAGGCATTCCGCCACCGCCACCGCCCATACCCTCAGCAAGGCCGACCATTTGAATGGCATCGTAACGCTTTCTTTCTATTTCGGTATCTGGATCATAATCAAATACTTCAAGAACCGTTTGGGCACTAAGCAATCCCTTTTCATAAAGCTGAAGAGAAAATGTTTTGTCCTGCTGCTGATCTCTCAAATGCATCTTGTCCCACTTAATGGTAGGATAAATATATTCTCGTTCTCCTGTTTCGGGATTCTCTTCTATGAAACCCTGCCTAATGGATTCGGGCAAATAAATAAACTCTTCTACCCAATCTGAAAGCTCTTTTTGATAAGTCTTTAATCGTTGAATCATTGCTTCGATACCAACTGCGGCGTTTGAAAAATTTGGGCCTTCGCCGTTGAGAAGTGCGTTATTAATCATCATGCCGTCTAAAACTTCTTGATTAATAAACTCAAACTCATTAGAAAGGGTTAAAACCTTGCCAGAGGCTCCATGCCACTCAAGATCGAAGTTATGATGTGTAACAATAGTCAAATTAGGATCATTTGCCGTTGCCGCTAGTTGTTGTTGTACGGCGGCAATATCCGCTGGTCCCGCCGGACGGGTATCGCTACCAACCTTAACAACCTTAATTGGAACAATCAATCTTTCTGCAACAATCCACTGGGCTACCATTAACTTTGTTTTATACGACAATATGGGAAATAACCTTCGAACCATTCCAACGCCATAACGAGTATATCCGCCTTCTCCATACATAAGGTGAGAAACATTTCTATTATCTAATCTTATGGGTTGTCCTGCCGAAATAAGTTTGATTACTTCTGGAGTTAATCTCTCGTAACCCGGAGTTTTTTTCTGAACCATATTGATAAGCGTCTCGTCTGGCTTTAACGCGATCATAGGGTCTGGATTCATGGGGTCGGTAAAAACCTCTACGTAATCGGGATTCAAAATAACAATTCTTCTAACCGTTCCCCCTTCATGCTCACATATCTCAGAACCAACCCTTCCCGATCCATTACACTGAGGGCAGGATATTTCTATAAACGGAAAACAATCTCCTAGTAAATGAATTTCATGACTTATTAGACGCAACCATTTAACTAAATTAAGTTTCTTCTTGAGTTTGTCAAAATGTTTTTTAACACTACGATCTTTACAATCATGGCTATAATCGTGAATGGGGAAATAACTATAAAAATCTATTGAAGATGCAACTTTGGGCTCATTTTCATAAAAGAACCTAGCCCATTGATATTGTTCTAACCTTTTACTAGGAATCTGCCAGTTGATAGGTGTATGTACTGGAGAAAAGAACTGGGGCTGACCATAAATAATGCCCGGATTACTAGCGACAGAAGCAAAACGGGCCATACCATTACCCCATGACCCTGTATTCACCGAAGTTGTTGGAGCATAATTTCGTCTTGGAATCCGCGTATAATCGGGGTGAGACTTAATGACTTGTCTTTCTATCTTACTAGGATCTCTATTTCTAAGTGATTGAAACGTACTTTCCAAATCAAGAGTTTGAATAATTGGATTATCGAATGCCATTACTTCTCCATACAAAAACCATAATAGATCTCACTCTTATTATACAAGATCTGTGACAAATTAAGATCACATTTATTACAATTACTGGACTTATGTTTGGTCTACAATGGGGAAGTCCTGATTTTGCTGAATAGGATCTTGAATTTCATCATTTAATCCCACTTCTTGGGCGGCGTCTTGGATCTTCTCGCCAACGTCTTCAATAATCCCAAAAGCCTCATTAATATCGAAATTTGATGCAACACTTACTTTTTTGCCAACATCGGGACCCTCTACGATTTCAAAAACAGAACCCTGCTGATTACTTAAAACCATTACAACAGGAGTTTCCATTTTAAGCACCACAGGAGTACCGTCGTTTACATTGACAACTTCTACGTCTCTTTTGGTCACCATCGTAGTATTCTGAGGTAATGTGGCTTGGGCTTCTTTTTGTATTTTAGATGTATCATTATAGCTATAAACTGTTCCGCTATGCCTCTGAATCTGCTTCATGGCCACCTTAAAAACAGAAGCAACGGCAGAAATATTCATATCGTAATGCTCTGCGACTTTGTAAATAATATCTTCGTCGCTAATATTGGCCTGTCTCATCTCAATCATGTCGTCAAAAACCCTAAGTATTTTATCGTTATCATCAACCGGAACATCGGAAGAGGCCAAACGAATAATCTTTCCGCCAGAAAAAGCCGTAATATCATAGGTTTCTTCTCCTCGACCTTCGCTCAATCTTCGCTCCGTAGAATACTGATGGGGGCGTGGCTTTCTTGTGCGCTCTTTATTGGCCAGCTCCATTTGATTGCCGCCATCGTCGTGAAAAACTTGAAATCTAGAGTTAATATAACCACCAACAAATTTACCCTTGTCATTTTTGAACTCTCTGGAAAACTTATCCATAACATGCCTTCTCCAAAGCGTCTCTGCACAATATACTCTGCCGGGATTGTCATCAAGAACAAGACTGTCCAAACAATAATGGCGACAGTTATATGTACTTATTAATCTCTTACCCACACTATAAGGAAGCTTGGGGCAAACCGTTAGCGGCATTACATATTCCCCGGGCTGCCTCATAATCTGAGCTTGACGTCTCAGTTTGTTATTCATATTTGCACCCTCTTTTTTCTGTTTAGTTAAATTATGATTGGCCAATACCCCGAATAAAATCTTCGAAGCGTTCTCGGCAACGTCGTCTTGATTTTGAAAAATTTCCCGGCAAGTATCGACGATATCCTGTTGATCATTAAGTCCTATAATTTCCGTAATTTTTGTAGCAGCAGAATATGGAGACTCTTGCAACATAACCCATCCCCTTAGATCTTCTGGACTTGTGAAAAACTCCATTTCGTCTCCTTACTGGTTAATCTGCATGCTCTCCAAAAGCTCTCGGCACTATGGCTTTTGTCTTGCTATTATTCGGAGCAAAATTGCCTCCCATGGCTTCTTTTTTTAAAGCCGCCACAAGATTAGACTTAGATATGTGCTTCTTGTCAAGTGCTGCAGTGAGCTTCTTATTCTTTTCTAATGTCGAACTCACTACCACTTTCTCCTTACTGGACGACCTTTATATTTCAAATGCGGCCTTTCTTTTTCCAAACTCTTAATTGCATTATTAATCTCTAACTTTGTCTTTCCTATGTTATTTCTTTCAAGATACTTCAGGGCCTTCTTAAGCCCATCATACGCTGCCTCTAAATCAGAAGCAACGGCTATCTTCGTAATCTTCATTATTTTAGATGCTTGACCAACTCGTCGGCAAAAGTATCTGAAATACTACGAGTAGAGGCCTTACTTGGCATAAACTCGTAAACCTCTTTATCTGCACCCTGAATTTCTCTCCGATGGTCTTGGTTCTTCTCTGCCACTCTTTCTCCTAGCGTCTTCTCGGGCATCTCGATAGCATGAAAAATACCAGGCTGAGCATTCATTGCTTCTGTAGGAAAAACTTTGCCCTTAGGAATAATTTCTAATTCTGGCATCGCATCTACTTTCTCTTGTTGCCATGCCTTGTGTTCTACTTCTCTTTGGGCTACTTTCTCTTCGTTTTCCCTCTTTAGCCTTGCCCCCGTATCTTCCTTCTCGCTTTCTGCCAAGGCTTGAATCGCACCCGGATTAGTTATACTATTCTGGTTAGCGGCAGGATTAATATTAGAGTTTGTAAAATAATCTTCACCACCGGCTATAGACTTAACTCCCCCACCTATGAAATCCATAGCGGGTTTGCCTAATATCTTTTGGCCCCGGACTGCTTGCCAATCCTCTGCTGCCTCGACCTCTTTTATATCTAACTTAAAAGGATCTTTGACAAAAAGGCCTATTGCTTCAACTCCGTTCTTTTCTTCTTTCATATCAAATTCCGCCTTCTTTATTTCTAATTCAATAGGTCTATTTGCGGCTGCCATAGCAATTTTTAAATCTTCTACTTGCTGAGGCTCGACCACTTTGAACCTATCTTCTTTTAGCCCACATACAATGGCATACTCTTTAAGACTATTGGCGGCCTCTTTACCCCATGCAGAACTACAGAAATAAACAGAATCCCCACTGGCACAGGTCTCTACTCTTTCTCTTTCCAAAACTATGTCGTCTTCCGTTAGCCTTTCGGGTTTGGCATCAAAATTATCTAGATCTTTCTCTGAAATTAAACTAAGATCTTCGAGATGCTCAGAATTATTAAAGACCCATTCGGGTGCTAGTTTTTCATTAGCCATTCTGCTTATTTTCATTTTGTCATCCTTTTTATTTGCCCTTCTTCATGTCCCTAAAATATTGCGATGGTGTTTTGTCGTCATATGGGGCAATCAAGCACCATCCCCAATCGTAAACGCCTTGTTTAAATTCTTCTTCTCTCCCATCTCCCGTTTGAACATTCGGCGTTTGGGCTTTCTTAATTTGGCCTTTGGCAATAATACTCTTCTCGTCTTCGGAAACGATGCCTTCCCTTTTCAAATAATTAAACAAATAATCAGTAAAAGACTTAACTTCTTCCTTTTTCTCTGTTTCTTTCGGCTTTTCCTCTTTTTCTCCGGGTCTTTTTTCTACAAGGGTCTTCTCTGGAGAAACATCTTCGAATGCCTCGCCCCTTAGTTTGTCTATTTCTTCTTCGGGACGCAAGGCAACCTGTTTGACGCCGCCATCCTCTGTAACTGTAAATTGGGGTTGAGCCTTCTCTGCCTCTCCCTCTATCTGTCCATTCATAATCTTCATTATGTCATCGCCCAAAACATATCTCTGCCCTACCTCTTTGGTTATGGGGTTTGTATATTCGGTTGACTGCAAATCCATTCCGTCTTTAGAAATATCTTGAATGGCCTTATGTCTGTCGTTCATGACAGAATAAGCACCAAGATCGTAATCTGCATTTTGGACCCGCTGAGTGGCAGACGAATAAATCATTTGTAACATGTTCTCCGTCGTCATTGGCAACCCATCTAATTCTACGCTTTCTCCCCTGCCAATTGCCCCCATTGATATTAACCAATCCCGATGCAATTGACTGGCGGTTTTTAACATAGATTCCAAAAATCGGAAAGGCAAACGCTTATCGGCACAAGCTTTAGCTATTTTTCGATAGTCTAATTGGTCCTTAAATAATTTAAACGTAGAAGCCCACGACTCTTCAGTATTCATATCGCCAGGACCCGAGAACCACGGTTTAGTAGGGGCCTTATTGTATTCGGTTTCAAGAAAGCCATTAAAAAAGGTAATAAAATCTTGGGGGTCTGCGGAGGTCTCTACTTCGAAGGTATTGCCTGCCGTTCTGTCTACTAGTGGAGTATCAACATCTTCAATGTTATTTGTGGTCATAATAATAAAAACATTATGATCTATCAGAATTTCTTTTTGGTCTTCAAACACATCTAAAAATCTTTTAACAATTTGAGCAGTAGTTTCGTGGGAACCACCTCCCGCCGAACCCGTTCCCGACGAACCATGCCCCATTCTCAACATTCTATCAATCTCATCCATTAAGAAAATAGAATCTCTCGCCGTCAGCATTTTATTGATTAAATCGTCGGTGTACTTCTCGGTATTTCCCAACCATTTATCCCGAAGGGCAGATAAATTAACATTACGAACTACATAACCCAATAACGAACCTAGCGCATCAGCCCAAACCGACTTGCCAACGCCTGCAACTCCATATAAAATTACAAAATGAGGCAGGCCCGCCATTACATTAGTCTGTTGTAGTCGAAGGTTCTGAATATCTGCCAGATAACCTTCCCTACTAGTTAAGTAATCCCTCTTCGTTTTAGCACCTAACTTAGAATCTATTAATTTAACATCTATCTTTGCAATTTGATCAAGTCTATTCCTAATTTCCGCCCTTAGACGAGCTAATTCTTTGGCATTATTTCCCACAGATCTAACTCTCGCTCCCCAATTAGACAATTTGTTATATGCGTAGTTCTGGAATTCGACTCTGGGCTCCCTAATGGCTAATCCCCGACCCTCTCCTTCTTCGTTAATAATCTCTGCTATGTCGGACCTGACCTTTTGCGAATCTAATGATACTTCAGTCACCAAACCCTTATCGTCCTTAACGTAGGTAGCATTGTTGGCCAGCACTCTATTAACGGACCTGATCGCTTCTCCGGTACTCATATCAATTATTAATTGCGTAATGTGGGTTTGAACGTCTGTGTCTAAAACGCTTTCCATCTGAGCCAACTGAGTCCTAACGTTAAGAAGATCATTTGACCGATTAACTAGATCTGTTCTATCATATATTTTTCCTTCGTATTTTTCCTCAATTGAACTCGAAAGATTTAACTCCATTGCTCTTCTGGCCTCAATGGTATATCTTTCAAGGGAATTTCTTACTATAATTTCGGCAGCCTTTTCGTCAACGGCCCCCGATGGCATCTCAATAACCATTGACCCACTTTTTGGCAAATTAGCAATGGGAGCATTAGAAATCATAACGACCACCCTTTTGCCACGAGCGGCCTTTGTACCCGGCAAATCTCTTAAAAAATTACTATTATTGACTCCCACAAAACGATCAAGAACACCCTTTGCCTGAAAATGGTAATTGGCTTTCGATGTTTCCGAAGGGGGGGTACAAAGAACAGAATTCTCTGTGTCCTTTAAAATCATTAACTTTCCATGTTTTCTAGCTCTAACCGAAAAAGCATTTTGCAACCGAATGTAAGTTTTAGTTGCCCTAATTATCTGAGCGTATGCCGTTGTGTCTGAGTCGCCAAAAAACTGAATAATTTGATTACGGATTTTAATTAGATCGGGATCAGATGTGCTGTACTCCATTAATTTTTCTTTTAACACCTCTATAATTCCAACAATGCCGGGCTCATCCTCTTCTTTTCTCTGAATCATATAAATAAGTTGATCTCTTACGTCCATAATGTCCCGAACTGGGTCCCAATTTAAGAACCCATCGGGATTGCGCTGAGGAACCTTAGTAAATGAATCCCGAATGGTTATGATATCGTATTCCGGGGCCGTTTGTATAGCCCTTAGTCTTTGGAGGTAAAATCCCTCTTTAATTTTCAACTCTTTCTGTAACTTACCTATCTGTTCTTGACTTAAGGTTTTAACTCCTTTTTGATGTCCCCTCAACTGTTCGGCTATGCCGTTTATTTCTTTGGACAAAATTCCTGTCTTAAGGGACTCTATGGCCTGTTCGTATTGTTCTATTAAGTCTGCAATAGAACTTAACTCGGCATCTTCGGCAGACATTCCATAGGCTTCCGCTAACGCTTGGGGACTAACATTATTTTCTTTCAACCACTCCCTTGTCATTTTGGCGGAGGTTCCCATGAACAATTGATTGAGGGACTGTCGGGCTGCTTGGATTGCTTGTTGGCTTTGATCTGATTGACCAAAAAAATAAGCGGCATCAATAAAATAATTTGCAGGCAAATTAGACTCAAATCCCATATTGAAAACATCATTATTAGATGGGGGAAAAGCCTTCTTAATAAGCATTTCAACTAAAGGCTCGAAATCTTCATTGGTTACGAAATTAACAACCCCATTCGCGCCGCGCAATCTATTTAGTATGCTTTGATATTGGGGCAATTCCAATAATTCATGAATCATTTTGGCGTTAACTTTAATGTCTTCGTCAGATATTATGTCTTCAAAATGTCCCACAGAGGCATACTTTTTAAAGTGCAAAGAAGATTCTAGTTTAAGGTCTTTGATCTTATTAGAAATATATTTTTTCATAATATAACCTTATATTCTTTCTTCTCAAGGAAAAGAAAATCCTTCCGTCTAAACACACATAACTTAATTCGACATTTAAAGAGAAAAAACCTTTGATTATTATACAATATTGGTGGGATAATGTGGAGAGAAGTAGGAGATAGTTATTTCATTCGGTGAAAGACTGCTTTTTGATTTTCTCTACATCAAAAGGACTACTCAAAAAGGGAAAGGCCAGTTGTGATTCTTCTTGTTGTTTGGGCTGATCCTCTTCAAATAGGTACCGATCTCCTAAAACCAGCTCGCAAGTATCGTCGTCCTTAGCAGAACCAACGCTATTCTCTAAAACTTTGGCAAAATTATCAGTAGTCCATTCAGCACCTTTTTTGCCCTTAAGAAAATAATAATGATGGGCAGACATTTCCTTCAGAAGGGTATCTACGTCTCTAACTGTAAAATTCTTTAAAGAAGCAAGATTGGCAAGTTTATCGAGATCAAGTTTCTCAACCGCTTGTAAAAATTCATCCTGAGTTTTAAATCCAGTAACATTAACCCCCCTATTCTCCATTCTACGAGGGGCAGACAAAAAGGTTTCTTTCATACTTTTAACGTCGAAATTATCAATATCTATTACAAGATCTGCCCTGCCGGAACGAAGAAGGGGTCCGGTAATATTATCTTTGTGGTTAGTAGTAAGAACAACGAAAATATTATTCTTAACGAACAAGTTGTCTTCCTGAGCATTCTGTAGCCAATTCATAAACTCGGATTCTACTTGCTTATGAGCACTATGCATACCTTGACCAGAAGCAGCACCCGAACCAATCGCCCTATCGTATTCATCTATTCTAATAACTACATGACTGGTTAAAGAAATCTTTTTCAAAGCTTCCCGCATCCGTTCAGAGCCTTCGCCAACCCACTTGCTATGACATGCTGAAATATTAAAATCCCAAACGTCGAAATCAAGCAATCCCGCAAAATGGATGGGAAATGCGCTTTTACCTACCCCGCCCTTGCCATACAAAATAATAACATGGGGCATTCTAGCTTGAATTGCATCTATACTTCTAAGGGTGGCTGCACTCTTGTCGTTATTAAGAACTTCTTCCTTTCGCTGTTCTTTTAGCGATTTTATTTCCTCAAAGTCTCTCAATATTTTTGCGACATCATAAGTAAAATTACTAGACTCGGGACAAATATAATCCTCCCATGGACGAGACGTTAAATGAGAAAGTCCCTGAGCGTCTTCCATAAAGTTGCGATTTATTTTTTCCCGCAACAACTTGATGGCCTTAAAAGAATCTATTTCTTTTTTACCTCCCCCTACCAGCGAATTAGAAATAGATTCCGAAACAGCCGAGGCAGCCTCCGTATAGGTAAGCCCACATATTTTCCTGATAATTTGTTGACGTTGAGAATCGTTAAAGTCAATCGCATATCCGCTGCCAGAATAGAGATCTTTAAACCCATCGATAATATGATTGCCCGAAGAGGTCTGTACCCTTTCGAATTCGACAACCCCTACCTTAAAGGGGAACTTCAACCTTTTATTCGTAACCAGCAAAAGACGACAACCCTGCCTAACTTTGGGGTTGCGGAAATTATCAAATATCCACAAAGACCTTAGGTCAATCACTCCAATTTCCGTGCGACAAAAATCTAACGATTGGTCAATGTTGCGAATAATCAACAACTTATCCTTCGCCCCTCCCCTTTTTACCGAGGAACGATTAACAAAACCATCGGGCTCTCTCATCCTTTTGCCCGTCTGAGGGTCGATATCAAATATAGTATTCACGCCAAGTTCTTTATCTTCAGTCGTTTTGAAAGAACCAAAAATCATCCTGTCAAGATAGGTGGTAGCGTGACCATTACCGGGAGAACCTTGCTGCAACTCTACGGCATCGGTCTCTATTGTTTCATTATATAGTTCCATTTTTTTAAAGCTAAATAGAAGGAAATCATTAACGAGAGAAGAATCCTCATAATTAACCACTAGATTGGTAATGCCGGGTAAAGAAAGTCTTACCGCCACTCCAAGCCGAGTCTTTAGGGTCCCAAATTTCGGATCGTTCTCTACCAAGAATGTAAAATTACCGTTATATTCATTGCTACCCATAAACTATTCTCCTACTATTATTGCTTTATATTATACTCAAAAATGGAAGAAAAGCAAGAAAAATAAAAGGACCGTATCATTTTTATATAATACGGCCCTTTTATAGCTAATTATTATTTTTACGACAGTGAGCGGGAAAGCTCACGACTTTAGTCGTGGGTAGCTCACTCGTAATCCTTAACGAGCAAATTAACATAATCTCTCGGATAACCAAGAGCATTAATCCAATAATCTGCGAGTTTCTTGCGATTAGATGGGCTAATCATGGAGTATCTTGCAAACTCTTCTGCAGAGGCTGACCTGTCCATAATAGCTTCGTCTTCAACTTCGGGCTCGGATTCAACTACAAGACCATCTTCGTCCTCGCCTTCACCGTTATCCTTCACTTCAATTTCTACTTCGTCGTCATCCTGCACTTCAATTTCTACTTCAATTTCTTCGCCATCGCCTTCGCCATCGACGCCAGCTTCGGCACAAGCATCTTTTGCGGACTCTACGGCCTCTCCAATCTGCTCAACGGCTTGTTGTACCGCTTCGATCTTTTCTTCTGCTGCTGCCGCCTTCTCTTCCACTTCCTTGACCGCCTCGGATATAGATTTCTCATCAGCAACATCAACGGCACCATCAACGGCACCATTGTCTTCAACACAAGGGGCATCTAAACAAGGGGCATCGTCGCCCAAGTCTTCATTCATGTCCATTGCTTCTTTGGACGCCAAGAAACTCTTGGCAGCTTCATATAAAGGATTACTTTCTTCCTGTACATCCTGAACACCTTCCGTAGAAGCGGTCTTCTGAAGCTTATTTTCGCTAGGAACCCAATTAACCTTCTTATTTCCTGCTGGAACAACGATAGTCATTTTTAATCTCCTTTATTTTTCTCTCAACAACAATAACGTAATATATGATTCTCAAGAAGCAAATTATTTCCCTTCTACTATTTTTGTATTTTTTGAGCAGCGGGAGTTTTAGCATCAAAGTAGGGCTCTGGACCTTTATCGTCTATAGATGTGTAGCTCAGGCTCCATTTTCCCTTATTTTCTGAACCTTGATATTCTTCTAGACAAGCAGTCCACGCCTCTTGGGGGTTTTTGCCTTCATCGCTTTTCTTCTTATAACAATTATTCCAACATCTACCCTGCATAGTCCAATAACCACGATCATCTTCGTAAAATGCCTGCTTAACGTATTTGCTTAAATTGAATACTTTTTTCATTTTACCTCACCTTGCTTATTGTTTTCTCTAAAATTTTCAAAATACCCTTCTTTATATTGAATTTTTTATTTCTACCTC
>Ga0307375_10001923_pt1 | contig 21888 bp, 11 predicted proteins | sample TR1MG_FD_202531 | JGI IMG/M metagenome (GOLD analysis project Ga0307375, IMG submission 202531) | Soil microbial communities from Risofladan, Vaasa, Finland - TR-1 | ecosystem: Environmental > Terrestrial > Soil > Coastal area > Acid sulfate soil | place: Finland: Risofladan, Vaasa | collected...
TTGAAGTGGAACCTGGGAAGTTGAGACGGTTGGTTAGGCAATCTGTGAGCTCTCTCGATCAATCATTGCGCTCTAGATGAGAAACAGACAACGTACCAATCAGGGGCCTCGACTTGCAAGGTTTCAATGTTCTCAAGGGTTACTTTGACGAGCAAACTGAAGGTCGGCTGTGGGGTGAACGAAAGTCAGCACATTTGCGAACAACCGAAGGACAAACTTGGGACGAAGGGAATGGAATCAGAGCGCTGCATCTATTAGGTTCCTAGTGGGAGCATAAGGACCGTACCATGGTGTATCAAGAACTGGAAGATGCTCTTCTCCATCTCCGGAGATTTGAGACGGTTCTCAAGCCTGCCAAGCGAATTCATCCAGGAATTATGAATAAGATACTCCTGAATCAAGATGTTCTGAAGAATTATTACATTGAATAGGTGTTAAGATTCTATGGGAGGCTGTTGGAGATATAAGGGCTCGTTCAGATTCGATCGGGTCAAGATGCGTTCTTCTTATGCGAGATTCGGGGAAATACCTTATCTCATGATGGTCTTTCCTCAACAGACAGTACCTTGCCAATAGTCCATCGTTCGAGACTCGGAGCACGAAAAACGTCGAGCTCTTCGTTCTTCCTTTTAGTGCCTTCTACTACATCCTATCGCGACTACGGCGAAATGAGGGTCCTCTGTATGGTTTTTCATTCGTATCCATGTGGTAGGTGGGTGAACAGAGTCAATTAGGCTCAACACCTCGACCTCTCGTAATGAAGTCCGCAACTGTGCATGATTCGACGATATCTGATGTTAGCGTCTCGTAATTGAGATGAATGATGATAGATAAGTTGGAAGGAAGTTGAAACGTACTGATGGAAGTGTCCAGGTGGATAGGGCGAGCCCATTGGCCGTAGAGGAATGAGATGCCATCACTGTTGTTGTAGTTGATCCTATCCAGTATATTCTTCTTCTCAAGAAGTTCTTTGCGATGAACATTACAGATGTATTGGATCCATTCAATGCTTTGAGCGATGGACGCTGAGGTAGGCCGGATACGAAGTAGCTCCTCCGAACTCATCGCATGGCCCTCATAGTACTCCATAGATCGGGTGTTGATGGCCTCCATTTCATTTAAAATTGAGTCTAGAATGTCGCTAAGATAGACAGAAAGCGTTTAGAGTCATATACTTGGCTTAACATTGGAGACTGAGTTTCGCAGGTGTTAGACGTACTATGCGGTCCTCAGTGTCTGCATGGATGCCTCTAACCCATTGAATTGGCTTCTCACCATCTGTTCAGGCAATTTTTCGAATTGCAGAAGCACACCTAGGTCATTTGGATTCTGCTGTATGAGTTGTATGCGAGAGGATATGTTGGCTAGCGTAGCAAAGTGACTGAGTGATTCATCGTCCAGAGAACCCCATCGTTTAACTAGAGAGGCAAGTTCTGAAAACAGAGAACGGTAGAAGTTGGAGTGAGCAGAGGAGAGGCTCATGGAGGACTGACGTTCCATTGATCCTCAGAGCCGTCGCCTCTTCAGGCGACCTCCCATCGTCTCAAGATGAGTACGTCTCTCATGTATATCTCCTTGCACTTGTTCGAATACAAGCCTTCTGTGACCATTCTGACCTCCTTTTCCAGGCGCAAAGGTTCCCTCGACTCTAGCCAACCTCTTTACGGCGCCAACAGAAAGTATGTACCCAATTTGATATGCTTCAGCTCTTTCTTTGGTGCTCATAACCTGAAACCACCCATTACTTCATCAGAATCCCGCAGTTCCTGTTGTATTTCGCCTCTCCTCACTTGCTCGTTTCCTGTCCTGTCATAGCATCTCAGTGTCTAACTCGCGCCTTGATGTATTGCAGTTGAGTTGGCAAGCCCTATTCCGATAAAGCCGAAGCTTTCAACGACATCTGTTCAGGATGCGGACATGTCCAAAGGTGCGATAGCTATTCCCCTCTCCTTCCATGGTTGTCCGACCTCGTAGCTCCTCTTCTGAGTCGTATTCCCATCTAATGTTCGTGTTCTGTGTTTTCTCTTCTGGTATTGTAACCCGTAGTTCCCCAAGGATATGGCTACGAGCAAACCATTTTCGGTTCGTTTCATCAGAACCTTGCAGTGAGAGCGAAGGAGCTTTTGGAGAAGCGTATCGAGAAGGATGCGGAAGAAGATGTTCATGAGCCAATTCCGATGCAATATGAGGGTGATTCGACGATTGGTCGTTGGTTGTGGCGTTGGAACAAGTTGATGGACGAGATCAACGAGATGGAGCTTGTGGTGGTGTTCATGATCATCGTATCAGGTGCAACGGCATGTACGGCAGCGACGGTGGATATAGTGGTGTGGTGGCTGACGGCAGGTCGCAACTATTTGGTGGTGTTGGCGGGAGGCTTTTGGGGTGGTTATGCGGTCTATCTGACTCATACACTGGTCTTTGTAGCGATCGCGCTGTATATCACGCAAACATTGGCGCCCAATGCGGCAGGGTCAGGATTGCCGGAAATGAAGTGCATTCTGTCGGGTCTCACGTTGGCGAAGTATCTGTCCAGGCGCACGCTGGTGGCCAAGGTTCTCGGTGTGACTTGCGGCCTCGGTTCTGGCATGATCGTCGGTCGTCAGGGCCCCTTCGTCCACGTCGCCTCTTGCATCGTCAATCTCTTCTCCTACTTGCGCTGTTTCCGCAACTTTGCGACCAACCAGACGCTGCGCATCCAGCTTCTCGCGGCCGCCTGCGCCGTCGGAATTTCCGTCGCCTACGGCGCACCGATCGGCGGCGTACTCTACTCGCTGGAAGTCACGTCCACGTACTACCCTGTGCGCTACTACTGGGCCGCCTTCATCTCCTCGGTCGTCTCGGGATTCGTCTTCCGCGCCATCTGGAACCTCTTCATCGGCCAATCTTACTTGCTGCCAGTGGTGCCCACCAACTTCGCACTCGGAAACCTCTACATGGAATGGTACGAATGGATCATTCTCGTCCTCATGTCCATCACGGGCGCGTGCATGGGCGTCGCCTTCGTCAAACTCAACGCCTGGACCGTCTCCTTCCGCCGCCAATACGCCAAGCAATTCCCCGTCCTCGGCCCCTACCACTTCACCATCATCGTCGGCGGCGTCACCTCGCTCCTCTTCTACCCGAAACTCTTCGGCACCTACCTCGGACTCGGCAACATGGCCGCCGTCCGCGACCTCTTCGCCGATCGCTCACTCGTCTCCTACGGCAACCTAAACGGCGATTGGACACCTTACTCCGTATTCCTCTCGCTCTTCCTCTTCTTTACCATTCGCTTCATTCTCGGCGTCGCCTCTGCCTCCGTCGCCATCCCGATCGGCTCCTACGCGCCCTCGCTCGCTCTCGGCGCCGCACTCGGCCGCTTCTTTGGCGAGATCGTACACACTCTCTGGCCCACCTCTTCCGTCAGTCCGGCCGTCTACGCCGTCATCGGCTGCTGCTCATTCGCCGGCTCCATCACTCAAACGCTCTCCACTGCCGTCATCTTGCTCGAGATCACCGGCGACATCAACTTCATTTGCCCCGCACTCGTCGCCATCGTCATTTCCGTAGGAATCTCGAGGAAGGTATCCGTCAACATCTACGACTCGATGCTCATCATCCGCAGACTGCCATTCCTACCGGACCTCAAACGCCGCTCCTACTCCCAAACTGCCAAAGACTTCATGCGCTCGGACGTCCCTGCGCTCGCACTCAACACCTCACTCAAGGAGATGAAGTCCCTACTCGAGAAATACGTAGACAGAGGACAGAACTTCAGGAACATCAACATCCCCATCGTAGAGGACAACCACCGAGGCCTATTCATCGGCAGCACCAGATTCGAAACATTTTATGCACTTTACAACCAACTCAAGTCGGAAATCAAGTCGGAGAAGTCGGAAATGGCGAGACTCACGCACCAAAGCGAGGCGGACATCCCACAACTCGACGGCATCAGATTCGACCTCAGACCAAGACTAAAGCAAATCCTCTACGGAAATCCAATTCAATGCGTACCAGACACTCCGATCGCCACCGTACACATCATGTTCGCAACACTACACCTCATGAACGTATTCGTCGTCAAGAACGGCCGACTTATGGGCGTCATCACTCGGTCTGCCCTCAAGAAGGCCTTGAAGGGATAACCCTATGGGACTCAAGCAATTGAGTGCATTCCGATGCAGTAATCACCATATTGTACAAAGAACGAAACCGTGAACTGATTTGCTTCCCCTCGCTTTCTCTCTCCATGTCCACATGGGCATCACATCCCAAGTGCCAGAATACGATAAGGAGGGACAATTAGAAGAAGTATCAGTCTGTGGTACATTGAAATTGGTGTTCACTCGTGTGATTGAGGGGCGACCTCATCCAGCTTCATCTGGCTCTCGCTGGGCTGTGAGGAACTCGCTGCAGTAGATTCCAGTGCTGCATCATAGTCAGCGTCTTCAAACATTGAATCGTAAAAGGAAGTGGAAGCGTCGAGGTCCATGTGCTTGACATCGGGGGCAGAAGAAGGGATAGCAGCGGAGGTGGCCGCCGTAGAAACTTGTTCCATCCCCGGTGGCATTCCATCCCCGGAGATTCGATCTCGCCTAGTTTCGATGAAGTAGAGATTTGGGTGTAGCAAGAATGATTCCAATCGCGGGCTGGGTCCGTAGCGAGCTTCGAAGAAGGCGATGCACGCGGCGGGGTAGTTCTTGTCCGCGACTTGCTTGATCACTTCCTTCTTCTGGCGCGGGTCGAATTGGCTCATCTCGTCCTCCAAGGTGCGTTGGCCCTTGGTGCGGAATGGGCAGCCGTGCGGGTCGGATTGGTCGGCGGGGAGTGCGACAATCTTCTGGCAGTTGTACGGTTGCCAGGAGATCCTGCGTCCAACTTGTCCGTAGTTGTATTTGATGTTGTAGGCGTAGTTCTTCTTCTTCCATCCATCTTCGCCGACGCGGGTCGTGAATTCGTTGTGCCAGAACTCGAGCGATTGCTCGAGGGAGAGACCGATGGCCTTCAGGAAGAGGCCGTATTGCAGTCTGCCGACGTGTGGCATGTGATGTTCTCGGCGCAGGTGCTCGTGTGCGAATTTCATGCAGAGGGGGAAGTTCTCAGCAGCCAAACGGTCGAGTTCAGAGAGTTCGACGGGTGCGTTGGCGTGCTCTTCGGAGACAAATTCCTTGCCGAGGTATTGCTTCGGCAGACCATCGATGAAGGGCGCCATACGCTCCAGATTCTCATTCGCATTGCGCGCAAACGCTTCTTTCGCGCGCTTCATACTATCATCCAATTGGCTGCGGAACATGCGCACAATGCGCGCCTCCTTGTCGCGCTCCGAGTTCGGGCAGTACGCCTTTCCGTCCTTCAGACACACTCGACGCTCCGCTACCAACTCCAACACCTCCGTGAAATCCACCTTGTAGAAACTATTGCCGTCTTGATGACGGTAGAAGCCAACAAACTCGCCAGGAACGCCGTCCGCCTCCTCCACTTGACACTCCGGATTGTCCTCCAAGAAGCAGTGCATCGAATAATCCTGCAACCGCAGCCTCAAAAACTCACCTTCCCACTTCACCAACCACTCGCGGCGCCCATCAGACCGGTACGCCAAACGCAAGGCGAAATGCGAGATCACGTCCTTGCGAATCATCTCCCGCGACTCGGCCGGGTGCTCACTCATGCTGATGCACCAGACGCTTGGAGGTTAAAATACGCAGGGAAACACAACAACAAGAGGGAAAGGGGGACGTACTCATTCTGATTGGGGATGCGCATGCTACAATGAGGCCGCCAGACGGCACTCTTGAAAACTCCCTCGTCAGGAGACTTCTTCTTCGCCTCCTCCAGCCATTTAAGGACTAAACACAAGAACACATATTATTCAAGTCAGAAAACGCTTGTTTCAGGCCGAAAGAGTCCACTGAAGCAAAGAAAGACAGCAATTTGAGGGGAGCAGGACAAAGGGGGTACGCACACTTCAATCTATCGAGGGCAAACGTCTCAAATTCCTCAGGAGTGACATCTCCGATCGGTGGCAATTGGTACAAACTAAGTGGTCGGGCAAATGGATCATTGTGAATGATGGTAGCGCGTTTCGCCTTCTTCGCCGAAGAGACAGAACCTGTTTGGAACGTCTTCACCTTCGTTTTCGAGGCAACTGTCATAGACATGATGTAATTGATGGCTTTATGAGATTGGGGACGATTGGCACATGGAAGAGGGGGGATGGAACTGGCAGAAGAGGGAGCATTGGCCAACGATCACAAGAGGCCAGAGCAGAGACATTCCCTCCCTCCCCCCCTTCATCTAACTGTTCTCCCTGCATTAGAGTGGCTTGTTTTTACATTCGGCATCACGATTTGCGAGCTGACAGACTGACATAGGGGGAAGGATCGTCATCGGCCTCCTTGGCCGACACGGTGAGCGCGTCTTGCAGAAGAGGCAAGTACGTGGGGTTCATGTGAGTCAAGTCCAAATCGTACGTCTTCTCAAAGAACCAAGGCACCTTTGGAGGCGCTCCCCAGTACTCTGGCATCGGTTCTCCGACCTTGTGCTCCTTCACGAGTTTCCAGAAGAAGTCGAGCATGTGGACGTTGTGAGTCCAGTCTCCGGGTTTGCCATTGCTTTTGAGACGCGCAATTGTCTCCACTAATAGCTTCATGAACGGGATGACGACGTGGCGAGTGGCGTCAAGTACAGGAACGATGGGATGAATGAAGATCTCGTAGTCGTATTGTTCGATGAGTGACTTGAGAACGTCCATGTAGATGTCGATGGTAACTTGCGCAGCTTCATCCAAGTCCTTGTAGCGGCACTTTTGTACGGAGACGAGGAAACCTTCTCGGCAATCGATCTCGCCGAAGAGGAAGACGATGGAGGAGCCCTTGGGTGCGCGTGGCACCACGTTGTAGAAGTTGTTCTTGGGGAAGAAACGAGATTCCGGTCTCAAGTGCCAGATCTTCAATCCAGTGACGAGGAGAGGTTGCACGAGGTGTGCCTTGCCGCGGAGTTGCATGAGGTGCCATGCGGGCGCCATAGAATGCGAATCGCCAGCGACATACAATCGTGACAACGAAGCAGAGGGTGGGTGCTCAATGGTGGAAGCGTGGTAGGACATGAGTCCGGTGATGCAGGAGAAGTACGCGTTCTCGTTCTTGATCGTCGTATCGTGAATGTCTCTGCCCTCGCACGCGGTATTGGTGAGCTTGCAAATATCTGGCAGTATGTCTAGAACGCCAGTAATGTAGGCCACTTTGACGAGAGTGAAGATGGTAGCGAGCAGATCGAGATCTTGCTGTCCGTAGGGCTTCGACATGTCCACCGTTCCAGGTACCTCCGGCAACGGTTTGGCGTGTGCAGTGGAGGCGCTGGGGCGTGATTCCTTCGGTTTCCAGATCTGGTGATCGGAGAGGACGTCGATGTGTCGGATAATGTTCCAAATGGCGGCGATGTGCACCGGGCCGACGTAGGCGTTGCGTTGGACGTAGAGGTGTTCCTTGAGGATCCTGAATGCCTCGTCGTACTGGTTCAGCACCTCCAAATCGTGCACCAAGTTCAACACGTAGGACGGTAAGTTCTTCTTGTACTCCAAACAGGCGCGATAGAGGTCGACCGAGACTTGTACGGCGCCAAACTCCTTCACGCCGGACGCGACGAACGAGTAGAACTGCTCCGGCTTCTCGGCCACGTCGAGTTGCTCGCGGAAGAATTTGAATGCCTCCTTGTGTTGCAGCGTGGCGGCGAAGTGTTCCTTCAAATCGGGGTTGTTCATGTTGAGGACGAACATCTTGAGGTAGACGCGGAGCGCCTCGATCGGTTGCGCGAGCGCCTCCAGCGTGCGCCCGTACTCGTCGAGTGAATAGCTGTGATCTTCGAAGACTTGCAGGTTGGAGATGAGCAGCATGCGCGCGTACGCAGGGTCGCCGTGGAGACGCAGCGCTTTGGCCATGTGTGCCTTCGCTGTGAGAAGGCGCTCGTCGTTAGCGGTCGAGCGCAACGCGTCCTTCCCGCCGCACGCATGCAGTGCCTGTGCGGCCATGATGTACGCGACCTGATATTGCTTGAGATCGAAGAAGCACTTGATGATGTGCACGAGGATATCGTAGAGTTGGTCAGAAGTGTGATTGTGCAGCGTGAGAAGCGTGACGAAGTGGAAGAGCGCGAGTTTCGGCTTCGAGGCCTTCGACCAGAGAATGCCCACTTCCCTGAGTGCCTCGCGATGGTTCGGGCGCAGATGCAGGATTTGGACGTATATGTTCAAGGCGGCCTGATACTGATCCTTGGAGAAGGCGTCGCGCGCAGTGGCGAGCGGTTCCTTGAAGAAGTTGACGAGCTGGAACTCGGGCGTAGATTGCGCCGCCACAAACTGCTCATGCGCCTCTTTCGGCTGGTTCTTCGCCAGCGTCTCCAAGCATTTAGACTTCCAATCGCTCACCGTGGCTCGAAGCGCAGAATCACAGCCTGGAATAGACAAGATGCGATCGGCAATGACATAAGCAAGCGGAGCCCTCACTAAATCCTTCGCATCTTGCGACAACAACGCCTGCGCTCGACGATGCAGCGCTTTCACATTCTCACGAGACAGCGCCAGACAAAAGTCGGTATCTTCCAGCGCCAAATCCCAGTGGTTCTGAGCAAGACGCGCCAAGGCTCGATTCGCAAACAGCAACGGATCAGACGACGATTGACTAATACCCATCGTATACGCAGCCTCCGCCTCTGCATACTTCTTTTCGTTGATCTTCTGGTTACCCAGCACTCGGAACTGCTCGGCTCTCTGCACTGCGGCAACATCTTCGCGAAACATGCTTCGCCACTCTCCTATATCGCTTATGGCATTAGAGGCGGGCTTGGCGGATTGCAAAGTACTAGAAGTAGACGATTTAGAGGTAGTGCCGGAAGAGGACGAAGTAGAACCTGGGGTGTTGACCGGAACAGATGCGGAAGGAAGAACCGGTTTAGAGGGGGGGGTTGAGGTAGAAGTCGGAACAGAAGTATTTGAAGCGGAGGAAACAGCCTGTTCTACGGGATTAAGATGTACATAGACGTCTTCATAGCGATTGAGCACACTGGAAGCACTTGCAAGGAGGAAGGGCTTTGAAGATCTGTTGTTGAACGTGAATGGCCAGACATAGGAGCGTACAAGGAGATATTAGAGAGAAGAAGGAGGTTAGGGCATTCGAAGAGGTACAAACACTCGTGTGGACGGGGTTCAAGGGCATAAAGTGCAAACCTGCGAAGGCGTACTTGTTTTCCAGCTTCAAGACCACATTGGAGGTAGAGAGAGGTGAACCAGGGTTCTTCTCGTTATACTTGGTCACGAAATACTAAGAGTAGGGGAGAAGTCAGAAAGAGAGTCCACAGAGTCGAGCAAAGTACAAGGCGGAGAACAGACCGCAAGCAACAACGTGTTCGCACCTCGACTACATCAGCGATCGTGGCCAGCTGCAATTGGCCCAAGATGAGCTTCAACGTGAACGCGGGCTCGCCCTCAAAGTGCAAGAAGATCTTGCTCATCCCCAGACTCACAACCGAGACGCCACTGCCAGGAGGAAGAGCTGAAGAACGGCTGCTGATAGGGTCCTGCCGTGCTCCGCATGCGCGTTGCGAGAAGCCGCGGCGCAGACTTTGGAAGTACCGAGCAGTTGCAATTCTGAGGCTTCTCATCCTCTGTCACTCCCTCGCTCACCTAAATTGGTCCTACCACACCTCGATATTGTTCGATTCCGGCCATACTTGCCACTATGAGTTACGGAGGCGCTCCTGGATGGAACCCGAACTTCCCACCCGGTCCTCCTCTCTACCAACCAGGATTTCAACAGCTGCAACAACACCATGGTGGAGGATACAACACTAATAGACGAGGAGGGTACAAGTCACCGCCGAACCATCGAGCTGAACCGTACAATCGTAGCGACCAACATCGCAGAGGTGGAAACGGCCCAAATAGAGGCTCTCGTCAGCACTCCCAACGAAAAGACCAACCAAATGATATATCACGTTATGTCAAGTCGTCCTTTTTCGAGAATCCTTGGCGCTACCTAGAGCCACAGCCTTCAACTAGCACACCCTCCGAAGCTCAACAAACCGCGCCAATGGCTCTTCCAGAGACAGTCTTACCAACTCATCATGTCCCTACCAACGATACATCTTCGCCATCTTTCTCGAAACTGGGGCTCTCTCTCCCCCCTCCTAAGCAGGACAACAAGGCAGCGACGTCCAAGTTCTCCAACTTTCTCTCCAGGCTACCCCCTCCGAAACCTACAGAAGATGCACCCAATGCAGATGTCGATGTCTTGTAGCTAAACATGTCTGATTGTACCATAACTCCAAGCTGCAACCAATCTGAAGTCTATGAGGAGGGAATCTCTGTGCAAGGGCTGTACAAGGATTGAATCTACATTGAATGACATCTGAATCTAATTGGATCCATAGTAGTCGCATTGGCTCTGATCAACTGCTATTAGGCCAGTGAACCCATCGTGGAAGGGCTCGTCGGGGAGGTGTTCCAATGTAGAAGAGGCGAGAGTAGGAGCAAGTCGCGCAGCGATTTCCGGAGGTGGGTTCAGTTGAAACAGGCCAATAGCCGCGCTGATGATGATATTTCCATCTGGAATCACAGCCAAGCCGGTGATGCTGTCGGGAATGGAGACGCCGGGGAACAGTTTCGATCGCAAAAGAGTGCTCACTTGTCCGTTGCGGATGAGGCGGATTCGCTTCGAAGAAGGGTCGGAAGCGATTACGTCTCCATGGACATTCAGAAGGTTTGCTTTAGGGTGGCTGAAAGAGGCTACGATGAGAGGACCATCTGCAGCTCCAATTCGACCTGTTCCGGTGTAGGTGACCAACAAATCGTCGCTACTTGGTGGAATACACCGAATTGAGTGATTCCAGTGCCCGCAATGAAGTATCCGAGGCCAGGCTGGAAAACTGCAGCATAGGGGCGGTTCAGTTGGGAGACGGTGGACGAACCGTTTCCTGTCCAGCGAGTGTCCTTAGCGACCCATCCGCACTCAACTCCAGCAGAAGATGACTGCCTCCATCTTCAATCACAAGACGTCCAGAAGAATCAACTAGAATGCCAGTAGGGTGTCCAATCCACGATTCAGAATCTGAGTCGGGCTCACTCGTCACGCCACTTCCTGGCTCTGCATTCCTCTTATGACCTCCGACAATGGCCGAAACATGTTTCGTGTGGACACTAATACGTCTAATTGCCTTTTCATACGGGTCAGCTACAAGAATATCGCCATTCTCGTCCTCACAAAAGGTAGTCGATCCTCCAAACCCAAAGTGTGCCTCGTTTGCCTTCTCGGCGAGACTCCAGCAGTTCCACGAGTATCTCGTATCGTGCTCTACTCCTGCAGAGTCATGATATATGCCACTGAGGCCTTGATTGGGTTGGAAAGACTTGACAGTTGACACCAGATTCACATGCTGAAATGCCTCGAAGTGGCCGAATGTTAGTAGAAAGGCATTCTAGTCCCTCGGGAGATTGACTGGAGCTGGCCATGTCCGTGACTCACAGGCATTCCAGCCCATCACACCTCAAAGTGCACCTGAAAGCAGCGAGGAGCGGCCTCGGCACTCCTAAAAACGACAATCAGGCCAGTTCTAAATGCGGGATTCCCATATGCCTTTTTCATTTTCAGGTGTATGTTGAACAGTTGCTTGTATTCAAGGTGTGCTGTGAGCCTATCGGGGGAGGTTGTGGCTCTGCTTCTGCACGAGCTCGTTGAAGGACTCGAGCAGGTAGCGCTTCAGATCTTTGTATGCCAGTACGAGCATCGACTTCTCGTCTCTCGACATGAGCAGTACTCGTTCGTCGGTGCCGACTTCGAGCTTGTTGAGGCATTCGACCACGTGGGAAACGTCCATGACGGGATTGCCATCCTCTCCGACCTGGTGGAAGACGTAGTCTCGGAAGAGTTTGAGTGGGAATCGGTCACCGGTTTCAGACCAGGAGGTGGAAAAGTCGTACTCAGGACGTTCGTTGATGAATCCAAGTTTGACCATGATTCGGAAGAGGCGGCCGTTGTCAAGCTCCTTGGAAAGCTCAGTTTCCAATGCGTCTGCAAAGTTGTATGTCTTCTCCAGGTGCCCAAATGCTCTGATCGCAAGCATGTGCTGAATTTCGTCGAGAGAGGGGAATTGTCCAGAAACGGGGACAGCGGCAACCGAAGATGAGGAGGACGGAGCCGGAGAGGTGGCGGAAGAGGCGGTAGGGGACGAAGCTGGAGAGGCAATGTTGCTGATCAGTCCCAGTAAGCGCAACAGCACGCTGTGAAATTCCACGGAACAATTCGCCGCTACGTCTTCGAGGGCCTTTTGCGTTGCAGAGAAGGAGTTATCGGACACCGGAGCAGCGAGACGGAGCATGAGTTGTCCTAGTGCGATGATGTCCTCCTGTTGCTTTGCCTGTACGGTTGTCTTCCTCGCGTCGTATTTGAACAGATCTTCTATGCCGCCAGCACTCAATCGCAGTCGATTTTTGCCAACGACGATGATTTTGGAGCCGCTGATCTGCTTCGCGGCGCACAGCCCCTTGGCATGGATGGCGCGTAGTGCAGAGACGAGCTGTATGAGGATCGCCCAGAGTGTGTCTTCGTTGAGTCCCTTGGGATCGTTTTGGTAACCAGGTGGACGGTTTTGGGAGAGTGTGCAGGCAGGGAAGCGTTCCTCGAGAGTCTCCGCGCCGGGGTGGTACTCGTACGCGACGTATAGTGAGTTGGTGTTGTTGAATGCATTGGAGAAGAAGACTTCGCGAAGAGATACGATGTGTGGATGAATGATGGACTTCCAAGCCTCAACGGCGGGGTTGGTGAGCTCGTTCACGCGCACGCCGTCGATGCGTCGCAGCGCAAAGAAGGCGACTCCGTCCGTTGCCTTGTACACAAACGTGGGCACGCCATACACTCGCGAAACTTTCTCCTTCGATGTGTCCTCCATAGGGTACAAACTGTGATAACGGTGCACGAGACGCGGGAGAGACGACGAAACCGGATCCTCTGGGTCGGTTCCACGCAAACACAATACCGTTCGATTCAAAAGCTCCCTTCGCAATTGCTCTGCCATGAAATATTGCTGCGGTCCACGGGTAGTAGGATGTGCAGAAAGGGGTCCCAACGCTCGCGAAGGTGTCCAACCGGCCGCTTGACTTTTGCCTCCGCCTTGTTGATTCTGATGATGTGCATGACCTGTGTGATGATGACCATGATGATGGTGATGGTGATGTTGACCATGATGATGACCTTCGGCGGATGTATCGGCTGATTGAGGACGTTTAAAGTTGGGATGGTCGGCTCCAGGAACATACGCACTTCCTGAACTTCCTCCAGCGGCTGATCCCACATGAGAACTCTTATTGTGTTTGCCATGTGACGCAGATGTCGACTGACGGCGAGGGTCTTCAGAAGGGGCATAAGCAGGTGCAGTAGGGGTAGAAGAAGGGACGTATTCGCTAATCACACCTACTGGCTTGTAGGGAGCTGACGCAGCCACTGACGCCATCTTAGAACTAACACTACTACCACTACTAGGCACGAAGGGGGCGCTATCTAGCTTCCATTTCAACTTGCTGTGGATGCGATCGAAGAAGAGAGAGGACCCAAAGTGGTCAGCGATTTCCGACGTACTCAGAGAGAAACAGACCAAATCATGCATCGTATTCATATCTAAAGGGACGTACGCATCCTGATCGGAGCGACTCATTCTAAAAGGAGCTGATGGAAAGCGGGAAACGCGGATTCAGGTGAGGCGAGACTTGAAATTAGCCTTTCCAGCGTTGCTTTTGACAAAGACAGAACCAGGCCAGTGAAGTATAGTGTACTGAGATGTTGGAAGACGGGAAGCCAAGAAGGACGAAGCTCTGCTTCAGAGGGAACTGGGGTTGTGCGGAGAACCCGCCGGAGCCACAGTACCGCGAGCAGTTGCGCACAAGTACTCACTCACTTCACTTACGCAATTTCAAAACCTGCCTGTTTCAACATGCCCAAAGCCACCTTTCGCAAGATGTCTTGTGAGACTTTGAAGGAGAAGTGGAAGCGATTCGATCCCAGCCTGTTCGATCCGTGAACGCCACCTGTTTGGCTTGGTTGTTCACAATGGACCTCGAAATTGCAACTGCGTGGATTCAGCAAGGTGATGAAGCTGGTCCTTCGGAAGAGACTGCCACTGGGGAGCGATCCAGGCCTGGAGCGATCCAAAATGTGAGAGGCCAAGAAGTCATGTTGTACCCTCAGATGCATCGATATCGGACCATATGGGTAGTGAGTAGCAAATTTGAAGACTATTCCCAGATAAAAGCGTTCATTCCACCACTCCTCCCCCTTCTCAACATTGAGGTCTCGGCACGTCCTTCATTGGCATCCTTTTCCTGAGTTGTGGGTTTCCTTGGGGAATACATGGGTTGGAAAATGAGAATCGGCCTCTTCTTGGCTGTATCATGAGATTTCCAAGTAGAATGGCGTACAACTGCCGCCCAGAAGGTATTCCCCACTCTCGTTTGGACTGTGGTGTGGTTCATACTCGTTTTGTTCTCCCAAGTGTCGTTAACATGGATCGCTTCTGGGATGACGACACGATTCGGACTTCGGACGGGCGGATAGGTCGAATTACGCGAGTTGGATGGGACGAAGATCAGGCGAACTTAGAGCCTACAGTACGAGCCCCTTTCGCCCCTCTTTCCATTTTCCTGTTTCTCTTCTCATTCTAACGATCTGTTTCTGTGTGATTTTAGCTGGGTGATAATGAAGTGATGGTTCAGTGGTCGCCAAAAGAGGTTTCGGTGGAACCGGTGTCATCTGAGTGGTCTTTGGTGGAGAGGACCCTTATGCGAGGTGATATTGTTGTAGATTCAAAACTTCGGAATGGTCAAATGGGCACTGTGATGGATGTGTATGCTTTTGCGGATGTTGGCCACACGTATGGCGAGCAAACGCCCACTTATCGATGTGTTCCAACGAGTCTCCTGTTTCCAGCTTCTGAATGGCGGTTTGAGCTCCTTGTCTCTCGTAATGGATGGATTGGTAGTGTGTCTACCTTTTTCTGGAGATTGAAGGTCCAATTGAAGGATTCGAATACAGTATTGACGATCGACACGCGAACCGTGAAAAGGCATCCTGAGGCTCTCTCTCGCGTCGAATCTCCCGTGCTGAAGGCGACTCCGAGTGAAGGCACGTTTTTAGTGGGCACAACGTTGGCGATTTCGCTCCATTCAGTTATCGAAGCGGTGGAAGGCGAAGTTGAGTGGCAAGAAGCAGTCAAGGCCCGAGTGAGCGTTCCCACCATCTTTGATCCCACCATCCCTGCCTCTAATGCGCGCGATTATGCGTATGGCACCGTTATTGCCATGGAGATTTCGAGTGTGCAAGTCGCATGGGCAGATCACGCGAATGGATGTTCGATTGGCGATACACGTCCTCTAACACATCAACGCGCCTCTGATATCACCATCGTCGACCCTTTTTACCACAACAGCCTTGCTCGCTACGAATTGACATGGGTTACGCCAGATGTGAGAGCGTTTGAAGCACAAGAATACTTCGTCTTCCCCGACGGCACTCGTGTCCACTCCAGCACCATGGAATTCTCTCCACCTCCCGTCCCCGCCACACCCCACTCTTTATCGTCTTCCATCGATGCGTCAACCACATCCAATTTGGCAAATACACACAAAGATGGTGCAGAAACGGCTTCCCAAACTTTGTCCTCCTCTTCCCACTCCTCTCCTCTTCCAGGCGATGTCGTCCCTCCCTTAGTATACTTCTCCGCAGGTAGAGGCTGTAAATACGCACACCATCCTGATCCAAGCAAGTGCACCACGATGAATGGACAAATTGAGCGCAAACTCTCCCAGCGCGATGTGGACCGTCAACTGTCTTTGAATGCCCCTCATGTGCAACACTCTGGCGTTGGTTACCAATTAGATGACGTGGCCTACGTAAAACAGATGTGCAGTGGCAAGATGGAACGGTATCGAAAAAGTTGCTCACGACAGATCTCCTCCCCTACCTGCACCTTGGCGATACAGACTTCCAGCCACTTGACTACGTGCATTCTGTGCCTACTACTGTGGAAGACGACGAGGTGGCGCGGCGAGGTGTACTGCAATCGGTGGATCATGAGAATCGCGTTGCGACCGTTTGGTGGATTCGTGACGATCACATCGAGCCTCACGTTTCGATTTACATGCTTGACGATGCCCAATCTAACTATCACTACCGAGTTGGCTACTTTGTGACGAGGACGCTGCATGAGCACGAGTCCAAATTTGATGGCACCGTTGGATTGGTGGACAACATGGATGATCGCGGACGTGTGTATGTGTTGTGGGTCGAAGGAAAGGCAGGTTGGTATTACCCGAGTCAGGTGTCGGCCTTTGATGTGGCGGATTACGATCTGGATTCTGATGCGGAATACGATGGCGCAGACATGCTTGCGACTGAAGTCAATCTCGACGACGATATCATATACGTGCAAGATAGAGTGGCGCGTCCAGATTACGAGGATCAACACGAGTGGGAGTGCGAATCGATGGTAGGAGAGGGAGAACAATTCCCACGGCTGTTCCTCTACGACTGCGATCCCGAAGAGGAGGAGGACGTGAATGAGGATGGACATCACTCTGGAAACGACGAAAATTATGAAGAGGATGAGGATTCAAGTTCAGATTCAGGTTCAGATTCAGATGAAGACGAAGATGATGGCGACGAAGCATCTGACGCAGAGGAGGATTCAGAAGGAGCCCATGGCGATTCCTTGGACAAGGCTTCCAGAGAGATTCAATCCATCGATATCTCGCACCAGCGCACCCAATACGACTCGGATTTGAGCAGAGCGATCGAGGAGTCCATGAAGTCGTTCAAGAAGAAGAAGGACGATGAGGAACACGAGGAGGCGAAGAAAAGCACTACGATGGCAAAGGAAGCTGGAGAAACTAGCTCCTCCTCTCTCGCTCCACCTCATCTTCACCACGACGCATCTACTTCCTCGCACGATGATGAACTGTCGACCTTCCGCTTTGGCGACCCTGTGCCTTCCAATCACAAGTATGCGAGCGCTCGACCCGCAACGAGCACGAGCCTGCCGAAGCTCGCGATGAAGGAGTGGCAACTGCTGCAGGAGGCGACCCTCGATGGCGCGTACATGATCGCGTACGAAGAACGCGTGGATCTCTTCCGCTTCATGGTGCTCGGCGCGCAAGGAACCCCATTCTACCTCAGTTGGTTCATGTTCGATTTGCAGCTGGACGCCCATCACCCGGCCTCGCCTCCACGCGTCTACTATCACTCACTCGGCCCGAAACTGCACCCCAACTTGTACGAGGACGGAAACGTATGTCTCAGCTTGCTTGGCACGTGGAGTGGCAGCGGCGTGGAAGTGTGGGACGCAGCGCACTCGAACATCCTCCAGGTCGTCCTCTCCATCCAGGGACTCATTCTCGGCGTCAAGGAACCATATTACCTCGAAGCAGGCTACGACAAACATCGCGGAACGCCTGAGGGTGCCGCCAACTCACTCGTCTACAACGAACGCAGCTTCCTGCTCTCGGTGCAGCAGATGAAGAAGCTCATAGAACACCCACCGCCAGAGTTCAAGACACTCATTCACCACACCTTCAAACAGCACCAATCCCTCCTACTCTCACTCGAAGCGGCGCTATCCACTGATCAGGAAGTACTCCACAACATCGACATGACCATGTATGGGCTTCCCAAGGGGCCACCTTCGATCGGCTTCCGCTCCGCATTCAAGGGCATCTTCCCGTCTGTCAAGCGAGCGCTGGAGTCTCTCCACTGAGTATATGTGAACAATGTACGATACATAGTGAACACAACAGCCAGGTTCATCATCTAATGGTGATCTTAGAATGCGTCAATGGTGTCTACATTCAACACATAGTGGGGCAGGATGATCAAGAGTGCAAGCAATAGAGAATGAGGGGTGTGGATTTCACACTTAGAAGAAGAGAGCGGCAATGGCGCCGGCGAAGAGGACGAGTGCAGAGGGCACGGCGATCGCGGATGCAGCCGAGGTGGTGGCCTTGGTGGATCCAGCGCCGAGGGTAGGATCGTAGACGATGTGAGTGGCGCCAGCGGGGAACTGGATAGAGGCGATGCGGACGTCCCAGTTCGCGCCGAACTTTTGGGTGAGGTAGGCGGCGGCGTCGGAGAGTGCGACGAGGGACTTGACGGCGGTGTCGACAAACCACTGGCTAATAATGACGGGTTGGACAACACCTACGAGAGCAGTGGCGTTCTCGACGACGTGGCACTTGCTGGCCAGCTTGACGTAGAGCTCCTTGAGGTCCTGTCCAGTGGAGACGCTATCTCCGGAGGCGCTGTAGCTAGTGGTGTCGTGAACAGCAGCAATCCTGAGTGAGAGGTGGTTGGAAGAGTTGGCATAGGTGTAGTTGGAGATGCGGATGACAGACTCGAGCATGCGAGGATCAATGTCCGTCTCTGCAAGATTGATGCGTCCCAACACAGTAGAGACGAAGAAGGTGATTCCAACGTGGAAATAGGTATCAGTAACGTTGTTGTGGAACTCAGAGCCCATATGGAACCACTTCAAGTCACCAGTGAGGCTCGCGTTCGTGTTCCAAGTGATCGTCTGCGCGCCTCCTCCCAAGCTATAAGCAGCAACCTCAACACCGTCCACGTCCCTCTCCACAAGTCGTACGAACGCCTTAGCCATAATATTGTCGCCTAACAGCAGCATAGCACAACACAGGGCCAGTCAGAGAGTGGAAAAGGAAGGGGTCAGAAACGAAGCAATTTGGGCATGTCAACCTCGAATCCTAAGAATACTCCCCTTGGGGCACTCGCGTACATCCAGAAGAGGTGAAGGTCGAAGGAGTCCAGGTTACATCACTTCCCCAGTACAGAAGGATGCCGAAAGGGATGGTGCGGTAGCTGATGAATCCACCGAGCGTATCGACCTCCAAATCGCCAGCAGAAACAGACACACGAACAGAACGGAATCCAGCCCACTTGTTGACGGTATCTACGGCCATGACAGTGTCACGAAACGTGAGAGTTCCATCGGGGTCTGCGATCGAAGCATTGCCGTCGAATTTGTACTCTTGGGCGAGAGCAGAGGCACTCAAAACAGCAAGAAGTGCAACTACAAGCACAGTAGCCTTCATCTTTGAGCACTGATTGTCAGATCAGGAATGACGGCAGCGCAGACAAAAAACGTTCTGGGTGTGGCTTGGTACTCCCGTGGCGTGGTTGACCCGCAGCGTGCCACGACAGCGAGGAAAATGCATGTGTCGCGACCTGAAAGTGCGTTTGTTTACATTTGGTACAGGGCTTATGTGAAGATGGCGGTATTGATGTGTTGTGTAATGCGCAAAACATGAGAGAGAGGCACGGTGGCGTTTGGGGCCGAGGTTTGGGTCGAGGCAGCGATAACTGCCACCCTCAAGCGCAGCAATTCGATCATCGTGCTTGTCGCAGCGCTTAACACTTGCGCAGTGCTATCTGGTGCATCGATTCGGTGATACTTGATGAAGGCGAGCAGTTTGGATACCAAATCGATGTAGTCTTGAGAGGACTCGAGATCCGACGCGTCAAAGCGCTTGCTCGCTTGTGTGTATCTCTTGATGGTACGCTTTGCACTCGTCAATAACAATCGCGTTGTGAGAGAAGATGTAGACCCATACTCTACGCGACTGGAGAACTCATCGAGAGCATGAGCGAGGGCGGCGCGAAGATCCGCAGGTGTTGGTTCATTCGGCGAGGCGCTTGTGGCTGTGGCGCTCGCGATGGCCGTTTCAATGTCTCGCAACGCAGAAATCAGCGACTTGGCATGTAGTACAAGAGTTTGCGCAGATTCTTGAGGGTCCGCGCTGTTCGCGGCCTCGGTAGCGGTTTGCCAGAAGAGATTGAAGAGTTCGGGGAGCACGTTCAAGGGCTGTTCCAAGGGATCCGCCAGCACATTCTGAATGAGCTGAGCTGACAACAACGTAGTGAGGGATACCATGTGGTCGATTTCCTTACGCATAGACGCCTTGATGCTATCGACGGAATCCTCCAGACCAGAAGAGATGATGGCGCGGATCGTTGGCGCCACAATCGCTGTTGCACGTTTCAGAGCACCCTGTGCCGCCAAAGAGAGTTGTTGCACGCTTCCACTAGAAAGCGCAGTAGAGAGAGCAGTGATGTGGGAAGCATAGAGGGCAATGGCCTGTTGAAGTGAGGCTTGAGCCGGAGCACTCGTCGGATCGCCGCTCACCTCCTTGACTGCCATGACAATGGGACGCAAGCTCATTTGCAGTTGTTCCAGAGAGTCGAGGATGGCGTGTTCGTACTCTGGGAAGTTGCTAACCAGGATGGAGGAAGTGGAGGCGAGAGAACGGGCTTGGGTCGCAAGTTCGCGTATTGCCTGACTCAGTTTGTGGACGCCATCATCCGTTTCCAGAGATTGCGGAGAACTGGACCGAGAAAATGCCAATAGTGCATCGACGATGGCGTGAATCGAGGGATCCAACAGAACGGCAGCTTCGGGAGTCGGCTCGGGGAGGTCCAGCGGAATCTCAACGTCGTCCGCTTCATTGTCCACATCTGATGGTCTACTCGACAACATCGAAAGTTCATCCAAGTAGTCATGTTCTAAGTCATCGTTGAGGTGATTGGAGGGCGCAGCAGCTTCAATAGGCGAGGACACTTTGACAGGCGAGATGGGCGTAGCAGGTTTCTCAGGAGAGCGTTGAATTGTAGTATCAGTAATGTCAGTAGTAGTAGCAGTAGATGCCTGGGCGCCAGAAGAAGCAGTAGTACCGCCGACGTGTTCAGGGAGATCATCAGATGAGGCAGTGTGGGAGGGCATAGAAGAGAGTGGGGAAACTGCGGAGGGAGCGGCGATGGTCGTTGTAGCTGATGCCTCAGCTATTGTGGATGGCTCAGACGACGACGACGGGTGATGAGATTCAGAAGTGGCAACGTCTGTGGGTGCGGATGGATTCACAGGGGAGGAGACTTCAGGATTGGCGACGGGGAGTTGCAAAGGCGGGGGGGCAGACGGGAGCAACGAGGTGGGAACGGGCACTGAGGGAGGAGCTGCAGTGGGAGGCAAAGACATTCTATTTGGGCGCGGTGGAATGGGGGGTATCTCAACGGGAACAACGCCTGAAGGTGTGGGGCGAAGCGGGGGTTTGGGATTGGCGGTGGAATCTACTGCTGCTCCTCCTTCGCCATCTGATCCCGGAGATTTGACAGACGCAGTGTTGCCAGAGTCCACGCTCGCGCTGACAGCGATCTTCTTCTTGGGTTTCATGGGCTTCTTCAGCTCGGAGGTGGGGGGCGGACCTGGAGCTTTGGGAGTCTCCCCCTCTGCAGCAGACAGAGATGAAGAAGTTTCCGATGCCGCCTGGCGATGCGATAATGCACGTTTGAGATCCTCCATAGCAACAGCAGAGGGGCCGACAGGGTTGCCAATGGATGCGGCACCGCGTTGATGTTGGAGTTGAGCCGGCTTTGGAGGAGCGTCCGGAGCAGCAGCAGCACTTTCAACTGCGGGACTGTCAATGTTGTTAATGTTGTTGTTGTTGCTGTTGTCGTTGTTGGCATCCAAGCCAGCAGTCGAGAGTTGGGTAGCGGAGGCAGATGAGGTGATTGTCTGAGGAGAGCTAGGTGTGGAGGATGTGCCTGAGTTGATGGAATCTTCGCGTCCCTTGAGACCCTTCTTGGATCTGGTCGACCTTGGAGTCTTCTTCTTATCGTCGATTTCGCCTTCTGATAGCGGTGGAGTGTCGAGTTTGAGACTGGAGGTCATCTTGATGCGCCTCTTCTTGGCTGGCGTCGAGGGATCGATTTCGAGATCCTCCTCAGTGGGCAGAGATGATGTGGATGCCGAGAGCGGGTTCGTTTCGGGAAGCGATGTAGCTCTCAATGTGGGTGCTGATGCAGAGGC